>Ga0209676_1001094_pt1 | contig 30208 bp, 30 predicted proteins | sample AraplaCvi_mLB_r2_FD_184282 | JGI IMG/M metagenome (GOLD analysis project Ga0209676, IMG submission 184282) | Arabidopsis root microbial communities from North Carolina, USA - plate scrape MF_Cvi_mLB_r2 (SPAdes) (version 2) | ecosystem: Host-associated > Plants > Roots > Endosphere | place: USA... | reverse complement strand
TACGCCCTCACCGCCGCCGCCGCCAAACAGGCGGTCGAGCTGGCACGCACGGGTAAGGGCCGGATGGCGGACGTCATCTCCGAGAAGTCGATCGTCAACATGATCGTGGCCCTGCTGGCCACCGGCGGCTCGACCAACCACGCCATCCACCTGGTCGCCATGGCGCGCGCCGCGGGCGTGCTGATCGACTGGACCGACATGGACCAGCTCAGCTCGGTCACCCCGCTTCTGGCCCGCGTCTATCCCAACGGCTCGGCCGATGTGAACGCCTTCCAGGCCGCCGGCGGCGTCGCCTTCGTCACCCGCGAGCTGGCCCAGGGGGGCAACATCCACACCGACGTCGTCACCGTCATGGGCGACGGCATCCAGCACTATTTCCAGGAGCCCTCGCTGGTCGACGGCGAGCTGGTCTGGCGCGACGGCGTCACCGAAAGCCTGGACCGCGACATCCTGCGGCCCGCCTCCGATCCGTTCCAGAAGGACGGCGGCCTGCGCCTGGTCCAGGGCGACCTGGGCCGCGCCGTCATCAAGGTCTCGGCGGTCAAGCCGGAGAACCGCATCGTCGAGGCCCCCGCCGCCGTCTTCGAATCCCAGGAAGACGCCCTGCAGGCCTTCAAGGACGGCAAGCTGAACCGCGACGTCGTCCTGGTCCTCCGCTTCCAGGGCCCCAAGGCCAACGGCATGCCCGAGCTGCACAGCCTGTCGCCCGCCCTCAGCGTGCTGCAGGACAAGGGCTTCAAGGTCGCCTTCGTCACCGACGGCCGCATGTCCGGCGCCTCGGGCAAGACCCCCGCCGCCATCCACGTCTCGCCTGAAGCTCTCGCCGGCGGCCCGCTGGCCCATGTGCAGGACGGAGACATCATTCGTCTGGACGCCGAGGCCGGGGTCCTGACCACCGTCGGCATCAGCGGCCTGCGTGACCGCCCGGCGGCCCACCGCACCGAAGCCCACGCCACCGGCTCGGCCTGGGGCTATGGCCGCGAGCTGTTCGGCGTCTTCCGCCACACGGTCTCGACCGCCGAGGAAGGCGCGTCGGTCTGCTTCGCCACCCCCACCGGCAGCCCGGCCAGCATCGACACCCCGCCCGACCCCAACATCGTCGACCGCGCCGTCGACGCCTGACGCAAACAAGAACAAGCCGCCGCGCGGCAAGGGATTCAAGGACAGCGCTCATGACCGTCAACTGGGACAAGACCCTGCTCGTCGGAGACGTCGGCGGCACCAACGCCCGCTTCGCCATCGCCCACATGGTGCAGGGCAAGCCCGTTCTCGAACATCATGAGAGCTTCCCGGCCGAGACCTATCCGACCTTCCTCGAAGGCGTGAAGGCCTTCATCGACGGCTGCGAGGTCAAGCCGACCGGCGGCGTCATCGCCGTGGCCGGCCCCGTCACCGACGGCGAGATCGACTTGACCAACTCCCCCTGGCGCGTGTCCGAGACCGAGCTGGGCACCCTGGGCCTCAAGCCCGTCCGCCTGATCAACGACTTCGAGGCCCTGGCCTGGGGCGCCCCCGTCGTGCCGCAGGACCAGCTCGCCTCGCTGGGCGGTCCCGAGGAAGGCGATCCCCACTCGGCCATCGCCGTGCTCGGGCCGGGCACCGGCTTCGGCGTCTCCGCCCTGGTGCGCGACACCCGCGGCAATGAGCTGGCCATGCCGTCCGAGGGCGGCCACGCCTGCTTCGCCCCCGGCGACCAGATCGAGGACGAGATCCTGCGCATCCTGCGCCGCCGCTATGACCGCGTCTCCATCGAGCGCCTGATCTGCGGGCCCGGCCTGCTGAACATGCACCGCGCCTTGGCCGAGATCGACGGCCGCGAGACCCATATCGACGACCCGGCCCAGATCACCACCGAGGCGATGGAGGATCCGCAGAGCCACTGCGGCGCCACCCTGGCCCGCTTCTGCGCCATCCTGGGCGCCGTGGCCGGAGACATCGCCCTGACCACCGGCGCGCGCGGCGGCGTCTATATCGCCGGCGGCATCGCCCCGCGCATCCTGCCCTTCCTCAAGGCCAGCCCCTTCCGCGAACGGTTCGAGCGCAAGGGCCGCTTCAAGGACTACATGGCCGAGATCCCGACCCATGTGATCCTGCACAAGCACGCCGCCCTGCTGGGCGCCGCACGCGTAGCCTTCGCCGCGACGGAGTAGAGACGTCACGCCGGTCTCACGCCGGCGTGAACCTTCCGGAGTCCGTGACGTTCACTCCCCGAACAAGACATAGGGAGTTGTTCAAATGCGTAAGTTCACCATCGCCGCCGTCACCGCCATGGCCTTCGTCGGCCTCGCCGCCTGTGGCGAAAGCGCCGCCGACAAGTCCGCCGAGAAGCAGGCTGACGCCTTGGAAGCCGAAGCCGCCGCGACCCCGAACGAGGCCCAGGAGAAGGCCCTCAACACCGAGGCCGACCGCATCGAGCAACAGGCGGGCAACGCCGACGGCGGCATGACCACCCAGAACTCGCCGAGCACCACCCCGTCGGGCGACATGACCGCCCCGCCGGCCGAACCGGCGCACTAAGCCTCCGCCTCCGGACGAAACAGGAAGGCCCCTGCCGCTCACACGGCGGGGGCCTTTTCGCATCTAGATGCCCTGGACGGGCACGCTGCAGCCGCTGAAGGTCAGCACCACGCTGGACAGGGTGTCGAAGTCGATCTCGATCCCGGCGTTGCCGAAATCCAGGAACCAGTCCGTGAACGGACTCAGGCCCAGGAACCCCGCCTCCTTGTCGCCCAAGGTCGCCGTGCAGGTCACGACCTTCTGCCCGAAGTCGTATTGGTACAGACTGGTATGGATCGCATGGCTGAAGCGACTGGTGGTCACCCCGTCCTCCAGCAGGAAGACCCCGGACCCGCCGTGCACGATGCGCACATTCAGCACGCCGGTCGTCAGCGACGCATAGTCGGGCAGGGTGACCGCCACCGTCTCCGCCGCCACGTGCGCCATCTGCGAGAATTTCGCGCCGTCGGTGATCACATCGGTGCGGATGACCAATCTCTTGTCGGCTGAGGCCGCAAGCGCGGCGAAGGCGTCCGCGTGGTCCGTCCGATTGAGGGTGATGGACACGTCCTGGAAGGTGTCCGGCAGACCGTCCGCGCTCATGGCGTTGTCGATGGCCGCGGTGATCGTGGTCTGGGATCCGGTCAAGGTGGCCAGATCGTTGTTCGTCGGCATGGTGACGCCCGACCCGGCCCCGCCGTCGTTGTTCACCGTCCAGTAGTTCAGCGCCCGTATCTCGTCGTTGATCCGGCGCAGCAGATAGGTCCGGATCTGCACGTCCGTCGCCTGCATCAGGGCCGCCAGCGCCGGATCGCCGGGATTGCATTGAGCCCCCGCCAGCTGCGCCGCGATCGACTCGAAGGCCGCCGTCTCCTGCGCCGCCTCGGCCAGCAGCCGCTCCTTCTGCAGCAGGGCGGCGTTGTAGCTCAGCACGTTGCCGTTGCGGGTCTTCACCAGGTCGAAGTAGCGCCGGGCCGCGGCCTTCAGGTCATCCTGCTGGGCGCAGCCGACGATGTTCTGATCGACCCAGGCGTCGTAGTCCGCCTCGTTGACCAGCGCCTTGCCGCCGTCGGGCTGGGTCGTCGGATCGATGAACGATTTGATCCCGTCATAGGCCGACACGATGGACGTGATCGACGGAGGATTGGAAACCGTGGTCTCGATGGTGGTGATCGCCGAGATCCCGTTCTTGATGCCGTCCATGATCGTGCCGCTGTCGGCCAGGGCCCCGACGGCGTCGGTCACGGCGGTGTAGTCGCTCTCCACAGAAACGGCGACGGAGGCGATCGAGACGCAGGTGTCCAGCGCGCTCTTCGTGCTGCAACCGGGATGCTGCTGGGCGAAGAGGTCCGAAGTCTGCAGGGCCTGGACCGCGCCGAGCTGGGCGTTGATCTCCTGCTGCTGACGATCCAACGAGGCCTCGAACAGCTTCAGCTGACTTTCCTGCGCCGAGATCTGGGCCTGGGTCGTGGTCAGTCTGTCAGAGGACTGCGACTGGGCGTCGGTCAGAGCCTGCAGCTTGGCCGCCGCCGCCGCGTTCTGATCCAGCAGGGTGTTCAGCGACGCCTCGAACTGCCCCGCCAGGGTCAGCATCGCCATGATCTCGGCCTGCAGCACCGCCAGCGTCAGGGTCGGCGCCCAGTCGGGCCGCAACCCGAAGAAGTCCAGCCCCTGCTTCAGCCGCGACAGCTCGCACACGCAGGCGCGGTTGATCGCCGCCCGCGCCGCCACATCCGCGGACACCGTGCCGCCGGCGGCCGCCTGACTCGCCGCCGCCGCCGTCATCGCGATCAGCTGGTTATACAGGGCTGCGGCGGTCGGATAGCTCGCCCCCAAGAAGGCGCTGTCGGCGCTCTGCTGGATCATTTGCAGCAGGGCCAGTGTCGCCTGCTCACCCAGCGCCGCGGCGGTGAACTGCCCCGCCGGGGTCAGCGTCGCCGTGCCCGCCGCGCCGACGGCGCCCGGCGCGCTGCCTTCACCCATTCGGCCGTTCGCCCCCGGTCCCGGCTGATCGGGTCCAGGCGGCACTTCGGCGGGGTAGCCGCCCTGTCCGCCCATTCCCCCCCAAGCGGCGGCGCCGCCCGCGCCTCCCGCCGAGCTCAGGATCACCAGGGACGGATCGACCGGGGCGATGGTGTTCACGACGATGCTTCCGCCCACGCCGCCCGAGCCTGCCGCGCCCGCCGCGCCGCCCATTCCGCCTTCTCCGCCCCAGCCGGGGCCCGGCGCCGGGCCGATTCCCGGCCAGGTCGGCGTCGTGCCCGCCTGGCCCATGGCGCCGGGCTGACCGACCCCGCCCACCTGGGCCGTTCCGCCCGTCCCGCCGGCGGCGGTCAAGGTCAGGCTCGCCGGCGCGGAGCCCTCCGCCGCGCCGGTCATCTCGGCCACATACAGGATGATCGAGCCGCCCGCGCCGCCGGTCCCGCCATTCGCTCCATTCGGCCCGGTCGCTCCGGCGCTCGTATCCGTCGGGTCGGGCGTATCGCTTTGCGCCCAGTTCGGATTTCCGATCGCGCCGGAGACGTCGATGCTCGCGCCGGGGCTCACCACCAGCCGGTGGGCGATGATCGTCACCTTGCGTCCCGGATTCACCAGCGGGGCATTCAGGGTCACGGTCTCGGCCTGGATCACAATGTCCAGCGTTCCCTCGACCGGCACGCCGCCGGGCGGCGGCGCATAGCCCATGTCCGTCTGGGTCGGCGTCACCGCCATCCCCATGATGGTCAGAACCCCGTTCTGGACCTGCCGGGCAGTTCCCCCATCCGTCGGATCAGAAAGCTTCGCTACGTTCGGCATCGCATGTCCCCCGCAACTCTGGCGGGACGGAAGCTGGCCGCGTAACGGCGTCCTGTCAAACGAATGTGCGGTATCGGACATAGTGGGCGCCGCACGAAAAAGGCCCCGCCGCTGCTGCAACGGGGCCTCTTTCGGTTGGTGGTTGCGGCGATGGGAGCGGGCTCGACAGCCCCACCAATCACCACCCACCAATCACCCCCTTAGTCCACGCAGAGCGTCGCTTCCGCCTTGCCGCCCTCGACGGTCGTGTAGCAACCGAAGCGGCTGCTGTCGGCCTGGCACTGGCCCACGGCGGCGACGCCCGCGTGCGGCGCGTTCGTGGTCCCCTCGACGCGGCAGTCGCCCAGGCAGTCCGAGCCGGTCGTGCAGCGCTTGCCCGCGTCGGCGTAGGTGATCACGCAGCGCACCGTCTGCATCCGCCCCTGCGGCAGCATCTTGCCGCCCTGGGACTCGCACAGCGCGGCGTCGGTCGTGCCGGCGGCGCTGACCTGCGACTGGGCCGGGGAGGGGGTGGCGGCGGCGTCGGACGCCGGCATCGGTTGGCAGGCGGCGGCCAACAGGGCGGCCACGGCGATGATCACGCGTTTCATCAGGTCACTTGTCCTTTTTCAAAGCCGGTCCAGACGTCGTCGTAGTCCAGCTGCATCGTCGGGGAGGTTTGCGCCCATTCCGTGGTCCGGATCGGCATGCGGGTCTCGAACATGAAGGCCAGGGTGTTCTCGATCTTCACCGGCTTCAGGGCGGCGGCGACCGCCTTGTCGTAGGACGCCTGATCCGGCCCATGCCCGCTCATGCAGTTGTGCAGGCTCGCGCCGCCGGGGGCGAAGCCGCCCTCCTTGGCGTCGTATTCGCCGGTCACCAGACCCATGAACTCGCTCATCACGTTCCGGTGGAACCACGGCGGACGGAAGGTGTCCTCGGCCACCATCCAGCGCGGCGGGAAGATGACGAAGTCCGCATTGGCCGTCCCCGGCGTGTCCGACGGACTGGTCAGCACCGTGAAGATCGAGGGGTCCGGATGGTCGAAGCTGACCGTCCCGATCGTGTTGAAGCGGGCGGTGTCATACTTGTACGGCGCGTTGTTGCCATGCCAGGCGACCACGTCCAGCGGGCTGTGATCGAACGTCGTCGCATACAGCCGGCCGCCGAATTTCTGCACGCACTCGGTCGGACGATCCACGTCCTCGAACCAGGCCACGGGCGTCTCGAAGTCGCGCGGATTGGCCAGGCCGTTCGAGCCGATCGGCCCCAGGTCCGGCAGGCGGAAGGCCGCGCCGTAGTTCTCGCACACATAACCGCGCACCGGCCCGGAGACCTCGACGCGGAAGCGCACGCCGCGCGGAATGACCACGATCTCGCCGGGCTTGGCGTCGATCCGGCCCATCTCGGTCACGAAGGCCTGCTCGCCCTGCTGCGGCACGATCAGCAGCTCGCCGTCGGCGCAGTAGAAGACCCGGTCGGTCATCGAGCGGTTGGCGGCATACAGGTGGATGCCGGTCCCGACGCCCGCCTCGGCATCGCCGTTGCCGCCATAGGTCACCAGCCCCTCGACCCAGTCGGTCGGCTCGGCCGGGATCGGCAGCGGGTCCCAGCGCATGCGGTTGGGCGAAGGCGGCGCCTCATGGAACGGCCCCGACCGCACCATCCCCTGCGCGAACGGACGATAGGCCGGATGCTGGGCCGACGGCCGCAGACGATACAGCCAGCTGCGGCGGTTCTCGGTCCGCGGCGCCGTGAACGCCGTCCCCGACAGCTGCTCGGCATACAGCCCCATCGGCGTCTTCTGCGGCGAGTTCCGCCCCCCCGGCAGCGCCCCGGGCACGGCCTCGGTCGCGAAGTGATTGCCGAAGCCGGTCAGATACTGAGGCGCGTTGGCTCGCGTCGTCATGTGCTGGGTCTCCCTTGCGGGAGGTTTAGCGGGACGGGCGGCGGCGGGCCACCCCCAGCCGGGAGGCAGCGGAGTTTGAGGGGAATGGGCGCCGCCTCAGCTGGCCCATCTCAACCGCAATCGCACCTTCAACCCCGCCACCGACAGGCCGTCCGCCAGCCTTGGCTCCAGCCGGAAGAACTGGCTGAGATGCAGGGCATGCCGGGCGACCCGCTCGTCGCCGGAGGGACTGGAGGTCTCCACAACGCAGTCTCGCAGGGCGCCGCCCGCCAGCACGGCACACAGCAGCTCGGCGTCAGCTCGGCCGGGCCATTCCGTGACCTCGGGGATCAGCGCCTCCGGCGGGGCCGTGGCGGCCCATCGCGGGCTCACGATCACCCCATCCACGACCTGCGGGTCCTGAAGCGCGGCGACCAGGGCGAGGGCGGTGATCAGCATGGACGACAGCCTATCTCGCTCCCTCTCCCGATGGGAGAGGGCTTGAGCCCACGGCGGCGCAGCCGTCGTCCTTGGGCGAAAGGGTGAGGGTCGATCATCGGCATTCGGCGATGAGCCGCGTCCCGGTCCTGGGCGGCGGCTAAGGCCGACTGAAACAGCCGACCCTCATCCGACGGGGCTCCGCCCCGCCACCTTCTCCCATTGGGAGAAGGACGCCGAACCCTAGAACCCCTGGCTCTGCGCCATTTTCTCCTGGTGGAAGCCGGCGTCGCCCAGCAGTTCGTTCAGCACCCGCACCCGCTTCATGAACAGGCCGACGTCGAACTCGTCGGTCATGCCGACGCCGCCGTGCATCTGCACCGCCTCCTGCACCGCCAGTTCGGCCACACGTCCGGCCTTGGCCTTGGCGACCGACACCGCCAGGGCCGCGTTCGGCTTGCCGGCGTCCAGCGCCTGCAGCGCGCCGATGGTCGCCGCGCGGGCGATCTCGATCTCGCTGTACAGATGGGCCGCCCGGTGCTGCAGCGCCTGGAACTCGCCGATCAGCTTGCCGAACTGCTTGCGGGTCCGCAGGTATTCCATCGTTACCTGGAAGGCCTGGTCGCCCGCCCCGTTCAGCGACGCCGCCGCGCAGGCCCGGCCCAGGTTCAGCGCGCCCTCCAGCAGGCCCTCGCCCTCGTCCACCGATCCGATCACCGCGTCCGCATCGACCTCGACGTCGGTCAGCGTCACCCGCGCCGCATTGTGCGCATCGACCATCACCGTCCGCTCGATCTCGACGCCCTTGGTCTTCGGATCGACCAGGAACAGGGTCAGGCCGTTCTCGGTCAGGGCCGCCACGATCAGGGCGTCGGCCACATGGCCGTCCAGCACGAAGCCCTTGGCGCCGTTCAGTTTGAAGCCGTTGCCCGCCCGCTCGGCCACCGTCGCGATCTTGGCCGGCGCATGCTTGGCCCCCTCGTCCACGGCCAGCGACATGATCGCCTCGCCCGCCGCGATCCGGGGCAGCCATTCCGCCTGCTGCTCCGCCGAGCCGCCCTTCAGCACCGTCGCCGACAGCAGGCCCGAGCCCATGAAGGGCGACGGCGTCAGGGTCCGCCCCAGCGCCTCGGCCACCACACCCGCCTCGACGGCGCCGAGGCCCGATCCGCCATGCTCTTCCGGGATCACCACGCCGGCGAAGCCCATCTCGCCGAACGCCTTCCACAGGTCGCGCGACACCCCGTCGGCGTCGCGGCTGTCGCGCAGTTTGCGCAGGTGGGCGATGGGCGCGTTCTCGCTCAGGAAGCCGTCGGCGGCCTCCTTCAGCATGGTCTGCTCTTCGGTCAGGATCAGGGGCATGTCAGGTCACCAGCATGGGGGTGAAGAGAGAGAAAAGTTGGATCAGAAGGGCGGTCGCCATCACCGCCACCCCGTGCTTGCGGACCGTCTTTTCGGTGACGACCGCCGCGATCAGGCCCAGCGCGGGCGCCAGGACGACGCCCCAGGCCAACAGCTGAACCCAGAGCGACGTCTGGACGAAGTTCGACCAGGCCCAGATCATCGTCACGACGAAACCGAACGACACCACCAGCCCGGCGAACAGCCAGATCACGAGGCCGACCAGGCCCACGGCGTGAGGCCATGACACGTCCGGCTGCACCCTAGGCGCCCGGCAGTTGCAGCAGGTGTTTGGCGATGATGTTCAGCTGCACCTCACTGGTGCCGCCTTCGATCGAATTGGCCTTGGTGCGTAGCCAGTCGCGGGCGACCGTGCCCTCGCGCGACCGCTCGCCTTCCCACTCCAGCGCGTCCGATCCGCCCGCCGCCATCAGCAGTTCGTGGCGGCGCTTGTTCAGCTCCGAGCCGTAGTATTTCAGCATCGAGGCGATGGCCGGATGAGCCTGCCGCGCCTTCATCTGATCGCCCGCCCGCTCCATCGCCAGACGGAAGGCGGCGGCGTCCACCTCAAGCTCGGCCACCTTGGCGCGCAGCATCAGGTCGTCCAGCCGGCCGTCTTCATCGACGCCGACCGAGTCCGTCGCCACCTGCCCCAGCGGCCGTCCGCCGCCCGCGTCGCCGATGGCGCCGATCATCGTCCGCTCATGCGCCAGCAGCGCCTTGGCCACGTCCCAGCCGCGGTTCAGCGTCCCGACCAGATTCTCCTTCTCCACCCGCACGTCGTCGAAGAAGGTCTCGCAGAACGGGCTCTTGCCGCTGATCAGGGTGATCGGCTTGGTCGTCACGCCCGGCGTCGCCATGTCGAACAGCACGAAGGAGATGCCCAGATGTTTGGGCGCCGTCGGGTCGGTCCGCACCAGGCAGAAGATCCAGTCGGCTTTGTCCGCGTACGAGGTCCAGATCTTCTGGCCGTTGACGATCCAGTGGTCGCCCTTGTCCTCGGCTTTCGTCTGAACGTTGGCCAGGTCGGACCCGGCGCCCGGCTCGGAATAGCCCTGGCACCAGCGGATTTCGCCGCGCACGATCTCGGGCAGGAAGCGCTTCTTCTGTTCCTCGGTCCCGAACTGCAGCAGCGCCGGCCCCAGCATCCAGATGCCGAAGCTGGACAGGGCCATCTGCGCCCCGATCCGGCGCAGCTCCGAGCCCAGCACCTTGGCCTCCTCGCGGCTCAGCCCGCCGCCGCCATATTCCTTGGGCCACTCCGGCGCGGTCCAGCCGCGCGCGCCCATCCGCTCCATCCAGAGCTTGTGCGCCGGGGTCTTGAACTTGGCGTTCCGCCCGCCCCAGACCCGGTCTTCCTCATTGTCCAGCGGCCCGCGCACCTCCGGCGGACAGTTCTCTTCCAGCCACGCGCGCACGTCGGCGCGGAACCCTTCCAGATCAGCCATTTTCCAACCCTCGTCAGCCGGTTTTCCGGACTGTTGGGCGAAGGTTAGCAGCGATAAGTCTCGTTTGACTACGGTGACCTCGGGTCAGCCTCCGCGGAATTCGGAGGAGGGTCGAGGTTCATCACAAAGGACACAAAGGAAGAGGCACAAAGGACACGACGGGACCGGTGACGGTCGCCCGTCAGCGCCTCCTTCTGAACCCCACGCTCAAAAAGGATCGCGAAGCGATCAATCCACCTGCAAGGCCCTCGCCCCGCCATCTGAGAGTCACGCCCCGGCCCCTTCGCGACCTTCGTGCCTCCTTCGCGCCCTTCGTGATGAACCTGGGCTCTCACCCCCCGCACCGGCCCCGTCGTGTTCGTCGTGCCTTCGTTGTGCCCGTTGTGACGAACCTCGGGACCTCAGCCCTTCGTCGGCAGGAAGGGCGAGAAGGTGATCACGGTGAAGCTGTCCCGAATGTTCGGACGCGTCTGCACCGACCGCGTCACGAAGGTGCCGATGTCCAGGTCCTTGGGCAGCTGGAACTTGGCCAGCAGGTCGTACTGGCCCGAGGTCGAATAGACCTCCGAGACGTATTCGACATTGTCCACGATATCGGCGGCCACGTCGTTGGCGTGGCCCAGCTCGCATTTGATGAAGACGAAGATGGCGGTCATCATGGCGGCGGCTCCGAGGGATTTGGGATTAGGGATTAGGGACTAGGCCGGAGTTCGTCCATGGGCCAGACTGATCCGCGGACTAATCCCTAATCCCCAATCCCTAATCCCTCCCATGGACCTCGAGGCCGAGTACAACAACCGCGCCCGCGTGCCCGACCACATGGACGCCATGGGGCAGTGGAAAGCCGCCGCCGAGGCCGCCCGCGCCGCCCATCCGCCCGAGACGATCGCCTACGGTCCCGGCCCGCGCGAGGTCATGGACCTGTTCTCCGCCGGCCCCGACGCCCCCGTCGCCGTCTTCCTGCACGGCGGCTACTGGCAGGCGCTGGACAAGGACTGGTTCAGCGGCCTGGCCCCCGCCCTGCTCCACCACGGCGTCAGCCTGGCCGTCCCCTCCTATGACCTGGCCCCCACGGTCCGGCTCGGCGCCATCCTCAAACAGGTCCGCGCCGCCGTGGACCTGATCCGCGACCGCGCCGGCAAGCGCCCCGTCGTCTTCGGCCACTCCGCCGGCGGTCACATGTCGGCCTGCATGCTGTCCGAGGCCCGCGCCTCCGCCGCCGTCGCCATCAGCGGCGTCTTCGACCTGCGCCCCCTGATCCACACCTCGCTGAACACCGCGCTGGACCTGGACGAGAACGAGGCCGCCGCCCTCTCCCCCGTCTTCTGGCCCATCCCCAACGGCTCCACCCCCGGCGGCACGGTGCTGGACTGTATCGTCGGCGGCGACGAAAGCCCCGAGTTCCTGCGCCAGTCGAAAATGATGGCCGACCACTGGGCCAGCAACGGCGTCCAGACCCGCTACGAGGCGCTGCCGGGGCTGAACCACTTCACCGTGCTGGGGCCGCTGCTCGATCCGGACAGCGCGATGGTGCGGCGGATCGTGGCGCTGGCGAAACAATAAGTTCCGCTCATCCCGGCGAAAGCCGGGACCCAGTTCTTTCGTTTCGCGCTCAGGCTGGGATAAGCAGGACCACGACACCGGTGACAGCCGTCATCCACAGCACTGGGTCCCGGCTTTCGCCGGGATGAGCGGACCAAAGGGTATTCTCATGCGCCACGACCGCCTCGCCGTCCTCAACGCCCTCGAAGCGCAGGGCGTGGCCCCCGTCTTCTATCACGCGGACCCGGAGGTCTGCCTGAACGTCATCCGCGCCTGCTCGCGTGGCGGGGCCAAGGCCATCGAGTTCACCAACCGGGGCGACTTCGCCGTCGACCTGTTCGGCGACATCGCGCGCGAGCTGCAACGGACCGATCCGGACATCATCCTGGGCATCGGCTCGGTGATCGACGCGCCGACCGCCGCGATGTTCCTGAACCGGGGCGCCCGCTTCATCGTCAGCCCCTGCCTCGTCCCCGACGTGGCCAAGGTCTGCAACCGCCGCATGACCGCCTACTTCCCCGGCTGCGGCTCGGTCACCGAGATCGGCCAGGCGCACGAACTGGGCTGCGAGATCGTCAAGCTGTTCCCGGGCGCCAGCGTCGGCGGCGCCGACTTCGTCAAGGCGGTGCTCGGCCCCATGCCCTGGACCAAGATCATGCCGACGGGCGGCGTCGACCCGGACGAGGCCTCCATCGCCAAATGGTTCGGCAGCGGCATCGTCGCCGCCGGCATGGGCTCCAAACTCATCACCGACGCCGCCGTGAAGTCGGGCGACTGGGCGGGGATTGAAGCGCAGGTGCGTCAGACGGTGGCGGCCATCGCCGCTTTTCGCGGCAAGCAGCGCGGCTGAAAGTGGCTAGTGGCTAGTGACTAGTGGCTGGCTTGGATAAACCTCGGCGCCGTCGCTTGCGACACCTCTGCTCGCCCTAGCCACTCGCCACTAGCCACCCGCCACTTCTTCTTCACAGCCCCAAGGTCGGACTATCCAGATCCAGCTCCGCCGCCGGGATCACCACCAGGTCCGGGTGCGCCGCGCGCAGGGCGTCGATGAACATCGAGGCCTCGCCGACCACGACCACATAGGCCTGCTCCGAGCTCACGCCCTGGGCCGCCGCGCGCACCGTCTCCGGCGTCGTGGCGCTGATCCGGCCGGCATAGGTCTCCACCTCGGTCAGCGGCAGGCCATAGGTCACGGCGTCCGCCAGCACCCCGCCCAGACCGCCGGTCGTCTCCACCGAGCGCGAGAAGTTGCCGGTCACGAAGGCTTCGCGGTCGGTCACCGCCTGCTCGGTCACGGCTTCCGTCCGCAGGCGGTCGAACTCGGCCAGGACCAGCCCCACCACCTCGGCGGCGCTCTCGTTCTTGGTCTGGGTCGTCGCGCTCACCAGCCCGCCGTCCACCCGCGCCTGCAGCGAGGAATAGGCGCCGTAGCTCAGGCCGCGCTTGGCCCGCACCTCCTGGAACAGGTGGCCGTTCTGGCCGCCGCCGATGATGCTGTTGACCACCGCCAGGGGGTAGTAGCCGTCATCGGCCCGGCGCGGTCCGCGCACCGCCGCCGCCACCGCCGCCTGGCCCGAGCCCGGCAGGTCGATGACCACCACGCGCGGTCCCGGCGTGGCGCCGGCGCGGGAGGCCACGGTCGGCGCGGCGCCCGAGGGCCGCTCCCAGCCGCCCAGGGTCCGCTCGGCGAAGGCGAAGGCCTCCTCCGGCTCCATGCCGCCGGTGATGATCAGGGCGGCGTTGTCCGGCCGCCACCAGCGGTCATGGAAGGCCACGATCTCGCCGCGGGTGATGGCGCTGATGGAGTCCGGCGTGCCCGAGGTCGGGGCGCCGTAGGGCGCGGCGCCGAAGGCCAGGCGGTTCAGCACCAGATTGGCCAGCGGCCCCGGTTGGCGCAGGTTCACCCGCAGGGCGTTGACCGTCCGCGTGCGGGTGCGGTCCACCTCGGCCGCGGCGAAGTCCGGACGGCGCACCACGTCCGCCAGCACCGCCCCGACCTGATCGGCCGAGGCTTCGGGCGAGGCCATGAAGACCGTGGTCGCGTCCGCGCCCGCGCCGCCGCCGACATCGGCGCCCAGCGCCTCCAGCGTGCGGGCCAGTTCCGGGGCCGAGCGGCCGCCCGCGCCTTGCGACGCCAGGTTCGCCGTCATCGCGGCCAGGCCCGGCCGGTCCGCCGGATCCGCCGCCGCGCCGCCACCGATCACCAGCTGGGCGTTGACGATGGGCAGGTCGGTCGACTTGGCCACGATCACCCGCAGGCCGTTGGGCAGGGTCCGCTCCAGCACCCGCGGCGTCGCCATCGGACGGGGCGCGCCGGCCGCCGGCGGCGCCTGCCGCTGGCCCTCGGGCAGCAGTTCGTTGGCCGGCAGGATGGCCGGCGGCACGGTCAGGAAGGTCGGCGTCGGCGCCGGGTTGCGCCAGCTGTCCTCGGGCACGCCCGCCGGACGCGCGCTTTCGTCCTGATAGCGGACCGAGACCCGCGCCTGTTCGTCCAGGTATTTGCGCGCCACGCGCTGAACATCGGCGATGGTCACCGCCTGCACGGCGGCCAGGCTGGCGTCCGGGGCCGAGGGGTCATGCTCGTCGATCACCGCCCGGCCCAGGATGAAGGCTCGGCCCGAGGCCGTTTCGCGCTGGCGCAGGGCCGCCGAGATGATCTCCATCTTGGCCTCCGCCAGTTCGGCGGCGGTCACCGGCTCATCGCGCACCCGCGCCAGCTCGGCGTTCAGCGCGGCCTCCACATCGGGGATCGCCTTGCCCTGGGCCACCGTCACCTCGGCGGTGATCGAGCCGCCCTCCTCCATCTGGTCCGAGCCCAGCCGGGCGCTCGACGCCAGCTGGCTGCCGTAGACCAGCGCCTGGTGCAGGCGCGAGCTGTCGCCGCGCGACATGATCGCCGTCAGCACGTCCAGCGCCGCCGCGTCCGGGTCCGAGGCGCTCACGCCCGGATAGATGGCCGCGATGGCCGGCAGGGGCACGTTCGGCGCATAGGCCTCGACCAGCCGGGGCGTGGTGCGCGGCGGCGACACCGGGCGTTCGAACACCGGCACCGGCCGGTCGGGGTTCTCGATGCCCGCGAAATACTGGTCGACCCAGGCGTCCAGCTGGGCCTGATCGAAATTGCCCGACACGATCAGGGTCGCCGTCGCCGGGCGGTAATAGGCCTCGTGGAACGCCCGCGCGTCCTCGACCGTGGCGCTGTCCAGCTGCTCGATCGAGCCGATCACGCTGCGGCGATAGATCGACTGGTCGTACTCATTGTCCCCGATCACGAAGACGCCCAGCCGGCCGTACGGCGGCGCATAGACCCGCTGGCGCAGCTCCTCCTTCACGATGGAGCGTTCGCGCTCGAACACGTCAGGATCGACCACCGGCCGCGCCATCCGTTCGGCGTGGGTCCACAGCATGGTCTCCAGATACTGCGGCGGCACGGTCTCGTAATAGTTGGTCGTGTCCTGGCCGGTGGAGGCGTTGCGCGTCCCGCCCGCGTTCTCGACGATGGTCGAGATCTGGCCGTAAGGCAGGTTCACCGTCTTGCGGCTCAGAATGTGTTCGAACAGGTGGGCGAAGCCCGAGCGGCCCTCCGGATCGTCCTTGCCGCCCACGTCGTACCAGACCTGCACCGTCACCGTTCCGGCGGTCGCGTCCGGCATGGAGTAGACGTTCAGCCCGTTGGCCAGCTGGCGGTGGGTGTATTGCAGCGGCGGGACGGTGATCGACGCTGCCTCCTGCGCCATGGCCGGGAACACCGGCGTCGTCAGGGCCAGAAGCGAGGCGCCCAGCAGGGCGGCGGTGCGGGTCATCATGGGTCCCCCCAAAGGACGATGTGATCTGAACGGCCCCGACCCTAGCAGCGACGCGAACGGGCCCGGATTTCAAGTTCGTAATGAAAGTCGGCTGTCGGGCAGACCCGGTGTTCCGCGCGGCGTACCGCTTGGGCCATGGGGCTGTACCGATTTCACTTTCACGCCGAACCGGGGGCCGATCCGTCGGTCCAGGACGTCGAATGCGCCAATGACGGCGCCGCCGCCGAACGGGCTTTTCACGACCTGCGCGACCATCCGGCGGGAAGCGCCGTCGAGGTCCATCAGGGGCCTCGGCTGGTCACCCGGATGGAGCGCCCCAGCGACGCCTTCCTGACCTCCCGATCCGGCCTTCACGGCCTCTCCTGAAATCAACTGAATCCAAGGCTCCGCTTAAGTCGACTTCCGACAGACGGCGGGGCGCGGATCGTCATATGCGCGGATTATGAACGACATTTCGCCGGGCAACCGACTGATCGAGGCGCTCGACGCCAGGGACCGCGAAGCCCTGCTCGCCCAGTCGACTTCGATGGACTTCGCCCAGGGCCATGTCTTCCACGAACCCGGCGATCCGATCGACCACGTCCACTTCATAGAGCGCGGCGTCGTCTCCGCCGTCGCCGTTCTCCAGGACGGCCGCACGGTCGAGACCGTCATGGTCGGATGCGAGGGCGTGACCGGCGGCGTGGCCGCCGCCGTGGCCCAGACCGCCTTCACCCGTACTGTGGCGCAGGTCGCCGGCGCCGCTCGCCGGATAGAAGCCCACCGCCTGCGCGCCGTGTGCGCCGAACGACCGGCCATCCGCGAGATCATCGCCGCCTATCAGGCGGGTCTCCAGGCCGAACTGGAGCAATCCGCCGCCTGCAACGCCCTGCACCGGGCCGAGCAGCGCTTCGCCAAATGGCTGCTCCGCTGCCACGACCGCGTCGACGGCGCCGCTTTCAACCTGACCCAGGAGTACATGGCCTCCATGCTGGGCTCCCAGCGCACAACGGTGAACGAGGCCGCCCAGGGCCTGCAGAAGTCGGGAGCCATCTCCTACTCCCGCGGCCGCATCACCGTGCTGGACCGCGCCGCGCTCGAGCGCGTCGCCTGCGAATGCTACCGCGCCGCCGACACCTTCCGCCTGTCGCCGTGGAACTCCGTGGACTGACCGGAACCGGCGTCCCGCCACATCGTTTCCATCCGTCGGGTATGGTCAGGCTTCGAGCCTGACGCCCTTCCTTCCAGGACGGGACGATGGCCGAGAAAACCAATCTGCTGCTTGAGGTGCTGCCCGAGGACGACCGGGCCGCCCTGCTCAAGACCGCCACGCGCATCAAGCTGAAGCTCGGTGATGACATCATCGCGCCCGGCCAGATGATTGAGGTTGTCCACTTCCCCCTGTCCGGCATCATCTCCACGGTCAACGAGATGGCGGACGGCCGCTCGGTCGAGGCCTTCATGGTCGGGCGCGAGGGCGTGGCGGGCATCGAGGCCACCACCATCCCCATGCGGTCCGGGTCACGTCAGACGGTTCAGCTGGACGGCGAGGCCTGGCGCATCGACGTCGCCCGCGTCCGCGCCTTGGTCAATGAGCGCCAGGCCCTCCGCACCGTGCTGGCCGTCTACCATGCCGGCGTTCAGCGCGAGCTGGAACAGACCGCCGCCTGCCACGCCCTCCACGCTTCCGAGAGGCGGCTCGCCAAGTGGCTGCTCCGCTGCCACGACCGCGCCGACAACGACCTGATTAGGCTGACTCAGGAATACATGGCCGCCATGCTCGGCTCCCAGCGCACCACGGTGAACGAGGCGGCCCAGACCCTTCAGGCCCAGGGCGCCGTCAGCTATTCGCGGGGCAAGGTCCGCGTTCTCAGCCGTGAGGCGCTCGAGGCCGCCGCCTGCGAATGCTACCGCAAGGTCTCCGACCACCTGCCGCCGGACTAGTCCGCCAGCACGTCCTCGACCTCATCGCGCGTCGGCATCGACGGCTGGGCGCCCGGACGGGTCGCGGCGATCGCCCCTGCCGCGCAGGCGAAGGTCAGCGCCGCCTCCGGCTCCATTCCCTCCAGCAGGGCCACGCAGATCGCGCCCACGAAACAATCGCCCGCCCCGGTCGCATCCACCGCCCGCACCTTCGGCGGCGCCGCGCGGGCCAGTTCGACGCCGCGCTGATACAGCACCGCGCCCTTGGCCCCCTGCGTCACCACCACCCGGCCTCCACCGTGATGCAGCAGGTCGCCATAGTAGGCCGCCTCGGTCTCATTGACGACGATCAGGTCGGCCCGCCGCAGCAGCTGGTCCGACACCGGCTGGGCCGGGGCCAGGTTCACGCACACGAACTCCGTCGCCCGCCCCACCGCCGCCTCGACCGTCTCGATGGGCAGTTCCAGCTGCAGGATCAGCGGCGTCTCGATCCGCGCCGGAAGCTGTTCGGGAAAGGCGCTGTGGTTGGCGCCCGCGGCCACCACGATCTGGTTCTCGCCCTCGGGATCGACCGCGATCAGGGCCACGCCCGTCGGCTGTTCCGCGTCGGCGATCACCCCGCCGATGTCCACGTCGTCGGCCAGCAGCAGGGCCATCGCCTCCTCGGCCATGCCGTCGCGCCCGACCCGGCCGATCATGCAGACCTCGGCCCCCAGCCGTTGCGCCGCCAGCGCCTGGTTGGCGCCCTTGCCGCCCGGATGCCGCGCCAGCTCCGCGCCCGTCACCGTCTCGCCCGCGCGCGGCAGCTTCGGCGCCGTGGCGACGAAATCCAGGTTGATCGACCCGACGACGGTGATCCTCACGCGGCGAACTCCGGACCCGGCGCGAATATGGCCGACTCCCTGTCTTAGTCCGCCTCACCCCGGCGGGGAATCCTTCAGTAGGTCAGGACCAGCATCTCCTGCCCGGAGTAGACCCCGGGCGCCGCCGATTGCAGCGGGGCCATCCGGCCGTAGACCGGCAGCACCTGACGGTCCCCGTTCTGGGGCGGCTGATAGACGCCGGTCAGCGCCTCCGCCCCCTGCCCCAGCGGCCGGGTCCGGGCCGGGTCGGAATACAGGTCATAGACCAGCCGCCCGCTCCCGCCGCCCGTAGTCATCGCCCGCCCGCCGGAGTTCGAGAACTCCAGCCGATAATGCAGCGCGTCACAGCCATTCCCCGTGCAGGTGCAGCGCAGGATCACCTGTGACGCGGAGTCATTCGGCGCGGCGCTGGTCGGGTCGTACTCGCCGAACACCACCGGCTCGGCTTCCAGCTCACAGCTGTGCTGCCCCGGATTCTGGGCCGACGCCGGCGTCGCCGCCAGGGCGCTCAGCAGCACGAGAAAGAGACTAGGGCGCATGGCAGGTCACCTCCACGGGCGCCGTGCCGGGAATGACCGTATCGGAAAGCGGCGCACGGCATCGCCCGCCCTCCGTCTCCACCTCGATGACCGGGCGCTCGCCCGCGTCGCTCAGCCAGACCAGTCCGTCATAGCCCACCACCGCCGTCGGCACGCCGTTCAGCAGCACGGCCGCCCCCACCGGCGCCGGCCGCCCGTCCGGCGTCAGGATGCGCAGGTACAGAACCTCGACCCGCCGCACCGGCAGATCCACCACCACCGCCCCGCCGCGCGGCGCCCGCGCCAGCACCTCGGCCGCCTCCGTCTGCAGGGCGATATCCAGATGCGCCGGCGCGATCCCGATCCGGGTCGGCGCGAACGGGGCGACATAGGGGATCAGCAGCCGCCCATCCCCTCGGGTGCGGCCGATCATCCGGTTCTCGTGCAGGATCTCGACATCGGGCTCATGGGTGTCGACCACCACGAAGCTCTGGCCCACCGCCGCCGCCAGCTGCGGCCCGCCCCCGGCCAGCCAGACCACCGCGCCCGAGGCGAACGCGCGCGTCGACACCCCCTCGTCCTCCACCTCGACGCCCAGCGCCGCCTCGCCGATCGAGGACCGCAGCCGCACCTCGCCCTCCAGCCGTTCTTCCTCGCCCGCCTCGGCCAGGGCGCGCCAGCCGACGCCCCCGTCCAGCGGCGGCGGCCGCTGGGCGTAGACCGCCGCCGTCGTCCCGCTCGCGCTGGTCGAGCTCAGCCGCCCTCCGCCGGTGCCCCGGTCGCCCAACGGCATCGTGAAGCCGACCGAGATCCCGCTGGAGTCCACGCCCCGCTCGGACGCATAGGCGGTCACATAGATGTCCGCGCCCCGCCCGACCGGCTTGCTCCAGGTCAGGTTGAACACGCCGTAGTCCTCGACCGCGTATTTCTGGCGCGTGTAGTTCAGGTTCAGGTTCCCGAACCGCTCGAAGCCGTAGCCGGCCCCCGCCTGCACCAGCAGTTCCACCGGCGGGTCGCCCGCCCGCCGCGCCAGGTCGTCGAAGTCCCCGAACGTCTGGGCCACCACCCCGTACAGCGACAGCCGCCGCCCCCGCCGTTCGGCCGAGACCCGCCACAGGCCGCCCTGCCCCTCGCGCCCGGAGGTCAGGTTCACCCCGACCCCGACCACCATCCATTCGCGCAGCTTGAACACCGCACCGCCCCCGGCCTCGACCAGGTCGTCCGCCGCCGCGACCCGGCCCTCCACCGTCAGGCTGTCGTTCACGCCGTACCGCACCGCCGCCTGGCCGAACGGATCGGTGTAGCGGTCGCGCGGCCCCGCATAGTCGGCCCTCAGCCAGCCGCCCTCCGCCGACCAGGCCGTCAGCCCACCCCGCAACAGCCGGTCCGAGCCGTAGAAGTCGAACGTCTGCACCGTCTCGCGGCCCAGCACGTCGGTGACCACCATCGTCACCTGCCCATAGCCGGTCAGCACCGGCGGCTGGCGGATCTCGAACGGCCCGTCCGTGGGTTCCGACAGCTGCCTCAGCCCGTCGATATAGACGTCCACCGTCGAGGGCACCGAGGGCGCGCCGCGCAGCGACGGCATCGGCGCGGTGATCAGCTCCGGCCGCAGGGAGAAGTCCGTCTGGATGCTGAACCCCGCCCCCCGCACCGGCCGCGACCAGCTCTGCGAGGCCGACACGAAGTCCCCCAGCAGGTAGCGCGTCATCCCGCGCGGATCGTCGTGCACGAAGGTGGTGTCCAGCCGCCGGACCTCGCCGTTCACCCCGGCCGGATCGAACCCGCCGGGGTCCTGCACGAACCAGCTTGAGGTCAGCACCCCCGGCGGACCGAACAGCCGCGCCTCCCAGCTGGCCGACCATCCGGCCTCGCCTTCCGCCGGCGCCTCGCCATAGGCGGCGTAGTTCAGCACCCCGCCCCAGGCCATCGGATCGGGCTCGACATAGGGCGCCGCCTCCGCGCCCACGACCCGCACCGCCAGCGCTTCCGGCGTCGCCCACAGCTCCAGGACCTGCTCCTCCGGCCGCAGGCTGTAGGACAGCCCCGGCACCCGGGACAGCAGCACCAGCCCGTCCGCCCCCTCAAGCCCGGACGGCGTCTTCACCCCCAACGCTCGCAGTTGTTCGCCCGGCACCGCCAGCCCGTCCGGCCCGGCTTCGGCCCGCACCACCGCGCCGCTCGCCCGGCCGTTCAGCCGCACCTCCAGGATCAGCGGCTCAGCGACCGCCGCCGACGCCGCCGACGCGAAGGCCAACGCCGGCAGGGCCGCGCGCCACATCATGACTGGTCACGCCACGGCGAGAGGCACATCCGCATTGATCGCGCCCCTCTCTGTCCGGGCGCTGATGCGCAGGCTGGCGGGGTCGCCGATCATCGGAAAGCGGCACAGCCAGGTCTCCCCGGCCAGGGCATAGCCGGCCAGCCCCGCCGCGATCACCGTCCGCCGCCCGTCCGCCTCCCACGCCAGCTCGGCCAGCCGCACCCGCCGCCGCCCCGGATTGGCGGCGGCCAGGGTCACCTCTCCGCTCGCCCGGTCCAGCGTCGCCGACCAGTCCAGTCTCGGCTCGCCCCGCTCCGGCGCCGCCGCCGCCACGAACAGCGGCACCATCATCCGCACCGGCATCTCCACGCCGCCCCGCTCCAACCCGGGCAGCTGATCGACCACGATCCGATAGGCCCGCTCCCGCTCGCCCGGCGGCGTCCGCGCGGCCAGTCGCACCACCTGCCGTCCGCCCGACTGGACGGTGAACTGACCAGGGCTGAAGGCGATCTCGTCGGTGGGCGTCAGGTCCTCGCGCTCATCGACATTGCGCCAAGCGAACAGCCGCACCTGCACCGTCAGCGGCCCATCGCCGCCGTTGTTCACATAGAGCAGGCGGTTCCCGTCCCTGCCGTCCATCTCCAGCAGCGTCGGCGCCACCCCCAGCCGCCCCCCCGCCCAGGCCCGCCCGCCGCCGCAGACCGCCAGCGCCGTCAGGCCCGCCACCACATCCCGACGGCGCGCCATCGGTCAGTAGCGCAGGGTGATCACGGCGTTGTCGACATAGTTGCCGGTCGAGACCTCGCTCTGCACCAACCCCCCGTACACCGGGATCGCTTGGGTCGAACCCGAGCCGGTGCCGCTCACCCGTTCCGTCACGATCGCATCACCCCAGCGAACCGTGCCGGTCAGCCCCTGGAACAGCTCATAGTTCAGGTAGTCGGTGGTGCGGGTGCCGTCGCCGCCCGAGCGCAACATGCGACGCTGGGTCCCGCTGGCGTTCGAGCCGTTGTTAATCCCGACGGTGTAGGGCACCCCGGCGGTGCACAGCACCCGGATGTCGGTCTGCGGCCGCTGCCCTTGAAGCTGGGTCGGGCTGATCGCGCCGTAGTCCAGGGTCGAGTCCTGCACCGAGCAACTGCTCAGCACCGTGGCCTGGACCCGCAGGTTGCCGGTGGCGGAGGTCTGGGCGCCGGCGGTTCCGGCGACGGCCCCGACTCCGGCGATGACGCCCGCGAAAATGATCGAGGCAGCGAGGCGTGTGAACATGGCTTGTCTCCCGTCCACCGACTTACGGACCGGATGATCAGCGATGGGCCGACAGGGTATCGGCCGGGAGCGTCGCCCGCTGTGGGGCGAACCCCTCACACGGGGTCGGAGAAAACCTGAGGTCCGGCCCTGAGGGTCAGCGCAGTCGGGCCGTGATCAGGTCGAACACCCCGTCGGCGTCCGCCTTCACCGCCCAGCGATGCGGAAGCGATCCCGCCATCGCCTCACGGAACTCCACCGCCGTATGGCCCCGCGTCAGCTCGCTTTCGGTCTCCACCCGCACGCGGCAGGGCTTCAGCGCGAACAGTTCGGGCTTCACCAACCAGGCCACCGGGCAGGGGTCATGCAGGGGCGAGGCGTCCCAGCCGACGATGGTCCGCTCCACCCGCTGCGAGAAGCGCAGCATGGCCGCCGCCGTATCGCTCCTGGGCGTGCCGACCGCCTCGATCGCCGCGATCCGCGCTTCCGTCGCCCGCACCTGATGCGTCGCGTCCAGCCCGAACAGCACCACGTCCGCCCCGGTCGCCAGCACCTCCGCCGCCGCCTCGGGATCGGCCCAGATGTTGAACTCGGCCGAGGCGGTGATGTTGCCGCCCTCGGACCGCGCCCCGCCCATCACCGCCACCGGCCCCAGCCGTTCGGCCAGCGCCGGTTCCTTCCTCAGCGCCAGCGCCAGATTGGTCATCGGCCCCAGCACGGCCATCGCCACCGACCTGGCCGGACGGCTCATCACCATTTCCACGATGGCGTCCGCCGCATGACCGTCCGCGCACGGAAGATCGGGCTCGAACACCGCCAGGTCGCCGGTCCCCTCGACCCCATGGAAATCCGTCGCCGTCCCCAGCGTCCGGCGCAGGGGCTGCTCGGCGCCCATGAACACCGGCACGTCCTCGCGCCCGGCGATCTGGCGCAGCATCCGCGCGTTCCGCGCCGTCTTCACCACCGGCACATTGCCGCCCACCGTCGTCACGGCCAGCAGCTCCAGCTCCCCGGCCCCGAAGGCCAGCATCAAGGCCACGGCGTCATCCACGCCGGGGTCGCAGTCGATTATCAAGGCTTGTTGGGTCACGGGACGGGTGTGCAGCGGGTCGCGAAAGGGAGCAAGCCCTACCGGCGCGCCTGCGCTCTCAGTCCCTCGATCTGGTCGAACAGCCGCCGGGCATTCTCCACCCCGATGAACTGCGGCGTTTCCGACAGACTGGGCGTCCAGACCGCGAAGCTGTTCTGGAAGGAACGCGGCCCGAAAATGAGGAACTTCTGCATCGGCCCGAACACGATGTCGCCTCGGTCGCCTCGCGGCTTGAAATTGATCTGATCGATCCGCCCTATGTCCAGCGTGGTCAGGTCGCTGCCGATGCCGGACTTCAGAATGACCACCCGCCTGTCCGTCAGCGCGTATTCGATGTTCGACCGGATCCAGGCGTCGTGGATCAACCGTCCGATGGTCACATAGACGGCCACCAGGCCGAAGATCAGCGGGAACAGCACGAACGGGAAGCCCATGCTGATGATCTCTCCGCTCCCGAAGCCGAAGATCGCCATCACCATGCCCGCCCAGAACAGGCTGAGCGGCACCATGAAGACGTCGCCCGCGCCCAGCCGGATGCCCTGCTGCGGTCGGCCCTTCCAGAGCAACTTCTCATCCGCTCGCAGATAGCCGCTGATACTCTCACTCACGCCGTCACTCCCCCAGACACACTCGCACGCACTCTGCCGCCAGCACCTCCGCCGAGTCCACCAGCGGCACGCTCACTTCCTCGGCCCGCAGCAGCAACGGCACCTCGGTACATCCGGCAATCACTGCCCCGGCCCCGGCCTCCACCAGCGCCTCCGCCAGCCGCCGCATCTCGCCGCGCGGCCCCTCGCCGTCGTCGCCGCCCTTCACCGCGAACACCGCGCTCATGAAGGCCTCGCGGTCCGCGCCCTCCAGCCGCACGATCTGAAGCCCCGCAGCTTCCAAGGCCTCCGCGTACAGCGCCTCCCCGCCCGGCGTGGCCAGCACCCCGATCCGCGCCGCCCCGGTCTGGCCCACGGCCTCCACCGTCGCCCCGATCATGTCGATGAAGGGCAGGCCCGCCGCGCGGATCGCCCCGGCGTGGGCGTGGGCCGTATTGCACGGCATGCACAGCACCTGCGCGCCCGCGTCCCGCAACCGGGCCGCCATCTCGCCCAGGGTCTTGCCCGCCGCCTCGGCCGCCGTATGCCGGTTCGGCACATGCGGGTTCAGGTCCACCAGCATGCGGATGTGGTCCTCATCCCGCTTCGCCGGCGTCAGCGCCTGCACCCGCGCCATGAAGGCCGTCGTCGCCACCGGCCCCATGCCGCCCAGGATGCCCAGGATCTGGCTCATGTCGTCTCCTCCCGGCGCGCCGACCGGAACGCACGCGGGGTCACCCCCGTCTCGGCCTTGAAGGCGCGGTTGAACGGCCCCACCGAGCCGAAGCCGCACTCGAAGGCCACGTCCAGGATCGACCGCCGCCGCCCGTCGTCGGCCAGCAGCCGCTTCGCCAGCGCGATCCGGTGGTGGTTGATCAGCCGGTTGAAATTCTCGAAGCCCAGCACCGCCGTCACCGCCTGCGACACCCGGTACTCCGGCTGCCCCAGCCGGGCGGCGACATCCGCCACCTTCAGGTTCGGCTCGGTGTGCACGGCCTCGCGGTCCAGCAGGTCCAGCACCCGCCGGGCCAGCCGCTCATCCTCCGGCGTCGCCGTCCGTCGCGGGCGCGACGCGCCCTCCGCCGCCAGCGGATGACGCATCCGGAACGTCACCGCCGCAGTCCCCGCGACCAGCCCGCCCAGGGCGCACAGGCTCTTCAACAGGTCGATCCGCCGCGCCGCCTCCGCCGTCAGATCCGCTCCGCCCGGCGCCAGGATCGAGACCGCGACCAGCAGGGCGTAGACGACCACAAACACGATCCGGAACCGCTTCTCCCCCGCCGGCAGATCGCGCCGGAACCGCAGGAAGGGCTCCACGAAGGTCAGCAGCAGCACCGCCGATCCGCTGAGCGCATAGCCGTTGTCGATCACCCGCCCGGCCAGGCCCGGCAGGCTCAGCACCGACAGGGCGCCGCTCACCGCCACCACCCCGGCCACGATCCGGGGCCACCATGCGTCGCGCTTCGCCGGATCGAACAGCGCCCGGGCGATCAGCCAGGCCCAGCCGCACGCCCCCGCCCCGACCATCTCCAGCGCCGTCCACACCGGCCCCGCGCCGCCGATCCCATGGCTCAGCATATAGCTGACGAACGACCCCGCCATGATCAGCCCATAGGTCCGCAGGCGCCCCGGCGCCGGCCACGGGCGTCCGCCGCCGACGGCGTTCAGGGTCACGGAATCGGGCGCGGTCGTGGTGGACATCAAACGCTCTGGGGGGCCGAACGGCGGGACAGCCGCACTCTAGGCCCGCCCGCTTCCTCCCGGTCAATCACCGCCGCCCCGGATATTTCTGGCCGATTCCCAAATCGGCGAGACCGGCGCGCGCCCAGGCCGGATTTCCGGACCCGGCCTCATCCCGAGGTCTCGCCCGGAGCCTCCATGCCGACCCCGTCTTCCCTCACCGCCCGCCTGCTGCGCGGGTCTGGCGTCGCCTGGTTCAGCGTCGCCGCCGTCGGCCAGGCGGCCTTCATCGGCTTCATCCTCGCCTTCTACGGCGTGCGCACCGTCACCGGGAATTTCGCCGCCTGGAACGACAAGCCCCTGATCACCGGCCATGTCGAGGGCGACGGCGTCGGCAATCTGGTCTTCGCCGCCCACGTCCTGCTCGCCGCCGTGGTCACCATGGGCGGCCTGATGCAGCTCTTCCCGCCCCTGCGCCGCCGCTTCCCGGCGGTGCACCGCTGGACCGGCCGAAGCTTCCTGGTCATCGCCTGCTTCCTGGCGCTCAGCGGCCTATGGATGGCGGTCGTGCGCCACTCCTACCTGTCGGTCATCTCGGCCGTCGCCATCGCGATCAACGCCGTCCTGATCCTGCTCTTCGCCGCCCTGGCCTGGCGTCACGCGCTCAAACGCCGTTTCGAGAGCCACCGCCTCTGGGCCATGCGCACCTTCATGGTCGTCAGCGGCGTCTGGTTCCTGCGCACCGGCCTGATGGGCTGGGTCATCCTCAACCGGGGGCCGGTCGGCATGAACGACAGCATGTCCGGCCCCGCCGACATCGTCCTGACCTTCGGCAGCTATCTGATCCCGCTGGCGGTGCTCGAGCTCTATTTCGCCGCCGGCCGGTCGACCCACCCGGCGTTCAGGCTTCTCGCCGCCACCGTCGTCCTCCTCGCCGCCGCCTTCACGGCCGTGGGCGTCTTCGGCACGGTCATGCTGATGTGGGCCCCGTATGTCTGGCCGGGCGGGTGAGCGCGCTCAGTCCGCTTCGGTGAACCGCATGGTGACACGGATGCGGGCATTCTCCCCCGCCTGTCTCACCGTTCCGGGCGTCACCCGCGACTGCGCCGCCCCGCTCAGCGCCGCCTCGCCGAAGCCCGCGCCCGCCGGCTCCTCCCGCTCGACCCGGCAGTCGTTCAGGCTGCCGTCCGTGTTTACCAGACAGCTCAGTTCGACCAGACCCGCGCTCGGACCATCGACGTCGAACCGGGGTGCCGTCGTCGCGCACCCGGCCGTCAGTGCAACCAGCACCGCGACCGCACTGATCCGCAGCACGCCGCTCACAGCGTCCCCCCGATCTCGCTCTCATAGCCGAACAGCCCCTGCGCCCCGCCGGTGTGCAGGAAGACCACCGTCTCCCCCTTGAATCGGCCCGCCTTGGCCAGGGCGATCAGCCCCTTCATCGCCTTGCCGCTGTAGACCGGGTCCAGCACGATCCCGTCCGTCCGCGCCGCCAGGGTCAGGGCCTCGATCACCGCCCCGTCCACCAGGCCATAGCCCTCGCCGACATAGTCGCAGTCGGCGACCACCATCTCCGCCGTCACCGCATCCGGCCGCCCCAGCAGGGCCGCTGTCTCGCGCGCCAGCTTCAGCACATTCTCTTCCTGCTTGGCCTTGGGCGCCCGCACCCCGATGCCCAGCACCGGAATGTCCGCCCCCATCACCGCCAGCCCGGCCACCAGCCCGGCGTGGGTCCCGGCGCTGCCCGTGGCGGTGATGATCCGGTCGACCGGCAGGTCCAGCTCATCGGCCTGCACCACGATCTCGCGCGCGCAATCGACATAGCCCAGCGCCCCGACGGGGTTCGAGCCGCCGCCCGGAATCACATAGGGCCTGCCGCCCCGCGCCCGCACCTCGGCCGCCGTCTTCTCCAGCTCGGCGGGCATGTCGGTCCCGCCCGGCACCCGCCGGATCACCGCCCCGAACAGCCGGTCCAGCAGGACGTTGCCGTTCTCGACATAGTCGGTCGCGGTCGAGCCGGTGCGCTCCTCCAGGATCACCTCGCACTTCAGCCCGTGTGCCGCAGCGGCGGCGGCGGTCTGGCGCACGTGGTTCGACTGCACCGCCCCTTGCGTGATCAGGGTGTCGGCCTCCTGCTCCATCGCCTCGCCCAGCAGGAACTCCAGCTTGCGGGTCTTGTTGCCCCCGCCGGCCAGGCCCGTGCAGTCGTCGCGCTTGATCCAAAGCTCCACGCCCAGCGCCTCACTCAGGCGCGGCAGGGGCTCCAGCGGGGTCGGCAGATGGGCCAGACGAACGCGGGGAAAGCGGGCGAGATGCATGGCGGCGGCTCCGTTGCGAGGCGCCCTGTCTAACCCGGCTTCGTGTCGGCGGTGAAAAATGATTCGCCGGTCCGGAACCGTTCTCTTCGATCCCTGTTATCGCATCGGACCTTGCGGCGATGCGCGCTCGACAGAGTCCTCTAAGCGGCCCCGGTCTCTGCCACGCCCCCCGACGCAGACCGGGGCCGTACCTTGTCTGGAACCCCGTAACCGCCCCAGCTTGCTCCGAATCGAGCACCCGCGCGATGCTGCCCCCATGGCCGAATCGCCCCTGCGCCTGCGCGACCGAAGCGCGACCGAGACCGCCATCGTCGAGGCGGGCGAGCGCATCCTGCTGCGCGACGGCTTTCCCGGCCTGAACGTCCAGACCCTGGCCGCCGAGGCCCGCTGCGACCGCAAGCTGGTCTACCGCTATTTCGAGGGCGCCGACGGCGTCGTCACCCGCATCGCCGCCCGCGCCCACGCCGGCCTGATCGACAGCCTGAACACCGCGCCCGCCGTCGAGGCCGAGTCCTTGCGCGCCTTCGCCCGGCTCAGCCTGTCGGCCTGGGTCGCCGCCCTGCGCGCCAGCCCCCTGACCCTGCGCCTGATGGCCTGGGCCCTGGTCGAGGCCTCGCCCCTGCTGGATCGGATCGAGGCCGAGCGCTCCGCCGTCCTCCAGGCCTGGATGCGCGAGCGCCGGCCCCGCTTGCGCGTCCCGCCCGAGGGCGATCCCGTCGCCCTCAACGCCGTGCTCCTCGCCGCCGTCCAGCACCTGGCCCTGTCAGCGGACGCCCGCCCCGGCGTCGGCGGCGTCGCCCTGGACGACGCCGGCTGGGCCCGCATCGAGGCCGCGCTGGACCGCCTGCTGATCGCCTTCCCGGACTGAGGGAGACGGCCCGGGTGAAGCCCCTGATCGCCGCCCTCTCGTTCGCAGCCCTGTCGCTCTCCGCCTGTTCTCTGGCGGCGACACAGCAGGACTGCATGGACGGTCGAGCGCGCGCCCTGAAGGACGGCGGCTTCAGCGGACCGATCCTCTGTGAGAACGCGCGGGGCAGTTTCGTTCTGGTCGGTCGCACGGGCGCCTACACCATCTACGACTACCGCTACCGGTTCCGCCCTCCGCACGGCGCCGTCGATCATGGCGGCCAGAAGATCCTCATCTTCCGGGGCGAGGCCTATCTGGGCCAGTACCCCGCCTCGCCGCCGCCCTATGTCACCGTCTCGGTCCAGGGCTCGGTCGTCCGCTTCGACTCGGCCGACAGCAAGCCCATCGATCTCTCGAACGGACCTCCGACCGACACCGTCCTCGCGGGCTACGACGTCACCTTCTTCCGCTGACCACGCGCCCGGTTGAAGCCGCCCCCGCACAGGCGTAAGGCTGTCTCCGTTCTCCGGGGGGTCGCAATCGAGCGGCTGAGATAGAGGTTTCTCCTCTGACCCGTCGAACCTGATCCGGGTCATGCCGGCGAAGGGATGAGTACGCTTCGGGTCACGGCCTCACGCCACAGGACCCTCTCGCCCGACGTCGGCGGACCTCAAACACCTGAGGCCGCCATGAACATCATCGTCACTCCGCCCGCCCTTCCCGAAGAGCCCAATGTCGAGCTGCCGCTCGCCGAGGCGCGCAAGGCGGTGATGAAGGAAACGGGCCGCATCCCCACCGGCCCGCGCGCCGGCGGCGTGAAGGTCTATGTCGCGGGTGAGCTCTACCCCGACATCCGCGTCCCCTTCCGCGAGGTCGCCGTCCACCCCAGCGCCAATGAGCCGCCGGTGACGATGTATGACAGCTCCGGCCCCTACACCGACCCCACGGTGACCATCGACATCAAGAAGGGCCTGCCCCGGGTGAAGTCCTCCTGGCAGCTGGACCGCGGCGACATCGCCCGCGTCGAACACCCGCGCGAGGTCAAGCCCGAGGACAACGGCCACGCCAGCGGCAAGCACCTGGCCCCCCGCTTCGACG
>Ga0209676_1001093_pt1 | contig 30238 bp, 25 predicted proteins | sample AraplaCvi_mLB_r2_FD_184282 | JGI IMG/M metagenome (GOLD analysis project Ga0209676, IMG submission 184282) | Arabidopsis root microbial communities from North Carolina, USA - plate scrape MF_Cvi_mLB_r2 (SPAdes) (version 2) | ecosystem: Host-associated > Plants > Roots > Endosphere | place: USA... | reverse complement strand
CGCATTGGCACAGGAAAAGCCCAAGTTATATACCATCGCCTCCCCGTTTGAACGTTACACCCATTACCTGGCCACCGCCCGCTTCATGGGAGCCGTTCCGATGGGTTCTTTCAAAGATAATTACATTGACAAGACTTCATTTCAGAACTTTTCACTCTCTATTGAATGGGTTTTGAGAAACTCGCCGCTTTCAGTCGGAGGTGAAATCGGTTCAACTTATTTCGAGAAACGCGTACCGAGAGCGCTTTACGAAGGTTCGGAAGGTACTATTTCAGCGGTACAGACGCGTACCGTTTCGCAATATCCCGTGGAAGTGTTCTCCAACTACCATTTCCTGCCCCGCAATTCGCAGGTGCAGCCTTATGTGCAGATCAGCGGCGGGGCGAGCATTCTGGACTACACTGTTTATTATGGTACATTGTCGTCGCAGGATCAGAAAGTACGCTTTAAGTACGGCATTGGGGCCGGTTCTAAATTTTTATTCAAAAAGGACGGGACGCTGGGCCTCGATGTGCGTGTCAAATATGATGGCACGGCTTATAAATATGACTACATCGACAAAGGCATATCGTCCGTGAACGGTTCGATAGGCCTATTCTATCGTTGGTGGTAAACAACGCATCGTGACACATAAAAGGAAAGTTTTGACCAAAACATCGCTTATCTGGCTTAGTGGCATTCTCGCATTTCTGATCGGTTCCGGGCTTTGGGCCTGGAACCGCTTTGGTCCCAGCAGTCACAAAACTTACGTGCAGGTTACAGAAGGTTTCCCCATGGCGCGGACCCTCGATTCCGCTTCCCATGCATGCGACCTGACCATACGCCGGTACCGCCAGATCGGCAAGGAAATGCAGTTCGAGCTCGCAGCCAATGCAGGTGGGCTTGCGCCTTATGACGTAAAAATCACCCAGAACGGTCAAACTCAAACCTTTCAGTCCGTACCACATCGCTACGGCACCTGGCTCACGCTCTCCGATTTGCAGGTCAAAGGCGGCGAAGCACAAATCCATGTTTCGAGCCTCGGCCAGCAGGGCTGCCAGACAACCGCCGCATTCAACTTCGAGGCTGCTGTGGCCAATGAGGTGCTGGATGCAAAAGAATGGATCCGTCAGGGAAGCAAGGACAACTGGCTCGACGTACGGCCAATCCGGAAGGACGGCAAGCTCTACCTGCGCGATTTCGCCAACTATAACGACAGCCGCACCAAAGTGGTCATGATTGACGGCATTGTGGTGCAAGGGCTTGAAAATGGTATTGAAGTAAAACCGGGTTATTTGTACTCCGTAACGGCCCGGTGGATAGACGCCCCGTACAACGACTGGTGGAATGCCGCCAAGAACCGCAGCCTCCGCCAGCAGAATATCTACATCGCAGGCAAGCCGGAGCGGGCAGCCGCCCAGGCACTGATGCGCATCAGCATTCCCGACTGGTTTTCACCCTCACGCACTATTAATGTCGATTTCGATACCAGGTTCCCTGAATTTGAGCCCGTCAAAGGCAAGCTGGTGATGCAATACCGGCTGAACAATTATGTACCTTCCGATAATTATTACAAAAGAGGTATCGGCTATTTGTCCAATACTGAAAAAGAATACCCTGCGGAAAAGCTGCATTACACGGCCACTCCCAATTATTTCGGCGACAAGGACGAAAAATGGTTTGCAAGCCTTTCCAAAGAACAAGTGGAAGCGCTGGCAGGCGTGCCGGGATTCGGGGTGTATGCTTACGATTTTGAATTTTGGAACCAGCATTATCCCAAAGAAGTCATTCAACGGTTGATATGGTTTTCGAAGGTGATCAAAAAGAACCACCCGAATATGCATTTAATGGATTACTGGGGTGGCGGGGCTTACACCAATCCGCATATCAATACCGTCGGCGGGGCGAATCCGAAGGATTTCATCAAAGAATACAGCGAGCCGAAAGCCAATAACCCGAATTTCGACCCACTGCCCAGCGGCGATAGCTTCCGGGACATTTTTAACACCGTCCCGATCGATGTCTACCCCAAACCAATGTTTGCGATCGACAATGCGGGTAACTCGCCCAACAACTTCGTGTTGCTATCGGCAATCCATTCGCTGCGCATCAACAAACTGTTGCCTTACCAAAAAAACAACAAGTTTATCTTCTACGGCTGGAACCGATACATGCCTTTGTACAAAGATCCCATCGTCCCCTGGAACTACCAACTCACGGATCCGAAGGGAGAACTTATCATGAACCAGCTCGAAATGATGCCCGCCAGCCAGGCATTGAGTTTCTCGCTGTTCTCCTTAATCCTTTTCGATGGCTATTACCTCTGGCACGACGGCGCGCCCAGCGCGAAAAACCCGAATGCCTATAAATTATCGAAAGACATGTGGGGTTGGGGCTATGAATGGTACGCCGCCGACGGCAAAACACCTGAAAGCGAAGTGGGCCGCAATACTTCCGGCGGAACCGCTGCCCCGTACTGGGACTTCCCTACCGAATATTATGCATTGGGCAACTGGATGGCCAAACAAGTCGAGGATGTGATAGTAGGTGGCCAAAACCAGGACCTGGCATTCCAACTGGACGGGCAGTGGATTCAACCCAAAAAAGAGCAGGCCTTGCTGGCGATCGATAGCAAGCAGCCATTTGTTACTTCTATTGTAAAAGGAAACCAGATAGTCGTATTAGCAGTCGATTCATTCCAGCAACCCTCTGCACAGCGAAAAATGAAGGTGCGTCTGCCGGATGGCGCCGAAGCGGAGATAGAACTTTACGGCAACTGGCCGTCGCTATACCGCGGGACGTTGAAGAAGTAGTTTTGGAATATGTAAAAAGCAGAGAGCTCGCCGGTGAAGCGAGCTCTCTGCTTTTTTATAGATCCATGTATTATGCAACCCTTACATAGCTTCCGAGCCATTTCAAGTGCGTCCCGTACTTGTGCATGATCTCCTGCACCTGCGGGTCGTCCATATGCCCGAGGAATTCCACTAAGAACCACGCCCGGAACGACGCCTCGCCGCGTAACGGCCGGCTTTCGATCTTGGTGAGGTTAATGCCACGGTCGTTGAAATCTTTCAGGAACTCGTACAATACGCCCGGACGATTGGTATTCGGCAGATTCGCAATAATCGTCGTTTTGTCATCGGCGCTCCTCATATTCGTAAAATCCTTCGCGAGGATCAGGAAGCGCGTCTGGTTCTGATCGCTGTCTTCGATGTTGTCGAAAAGAATAGGTACTCCAAACAGCCTCGCTGAAATGGACGAGCATATCGCCGCTGCATCCGGTTCTTCGGAGGCCAGTTTGGCGGCTTTGGAAGTAGAATCCACCGCGATTAGTTCGATACCCATTCCCTGCAGGTATTCACCGATAAACTTTCCGCATTGCCGGAATGCAATGTCCTTGGAATAAATCCTTTTAATCGATTTCAGGTTGTCGGACTGCGATGCGAAAGTAAAATGTACTTTCAACAGCATTTCAGCCACGATGGACAAGTTCTTTTCACGCAGAAAGTCCGCCGTTTCTACTACGATACCTTCCTGGTTGTTCTCGATAGGCACCACGCCGAACTTCGCACGACCGGTCTCCACACTTTCAAACACCGAATGGATCGTGGGTAGCACAAGGTACTCGCTCATCGCTCCGAAACGACCTTCGGCCGCCTGGTGGGTAAAGCTGCCTTCCGGCCCCAGGTAGGACACCCGCTCGGGCAGTTCCAGGTTGCGGGATACCGCAAATATTTCGAAGAAAATGGCGTCGATCGCCTGACGGGTGAGTAATCCGTTGTTATGTTTCGCCAGCCGGTCGAGGATTTGTTTCTCTCTTTCGGGGCGGTAGATAATCGACTGGGAAGACCGTTTCAGCTCGCCTACCTTCTTCACGAGCTCCATACGCTCGTTCAAAATGCTCAGCAACTGGTCGTCCAGCCCATCGATCCTGTTTCTTAAATCCGTTAATTCCACAAAAACACTTTAAATAGGTTGTTCAAACCGGAAGCTGCGTTACATTTTTGAATAAAGCCTTTCCCGGCACGATATTACTTGACCACGCCAAAGATAATGCGCGGCATGCAATGCGCGGAAGCCTAGCCCGCGAGTGCAAGCTCTTCGACGTTCTTCTCCACTTTGAGATTATCAATGATAAACCGCTGTCTTTCGGGTGTATTTTTACCCATAAAATAACTCAGCAATTTTTGAATGGACGTCTCCTTTTGCAGGATCACCGGTTCTACCCGCATATCCTCTCCAATAAATTTGCCAAATTCCTCCGGAGAAATCTCTCCTAACCCTTTAAAACGGGTGATTTCCGGCTTGCTACCCAGCTTATCGATCGCAGCCTGCTTCTCTTCTTCGCTGTAACAGTAAATGGTTTCTTTCTTATTGCGAACGCGGAACAAAGGTGTTTCGAGCACAAACAAATGCCCGTTCCGAACCAGGTCCGGGAAGAATTGGAGGAAGAAGGTCATCAACAGCAAACGGATGTGCATACCATCCACATCAGCGTCGGTGGCTATAATAATGCGGTTGAAGCGCAGGTTTTCCACTCCATTCTCCACATCCAATGCATGTTGGAGCAGGTTAAACTCCTCATTTTCGTAAACAATCTTCTTCGTGAGCCCGAATGAGTTCAAGGGCTTACCCCGCAAACTGAATACCGCCTGGGTTTGAATATCCCGCGATTTGGTGATCGACCCGCTTGCAGAATCCCCTTCCGTAATGAAAAGCGTCGTTTCATAACGCTGCTCACTTTTCACGTCGGTGAGGTGCAGGCGGCAGTCGCGGAGTTTTTTATTGTGCAAATTGGCTTTTTTCGCACGGTCGTTTGCAAGCTTTTTGATACCCGCAAGTTCTTTCCGCTCCCGCTCCGATTGTTCAATGCGCTTTTTCAATGCATCGCGCGATTCGGGATTCATGTGCAGGAAATTATCGAGCCTTTCTTTCACGAAATCATTCACAAACGTCCGCACAGTGGTGCTGTTCGGGTCGGGCGTGATAGTGTTGGAACCTAATTTCGTTTTGGTTTGCGACTCAAAAACCGGCTCCTGAACCCGGATTGCGATCGCGCCTATAATAGATGAACGAATATCTTCCGGCGCGTAATCTTTCCCGAAATGCTCGCGCACCGCTTTAACAACTGCTTCCCTGAATGCAGCGAGATGGGTACCTCCCTGTGTCGTATACTGACCATTCACAAAAGAGTAGTATTCTTCACCATATTGGTTACCATGAGTCATCGCCAATTCAATATCGTCGCCCTTCAAATGGATGATGGGATAGCGCAGCGATTCCGGATCGGATTTGCTTTTCAGGAGGTCGAGCAGACCGTTCTGCGAGAAGTATTTCTGCCCGTTGAAATTGATCGTGAGCCCCGCGTTGAGATAGCAGTAGTTCCAGATCATATTATCCAGGTATTGCGGGATATACCGGAAGTTCTTAAAAATAGTGCCGTCCGGCTCAAACGCCACGTGCGTACCGTTGCGCTGGCTGGTAGTGCCTTCCGGCGATTCGTTCAAAAGTGCTCCCTGGTTAAATTCCGCGCTTTTGGTCTTTCCGTCGCGGAACGACTGTACTTTAAAATGACTGGAAAGCGCATTCACCGCCTTGGTACCTACGCCGTTCAGCCCCACCGACTTTTGGAACGCGCCCGAATCGTATTTACCACCGGTGTTGATCTTCGAAACGCAATCTACCACTTTGCCCAACGGAATACCGCGGCCGTAATCGCGCACTTCCACACGGTGTTCGGATATTTTAATTTCAATCGTTTTGCCGTTGCCCATCATGTGTTCGTCGATCGAGTTATCCACCACCTCCTTCACGAGCACGTAAATTCCATCGTCCACCGACGAGCCGTCGCCGAGCTTTCCGATGTACATTCCAGGCCTGAGGCGGATGTGTTCTTTCCAGTCAAGCGACCGGATACTGCTCTCGTCGTACTGAACATTTGTACTTTCCATATTTATAACTATTCTTTTAGGAGTATTATCGCTTTTGGAGGCGGTATTTTAATATTTTGAATCTTTTGTCGTTACCCTGTTATAACTTTGCCGGGCTTCCCGACCAGGGACCCCGATTAATAGAAATTCTTTAAAAATAGGAAAAATCTAATTTACTTTGCCATGATATACACTACCACAATATTACGTGTACTCGAATCCCAAATTCAAAAATACTAGTCTTATACATAGTTTTAATGAATTTTCAGACTTTCAATAGTACAATAATTCTTCTTATGAACAGATCCAGGTTGGCTAAAAGTTATAAATCTGTACTTCCCTATTTCCTGAGTTTAATCATTTCGTTGCCCGCTTTCTCACAGGTTACTGCCCCAACAGCCCCTTCCGGAACTGCCCCGACGTCCAACGGCGCCCAGGGCAATACGCAGTCGGGTCCGAGAGGCAATACCGGCACCACAGGCGGTAACACACAATCGGGAGCGGGCAATCCGCAAGGCACCACTCAGCAAGGCGGAAATCAGCAGGGAGGCAACCAGCAGTCGGGCAACCCGCAACAGGGAAACGACGGCCAGGGTGGTGACAAAGGCAAAACCGCTGCTAATCAGAATGCCGAAGGCGGTGACCAGAGCAAGATCAATACCAGCACCAGCACCAAGCTGACCCCAGAAGAACAAGCAAAGGAAGCTTTTCGTCAGAAAATCTACGGGTATTCGATATTTGCGGATAAAAACCTTGGACTAATCCCTGATTTACAGATCGTTACACCTACCACCTACGTTGTAGGACCGGGTGACGAATTGAAGATATACCTGTATAACTACGCAGAAAGCACTTACGAAACGATTGTGAACAAGGACGGTTTCATCAGCATTCCCCGCGTTGGAAATGTGATGGTAGCAGGTCGCACGATCGAAGAAATCAAGAAAATCCTGATCGACAAGTTTGCCAAATTCGTACCGGGAATGATCGGTACAGGAGGCGAAGGAGCCCGTACCAAACTGATGGTTACGCTCGGAGAAGTTCGTTCTGTAAAAGTTTTTGTGACGGGTGAAGTAGTCAATCCGGGGACTTATACCGTGTCCTCGCTGTCGTCCGCATTCAATGCATTGTACCAGGCCGGCGGCCCTAATGAAATTGGATCTTTCCGCGAAGTACGCGTTGTTCGCCAGGGCAAGGTTGTATCTAAACTCGACATTTATGATTACCTCGTAAATGGTAAAATCGATGGTGATATCCGCGTTCAGGAAAACGACAACGTGGTTGTAGGCTACTACCTGAAACGCACGGAAATCGCCGGTATGGTGAAACGTCCGGGGATTTATGAATTAACGCCGGAAGAGAAATTGGGCGATGTGCTCCGTTACGCAGGCGGTTTCAGCGACAAGGCTTACCGTGCGAGACTAAAAATACAACGCATTACTTCCAAAGAACGTAAGATCCTCGATGTGCCTGAAGAGCAGTATGACAGCTTCGAAATGGCAACCGGCGACTCGATCAACGTAGAGACCGTCCTTGACCGTTTCGAGAATATTGTCACCGTTGAAGGTGCGGTAATGCGCCCGGGTGAGTACTCGCTCGATAACAGTCCTACCTTGAAAAAACTGATTGAAAATGCACAGGGAATGCGTGAAGACGCATTTGTAGGGCGCCTGAACGTACTGCGTACCCGCGAGGACCTCACTATCCAGACCATCCCCATCAACTTCACCGATGTATTGAACGGTGTAACGCCCGACCTCGTACTGACGCGCCTCGACCAGATCATTGTTCCGTCGAGATTCGAAATGGCCGAAACCGCATTTGTGAGTGTAGAAGGAGAAGTGAATAATACCAAAGTCGGTGAGAATGAGGGCAAATTCCCATATACTACCGATATGACGCTTGAAGACGTGCTGGTGCAGGCCGGCGGTCTGAAAGAATCAGCCTATACTTCGGAAATTGAGGTTGTCAGAAGAAAAAGAAATTCGGTGGCTGGTGCAGCGAATGCGCAGATTTCCGAGGTCTATAAGTTCAATGTAAACCGCGACCTGTCTCTGAATGCCAAAGCAACCAATTTTGTATTGTTCCCGTTCGACCAGGTGATTGTTCGCAAATCGCCCAATTATGTGGAGCAGCAAACTGTTTTCGTGGAAGGCGAAGTACTCGTAACAGGTCCTTATACGATTGTCAATAAAAACGACAAGATCAGCGATATTATCAAACGAGCGGGCGGCCTGACCGAGCTTGCTTATCCGGAAGGAGCAACGCTTTTGCGCCGTACAATTGTGAAAAACCTCGAAGAGCCGGTAGATTACACGGAAGTTCAGCAGACAGAGAAGCAGATTAAGAAAGGAGCACTGACCGGTGACCTGCCGAACGTAAAAGAAGAGAAAATCGGTATTGTGCTGAAAAACATCCTGAAAAACCCTGGCTCGTTCGAAGACCTCGTGGTGCAGGAAGGCGACATTATCCGCATTCCGAAACGCCTGGAAACCGTTCAGGTGACGGGCTCGGTGCTTTACCCTACGACTGTGAAATACGGCAAAGGAATGAACTTCTCGGATTACATTTCACAATCGGGAGGTTTCACGGTGCAATCGCTCAGAAAAAGCTCTTACATCAAATATCCTAACGGCAATATCGATCGTACCAGAAGATTCCTGTTCTTCAATGTATATCCGAAAGTACAGCCGGGCTCGGAAATTTTTGTTCCGACAAGAAACGCACCGGCTCTGAATACACAGCAAAGCATTCAAACAGCTACAACCCTGTTGAGCTCAATTATGGGATTGATTGTAACAGTATTGGCATTCCGTTCACTTAAATAACTATGGCAACAACGACCACACAACAAATCCCCGACGACGAGTTATCTCCCAAGGAAGTCGTCGAGAAAATATTGGTAGTCAAAAATGCATTGATCCGTAACTGGCAATGGCTTTTGCTCCTGCCAGCCGTAGGTTTCGGTATCGGGTATGCCATGGATACTTACCAAAACAAACCGCCTACCTATGAGGCGACCGTCGTTTTCAACCTCGGTGCAGCCGGTGCAAGCTCAGGCTTCGGTGATGTAGCCGGCCTGCTAGGTATCGGCGCACAACCGGACGCAAATATTTTTACCGGGGAGAACTTCTTCTATTTTGTGAAGTCCCGCCCGGTATTGGAGCGGAATTTGATGAAAGAGGTTGAGATCAACGGGAAAAAGCAACTTCTTGCCAACTTTTACATTGATTCGAGTGGTATCAAAACGTCCGATTGGGCGGATTATCCCGATTTGCAGAAGTTCCATTTCACGTCTAATGATGTAAAGAAAATGGACCTCAACTCCCGTATCAACCTCAATACCATCGTAAAGCGTGCGGCTGAGGCAACGGAGATTGCATCCCTCGACCGCAAGTCGTCGTTTACACAGATTTCCACCAAGATGGAGAACGAACACCTTGCCGGCTTGTGGGTTACCACCCTGCTGGAAACGGTGGAAGAAATGTATACTGAAAACCAGACGCAAAAAACGCGCAAGACACTCCGACTGCTTCAAAGCCGCGCCGACTCCCTGGCGGCGGTATTGGGTATCGCAGAACATAAACTGGCGAAACAGCTCGATTATAGTGCCCAAATCATGATGCCTGAAGCAAAAGTTTCGGCGACCAGCATGGAAAGAAAATCGTCCTTCCTGCAACAGTTGTATTACGAAGCGATGGCCAACGCCGAAAAAATGCGTGTTTCCCTCGTGAAAGAAGCTCCTTTGTTCACAGAAATCGAGGGTATTAAAGTACCTCTGGATGTGAAATATGAAGACAAGCGTAATGCCAAAATCGGGGCATTGGCAGGTTTGATGATCGCACTGATCTTTGTTTATTTCAGAACAGTGTTTTCTACACCTACCACCACAATCGTGCGTAAGGAGGCGGTAACGGCGTAATCATGGCAACTCAACACTCTATTACTATCAAGGCCGGTGGGTCCGAGAAGGATTACTGGAAAGACCTTTGGCTCAATAAGCAATTACTCTGGATCCTTTCAAAAAGAGATCTTTCCGTTCGATATAAACAGACATTACTTGGTGTCGCGTGGAGCGTACTGCGCCCCCTCATGACGATGACGGTCATGGTGTTTGTTTACAGTTATGTAGCCAAAATCAAAGCGGATCCCGGCATTCCCTATCCCCTGATGGTACTTGGGGGGCTGACGATCTGGACGTTCTTTGCCAACACATTCACGCAGATCAGCAACAGTATCCTGATCAACCACAACCTCGTTTCGAAGGTATATTTCCCAAGGTTACTGATGCCGCTGAGCTCGGTTGCCGTTGGTTTTGTGGATTTTCTGATCACTTTCGGCATTTATTTGCTGGTGACGGCATTCTTCCAAACGCCCATTAGCTGGCAGATCATATTTCTTCCTTGCTTCATTTTGCTTACATTTATTACATCGATGGGCTTCGGCCTGTTTTTTGCTGTGCTGAATGTACGCTTCCGGGACATCGGACAGTTGATTCCCTTTATGGTTCAGGTGGGCATGTATGTATGCCCAGTGGCTTATCCAAGTAGCCTCGTAAAAGGCACCTGGTATGAGAAATACTATAACCTGAACCCGCTTGTTGGGATTATCGACGGCTTTCGCTGGTGTCTTTTGGGGAGCAAATCCTATTTCAACCCGCAGAGTTTGTATTCAACGGTTATTACATCATCGATCATTTTGGTTATTTCGCTGATCTATTTCCGTAAAAAAGAGAATACTTTCGTAGACCATATCTGAAATAACTACTCTTGGGCATGTCTGTAATTGTAGCTGAAAATATCAGCAAAAAATATATCATCGACCACCAGCGTAAAAACGGGTCGTCCGGCCTGCGTGATATTGTTTCCGATACGGTTGACAAATGGTTCCGCAAGCAAGAAAAGAACGGTTTCGCCGAGAAAGAGGAGTTCTGGGCGTTGCAGGATGTGAATTTTAGTATTGATAAAGGAGACCGCATTGGTATTGTAGGCCACAATGGCGCCGGAAAATCGACGCTGCTGAAAATCATGAGCCGCATTACCGAACCTACCACCGGTCAGATCAAAATCGACGGCCGCATTGCCAGCTTGCTGGAAGTAGGTACGGGGTTCCACCCTGAATTGACAGGGCGTGAGAATATTTTTCTCAACGGCGCTATTCTCGGCATGTCAAAGGCTGAAATCCGTGAATCATTCGACGCAATCGTTGATTTTGCAGGTGTTGAAAAATTCCTCGATACACCTGTTAAGAGATATTCGTCGGGGATGTACGTCCGCCTGGGTTTCGCGATCGCGGCGCACCTGAACCCGGAAATCCTGATTGTAGATGAGGTACTCGCCGTGGGTGATACCGAATTTCAGAAGAAATGCCTCGGTAAAATGCGCGATGTTTCCGAAAGCGGCCGCACGCTGCTTTTCGTAAGCCATAACCTTACCGCCATTCAGGCACTTTGCAATAAATCGTTCTATTTCGAAAAAGGCCGGTTGATAGACCAGGGTGACACGACGCACATTGTAACCAACTATCTCAGCAAAGTTTCCCACAAATCGCTGGAAAAGCACTGGGATAATATCGACTCCGCTCCCGGAAACGACCAGGTGCGCGTGAAGAGCTTCAAACTTTTCCCGGAATATCAGGACGATCTGAACCATATCGATGTCCGTACGCCGATCAACTTCCAGTTTGAGTTCTGGAACCTGGTGGAAGGTGCTTCCCTGAACCTGAGTATGCACCTGTACACCTTCACCGGCGAATGTATTTTCAATGTAGGCACGCAGGCCGAGAGTTTCTCAAAAGGCCTCGTGAGCGGGACTTGTGAAATACCCGGCAACTTCCTCAACGATGGCTCGTATGTCGTTTCGATGATGATCGTGAAAGACACAAGCACCGTGCTTTACAATATGGAGGAAGCCCTTGTTTTTGATATTGAGGATTACCGTGAAAATGTGACCTGGTATGGCAAATGGCCCGGATACATTCGCCCTCAATTGAATTTTTCCATTCGCCAATCTGAACACGTAGTGAATGATTAACGTCACTAAAACCTTTCTACCTGACCAGGAAGAATATCTGCAATATGTCCGTGGAATCTGGGAACGTGGTTATCTGACCAACAACGGCCCCCTGTTACAAAAGCTCGAAGGACAACTTAAGGAGTATCTGAAAGTTGATCACCTTTACTTCTGCGGTAATGGAACGATCGTTCTGCAAATAGCGATCAAGGCGCTGGAACTGAAGGGCGAGATTATTACGACGCCGTTCTCTTACGTGGCGACCTCCAATGCGATCCTGTGGGAAAACTGCACGCCGGTATTTGTGGACATCGACGCCGCTACGTTTAATATCGATCCAAAGTTGATCGAAGCGGCCATTACACCCGCCACATCGGCCATTCTCGCCACGCACGTATACGGCAATCCCTGCGATATTGAAGCGATCGAGGCCATTGCGAAAAAACACGACCTGAAAGTCATTTACGACGCCGCGCACGCGTTTGGCGTTACCTATAAAGGAAAATCCCTGCTTTCATATGGCGATTTGAGCACTTGCAGCTTCCACGCCACGAAAGTGTTCCATACCATAGAAGGTGGCGCATTGATCTCCAACCACCCCGAGCTGGACCGCAAGCTGCATTTGCTGCGTGCCTTCGGCCACCAGGGTGACGAGCACTATGAATTTGCCGGTATTAATGGAAAGAACTCGGAATTTCATGCCGCAATGGGGCTTGTAAACCTCCCGCAGGTCCCGGCGATCATCCAGGCCCGTAAGGAAGTTTTTGCCGCTTACGACGGCCTGCTCAACTGGGATATTTTGTTTAAACCCACGTTGAGTACCGACATTGAATATAACTATGCTTATTACCCCGTGGTGTTTCCTTCGGAGGCAGTCATGTTTAAGGTAATGGATGCATTGAAAGTGGAAGAAATCATTCCAAGGAGATATTTTTATCCGTCGCTTAACACCCTTTCCTTCATGCCAAGGCAAATTGCCTGTCCTGTTTCTGAGGATATCGCGGCAAGAGTGTTAAGTTTGCCATTATATGTAGGGCTTCCTTTTGAAGATATCGAAAGAATATCCCGCATTATCAACGGTCATTTATCACCATAATCGCATGGTCATTTTTTATTGGCTAACTTTTTTCCTGTTTTTATACGGTATCAGCTTCGTTGCAAAAAAAATTGCTCAACCTTCGCTCACGGAGCTGATTATTACCTTCTTCATTCTTTTTGTCGGTAGCATTATCCCTACCGGCTTCCTTCTGTCGGCGCTCGACCTCACGGCCAACGTTTTCGCGTGGGTCGGCGGCACCTACGCTGTCCTCGCATTGCAATACCTGCTATGGACAAGGCTCGTACCACAGCAAACGCCCTATTCCATTCGCGGGCTGATCGCCAACCGCCTGAGTACGTTCCGGCTTTGGACGCGGGAACTGTCTGCATATCTGAAAGTGATTTTCGGTGCGTTGTTCCTGACATTAGCGGTGATCGGGATTACCAACCTTATACTCGTGCTGTTTACTGCCCCCAACGAATGGGACAGCATGACCGGGCACCTGAACCGCGCGATCCGCTACATTCAGCGGGGCACGATGGAACATTTCGGTGGTGCCAACTGGAACATGGACACCTATCCCAAGAGCCTTACGACGATCCATATTTATTCCTACCTGATCAGCGGGAATATTGAGAATGCCTTCAAGCTCATTCACCAAATGGCCTACTATGTCACATTGGTGTCTGTTTTTGGTATTGCCCAAAGAATTGGCCGGAACCTGTCCGCCAGTTTCTTTTGTGCCCTGGCATACAGCCTCTTCCTCGACTTCCTGATGCAGGCCGTTACGACGGAAACCGATATTGTACTGACGGCTTATCTGAGCTGCCTGCTGTATTTCCTGTTTACCTATTACACCAGCCGCGACAACCGCTATCTCTATCTCGCGGGAATCACATTTGCGATTGTTACAGGCCACAAGGCGACATTTGCGTTGCTCATGCCGTCGGTGTTCGTGATCATGATCTATACCGTTTTCCTGGCGCCCAACTTCAAGGTGTTTTTCGAAAGGACGCTAAGGCTCGGGCTTGCGATCGCTTTTTTCGCTTTGATTTACACCATCCCGACGGGGTACGTCCGCAATATCCAGGTTTTCGGACATCCGATCGGCCCTCCTACGGCAAGGTACCACCAGTCGTACGAGCGGGCGGGCGGCGCGGCCAACCTGTTTGAGCAAGGCAGCCGGAATGTAATCCGCTATACCTATGATTTCTGCAATCTCGACGGTATCCGGAATGCCCAATGGGGTTACGACCTCAATACCGCGATCCGAAAACCTCTGGTGGTATTGGAAGACAAACTAAAAATGCGACTTGACGAAGAGCAGGACTTTACCATTGTGCCTTTCTCTTTCCAGCGCGGGTTCTATTATTACAATGCGAACCCGTACTGGGGTGTATTCGGATTTGCCTTAATCCTGCCGTTGATGTTCCTCGTTTTGATACGCGTTTTCAGGTCGCGGGTGCATTTCTTCCTGGTGATCGCATTCTGCCTTAACCTGGCGACGATTTCCTACTCGGCGGCTTATGACCCCTTCAAAGGCCGGTACTTCATGGAAGCGGGGCTTTTCGGCGTACTTTTCTTGCTATTGCTGTTTTCCCACCACCGCTTATCGATCATCAAACCCCGCAGGAACGTTTGGAAAGGCTACATTATGCTCGTCGTAGGGCTTGCCTGCATTTCCGGCATTATGGCTGTTTACCTGAACATCCGCTGTCTGCCGTTCCCGTCGTACGGGATGGAGTCGGCATTGACGATGGACCGTATTCCTTACCAGACATTTGCAAGACCTGATATCACCAAAGCTTACGTCCGCTTCGACTCGATCGTGCCCGAAAACGCCACCGTGGCGCTCGCAACCGTAAATAGCGATTTCGAATATCCGCTCTACGGAAAAAACCTGACACGGAAACTCATTTCCATTAACCCGTTCGAAGAAGGCCTGCGCCCCATCCCGAAAGACGCCGATTACCTGTTCTATGCCCGGAAGGTGGTGAACGACACCAGCAAGATCCGCGCATTACCGACCGACATCCGCCTCGGCTCCGATACGACTTTATACCGCCGGATGTTCCTGAGCGAGCGGGGAGAAGATTATTATCTGAGAAAACTCAAATAGCCCAAGCCATGACTATTGCTATCATGCAGCCGTATATTTTTCCATATATCGGCTATTTCCAGCTGATCAATGCCGTGGACAAGTTCATTATCTACGACGATGTGAACTTCATCAACAAAGGATGGATCAACCGGAACAACCTGCTCGTCGGCGGAAAGGCACACCTTTTTACCATCCCGTTGAAAGATGCCAGCCAGAACAAACTGATCCTGGAAGTGGAGCTTGCCCGCCATGAGCAGTGGCAGAAAAAATTACTGAAAACCATTCAGCAGTCATATCAGAAGGCTCCCTGTTATCAAAAGGTTTTTGAACTGATAGAAGAAATCGTAAATTTAGAAGTTGATTCGATCAACGAGCTATGTATATACGCCTTACAAAAAACCTGCGCGTACATAGGCATAGGCACGGAGATTGTTCCCTCTTCAACGGTATATAATAATAAACACCTGAAAGGACAGGACCGGATTCTGGATATCTGTAAACAGGAGCAAGCAAACCACTACATCAATCCTATTGGCGGGGTGGAATTGTACGATAAAGGGAAATTTGAAAACGAGGGAATAAGACTGGACTTCATAAAAAGTATATCTAGCCCGTACCCCCAATTTAAAAATGCTTTCGTACCTTGGTTGTCTGTTATAGACATTCTGATGTTTAACGGTCTCGACGATATCAGGAAACATTTAGAGGCATACGAACTGATTTAGTAATGGCGAAAGTTATCGTTTTTGGAGTACTCGACACAGCAGAATTAGCGCACTATTATTTAACCCATGACTCTGAGCATGAGGTTATTGCATTCACCGTCAATCGCCAATACATCGAGCACGATAATTTTCACGGCCTGCCCGTGGTAGCGTTCGAGGATGTGGAAACCATTTTCCCGCCATCGGAGTACAAGTTCTTTGCGCCCATGACCGGCCGCAATATGAACCGCAACCGAGAGGCGATTTACAACCACGCCAAAGCGAAAGGTTATCAGTTCATATCCTACATCAGTTCCCGCGCGACACTTTTCAACAATGAGATCGGCGAGAACTGCTTTATTTTGGAAGACAATACCATCCAGCCGTTCACGACCATTGGCAACAATGTCGTGCTGTGGAGCGGCAACCATATCGGCCACCATGGCCAAATCAAAGACCACGTTTTCTTCACTTCGCATGTGGTGCTTTCGGGGCATTGTGTGGTAGAATCGTACGCTTTCTTCGGTGTGAACAGTACCATCCGCGATTACACGACGATTGCGCAGGGGACACTCGTGGGAATGGCATCGGCGATCATGAAAGAAACCGAGGAATGGGGCGTCTATGTTGGAAACCCTGCGAAAAAAGTACCCGGAAAAATGAGTTACGAAGCTTATTGAGTCGATCCGGTGACGAAAGTTTGAGCTAGCTAATATCGGTAATGGAGCAGAAGAAAATACTTTTTGTAAGTCACGATGCTAACAGGGCAGGCAGTCAGCTGCTGCTGCTGCAGTTATTGCGGCTATTGAAAGAACGGGGCATTCCGATGCACCTGCTGCTCTGTAACGGTGGGGAACTGGAAACGGAATTCGAGGAAGTGGTGGGTGTTACACGTCTTTTTCAAACTAAAAAGATCACAACTCCCCCGTTTACCGGCAAACTGCTCCGCAAAACCAACCTGCTGAAATTCTACGAAGAGCACTCGCAGCACAAGGGAAACGAAAGGGTCCTGGCCGAACTCGAACAACAGAACATCGGCCTGATTTTTATCAATTCCATTGCCAATGCGGAAGTTTATTACGACTTCCTGAAATCGTTTCACGATTTGCCCCTTGTGCTTTTTGTACACGAGCTGGCCATGTCTGTCAAGATTTATACACAGGAAGAACAACTCTCTTTCCTGCTCAAAAAAACTGATCACCTGATCGCCGTTTCGAACGCCGTCGCTGACCATTATATCCGTAAATACAATTTCCCTGCCGCGCACGTCAGCACATTTACGCTGATCGATCACGAGCATATAGACCAACGGCTGGCCGACGTTCAGCATGACATTCTTGAAAAAACTTATAAAATCCCCGATGACGCCATTGTAATCGGTGGCTGCGGAAATGCCGAATGGCGCAAGGGGAATGATATTTTCAACTGGATCGCCAGCCGGGTTATCCGGAAGACACAGCCGCTGCCGGTTTATTTCGTATGGGTGGGCGCGGGCCCGCAGCATGAGATCTACCAGCTGATCGAAAACGATATCCGGCTTATGGGATTAGGCGACAAAATCATCCTCATTCCGCCAACGCCGCGTGCATTGGACTATATCAACCGATTCGACGTACTGCTCCTGAGCTCCCGCGAGGACCCCTATCCACTGGTGGTGATGGAAGCTGCCCTGCAGGAAATTCCGGTGGTATGTTTTGAAGGCGCAGGCGGCGCGCCGGAACTCATTGAGAGCGATGCCGGGTTTGTAGTACCATATATGGACATTTCTGCGGCCTCGGATGCAATCATCCAGCTGATCCTCGATCCGTCATTACGGAACACTCTGGGTCAGAATGCACGTAAAAAAGTATTGGAAAGGCATAACACAGACAAAAGCGTAGCCAGCGTCGAAGCCATTATTCAGAAGTATTTACCTTTGCAGGTTTCGGAACAGCACAATCAATGACCATTGCCTTTACCATTTGCTCCATCAATTACCTCGCGCAAGCCCGGACATTAGGAGATTCTCTCAAAGCGACCAACCCGGATGTCCGGTTTTTCATTGGCCTGGTGGACACGCTTCAAGGAGTTGCATTTGAAGATTCATACGCACCCTCCTACCCGATGATCGAGATCGACAAAATCGAAATCCGCGATTTTCAGGAAATGTGCGCGCGCTACAATATTACAGAGCTGAACACAGCGGTCAAGCCTTTCTATTTTACCTATTTTTTCAAACATTACCCCGAGGCGAAAAACGTCATTTATTTCGACCCGGATATCATTGTTTTTCAGCCGTTAACAGAACTCAAGAACTCGCTGGCCAGGCACAATGCCGTGCTTACGCCGCATATCAATACGCCGATCAACGACCAGCTGACGCCCAACGAACTGCATCACCTCAATACCGGTGTGTATAACCTCGGTTTTGTGGCATTCAGCCGTTCGGAGGAAAATAACCGGTTCATCGCATGGTGGGAAGAAAAACTGCGCTATGAGTGCCTGATCGACCTCTGCAACGGGCTTTTCGTAGACCAGAACTGGATGAATTTCCTCCCGGTTTTCGTCCCGAATACCTATATTGAAAGAAGTCCGGGCTATAATGCGGCTTACTGGAACCTGCATGAGCGGACGTTTTCGCAGCGCAACGACCAATGGTATGTGAATCAAGAAAATCCGCTGATCTTCTTCCATTACAGCGGCTACGACCCTGCTAAACCCGATATCCTGTCAAAATATCAGGATCGCTTCGAACTGAATGTCCGTACCGACCTCACCGCTCTTTTTGCGCTGTACAAAAACAGCCTGATCGACAACGGGAACGCTTATTACCGAAAATTCCCCTGCGCGTACATCAAGCCCGCGCCTGTGCGCCGGTACCTGCGCGTGAGGAAATATCTGAAAATGCCTTTCAACTACCTGATCGGCAAGCTGCAAACGATCTGATGAAAGAGCTGGTTACCGTTATCGTCCCCATTCTTGAACCTCAGATCAGCCCAACGGAGGAGAAATTGCTGCATCACGCGCTGCAAATCCTTGCCGACTATCCGATCATTTTCATCGCTGCCGAAGGTGCCGATCTTTCAGTTGTGCGCGAGCATGCGGAGCATATCGATGTAGTGCATTTCCCGAAACGCTTTTTCGAATCACGGCAGCATTTGGGACAGCTTTTGTTGATGGCGGATTTCTACGATCGCTTCAACTGGTGTGACTTTTTATTGATCCATGAGCTGAATAGCTGGGTGGTCAAAGACGAGCTGCATTACTGGTGCAAGCAGGGTTATGACTACCTCAAAGCCAGTCCCGCATTAGCAGACATCCATTCCGCACCAGGCGTTTTGAAGCGCATTACCGGGCTGACGGAGGAGGAAAAACGATTATTCGGGGCGGGTTATGCCGATAACGGGCTTTACCTTTGCCGCATTGAGCGGATGACGGCTACTTTGAAAGGCAAACGGAGTGTAGCCCATCAATATCGCCACAATGCAAACCTCCCCAATGCCGATTCGGTGTTCTGGGAGCTTGAAGCGAACAGGTTTTTACCGCATTTGAGAAAGCCTACCGACATAGTACGCAGCCATTTTGCGCAATTTGGTGTCCAATATCAAAATGCCGCTTTACCTTTTGCCTTAACGGGCATTTCGGGGGACAATATCCACGAAATACCCTACTTTAAAACTTTGCCTGAAACGGAATAATCGTTCATGAATATTATATACACAGTTTGTAACCGAAGCAACCTGGCGCATGCACTGGCTCTGGCGGATTCTGTGTTACAACACCAGCCTGAAAGTACGTTTTACATCGGATTGGTTGATTCCCTCGCTATTGAAAAGCTTCCGGAGCACGTAAAGCTGCTTCCGGTTTCGGAGCTGGCTGTGCCTGACTTCGATAGAATGGCCGCTGAATATTACGATTTCGAACTCCTGCCCGCCACCCGTCCGTGGTTTGCATTGGGTTTGTTGAAAAAACATCCGGAATGCCGGCAGCTGAGCTTTCTAAGCCCGACTGTTGTGCTTAAAAGCCCGATCGACAGCCTGCTGGATGCCGATACCGAAATGTTTTTAACTCCAAATCTCTCCGCACCGTTGAAAGAATCTGCCATTCTGGATGACAAGCGGATCTTGAATGCAGGTATGTACCATTCGGGAAGCTGGATTTTGCGGCCTTCGGGGAAGACCACGGCAGCACTGGAATGGTGGGCACACAGAACCATCGACCGCGCCCATTTTGACCTTTGCAATGGCATGAATACGGACCAGCTCTGGCTGAACTACATGCCGGTGTGGGTTCACGCTTTGAAAACCCTGCACAATCCCGGGTGGCACTATGGCTTGAATGCCGTTTTGAATAAAAACCTCATCAGCCAAAACGGCACGCACGAAGTTGACGGCCAGCCATTGGTTTCGCTTGATTTCGCCGGGTTGGGATATTTCGATCCGATCTGGTCGGATCATGCCCCGCTTGTGACGGAAAACAAGGCGTTTCAAGCATTGTTCATGCAATACCAGCGCATTGTCATCAAAAAGAAACAGGAACTGGAACTCAGCGGCGAACCGGCATTCGGGAAATATGCCCATATTCTTCCAAACCGGCTCATGAGAAAAGGCATCGCAGCCAGATTGAAAGAATTGACCAATTATATCGATCAGTTTTAACCAGCGAAACAGGATTCCATGCATTTTTTAGAACAAACCACACAGGACCTGCGGAACTTCGTATCAGCACTGAAGCCGGCTCAAACCTCCGGCAATGCGCAGCGGTACCCGAAACTGACGGTCATTACTCCCTCCTACAACCAGGCCCCTTTCCTAGAAAGGACAATTCTGAGCGTGCTCAACCAGGGCTACCCGAACCTCGAATACATGATCGTCGACGGCGGCTCGAATGACGGGAGCGTGGAGGTGATCAAAAAATATGAAAAATACCTGTCATGGTGGGTTTCCGAGAAGGACCGCGGGCAGGTACATGCCATTAACAAGGCGTTGGAGCGGGCAACAGGCGAGTACATCAGTTTTCAAAACTCCGACGATGTATATTTCCCCGGCACTTTCACTCGTTTTGGAGAAGCAGCATTGAAATATCCGGTCGATATCCTTTACGGCGACCTGTACATGATCACTACCGACGACGAAGTGACGGAAATACTCAAAACGACCTCTTACGACTTCGATTGCCAGATTCTGGAAGGGATGCAAATCCATAACCAGTCGCTTTTCTTCAAGCGCACGCTCGTGGAAAAGTACGGCATGTTCGACGAGTCGTTCCGTTTTGCATTCGATTACGACTTCATTACCCGGTACACTTCGCACAAGTCGACCACCACGAAGAAGATCGATGGCCTCGGGGGCGCACTGCGCGTTCACGCGGAAGCAAAGTCGTCAACCATCGCTACGACGATCGGCCGGGAGGAGCACGCGAGGGTACAAAAATTGTACATTTCAACGAACACCGTACTCAACAAAATCAAGTATCTTTGGTGCCGTGTCCGTAAAATCGCCTATTTCATTCTGCGGTTCGATATTCAGTACATCAGATTCCGGCTTTCCAGATGAATTGGAGCTTATTTAATGTAGTCAACAATTTTAATTATCTCCGGTATTCGATGGGCATCGCGATGATGTTCAACGGGTTTCCATTGATATTTTTTATACGCGATACACTCGGTATCGGGCCTGCGAGCAGCGTTTTTACAGCGATGTTCTTCTCGCTGGCTTTGTTGCTGATGATCCCGCCCACACTTTTCAAGAGACTTTACAAACCGAATGTCATCCTGATCAACCTAGGAGCAGGTTTTTTGCTGCTGACACTCTGGTACTTCATGTTCATGAACCACCAGGGAAAATCAATAGCCGATATCGGTAACTTCGTGTTCACATTCGGTTTTCTGGCACTGCTTATGCACGTCCCCAACGACGTGAAGGATACGCTTATACAGGTACTTTTCCTGTTTTCGTTCTTTACCAACATTACCCTGGTTTACTCGCTCATCACCGACCCCAACTGGACGCCGGGTATGCGGGCTGCCGTAAATTTTGCCAACGAAGGTGCCCAACCCGGAGGTAACCCGCACATCACCGCCCGTAACGGGGTTATCACATTGCTTTCAGCCCTGGTTTTGCTGGGAAACACCAAACACTTGTTAACCAGACTGTTCCTATTCTTTTCAGTACTGTTTGGAATGGGTGTGGTGGTATTGTCGCTCGCGAAATCCAGTTATCTCGGTTTGGGAATTGCTTTTGGAGCCTATTTTTTGTTCCATTTCAAATTTTCGAACATCACCACCGGCATCGCCAATGCATTCAAGTTCAGGAATATGGTGTTTATCATACTCATATTGGTGGCGATCAACTATTTCCTTTCGCGCTACGGTAACATCCTAAACCTGTTGCTGGGATATTGGGATATCTTCCAGGACCGGATCATGAATGTGATCTTTACCTCTACCGGGGTGAGGCTTTCGGAAGAAGCTGATGTCGATTACTCCGCCATGGGCCGTGTAAGCGGTTTTGGCGAGTTTTTAGAAACACTGTATTCGTGGGATATTTTCCTCGGCAGAGGCTACAAGAACGACTACCTCGACGTACCCCTGCTGGAATCGTGGGTGAACCACGGGATTTTTGGTTTTGTCTTTTTCGCAAGCTTTAACTTCTTCCTGTTCCTGTACGTGATCCGCGAAGTGCGCCGTCATACCAATCCGCTGACGACGTTTCTGGCCTATTTCTTCCTGTCGATGGTGGTACTGCTCTTCACGGGCGGGCGGCCGTATGATATCGCCTTTTGGTTCCCGTATGCCGTCATGATCCGCTTCCTGGGTATCAAATACCTGGACGCTATCCCCAGATTCAGAAAAGTTTCAAGCCCCCAGCCGCAACCCGTAAGCACCGTAACCACCTGATACGCTCCCCCGAGCCGTGGGACCTTCCCGAGAGGTCCCCAGCATTCCGCGCATGAAGAACAGAGTTGAACAATTGGATGGGTTAAGGGGCATATTTGCCGTCCTGGTCATTGCCCATCACCACAATGCATTCAAAGAGTCGATCCTTTACGACAACTTTTTCGTGATCAACGCGAGCCTGTTTGTCGACTTTTTCTTCGTGCTGAGTGGCTTCGTCATTGCACTCAACTATGTCGACCGCATTCACAGCACCGGCGATTTCCTGACTTTCCTGAAAAAGCGTTTTATCAGATTATACCCGCTGCTGTTTTACACCGAAGTCGTTTTTGTAGCGGCCAACCTGCTCGGCGAGCACAGCGCATTGAAAAATGTCGCCGGAATGGGTTTGAGCTACTATTTATACACATCCCTTGACGCGCTGACATTCATGGGTTCCAGTACGGTGTTCGGCGGGTGGATCAGCAATAACTATCCCTCATGGTCGATTTCGGCAGAGATGATTTCCTACGTTGTATTCGGACTCGTGGTTTTAATGCTGCCCAGGTTTAAATATGCGGCGTTTGCGCTCATCGGACTGCTGTCTGGAATTTTCATCTGTTCGCGGGGCGAATACCTGCTTGCCTACGACTACGGCTACGTGCGCGCGCTCCTGTGCTTTTCGCTGGGCATATTCACGCACAGCTTATTAAGGCAAAAAACATTTCAGCTTTCCGCATTCGAAATCCCGTTCCTGCTCTTGATGGTAGCGGCCATGTATTTCGTGCATCACTGGGAGCTGAATCTGTGGAAACTTGTTTTCCCGTTCATTTTTTCGCTCGGTATCACCATTTTCGCCAGTTCTACCGGCATTGTTACGCAAATACTGAACAGCAAGCCCTTTCAGTACCTGGGCAAAATATCCTATTCTATTTACCTGAACCACGCAATCGTACTGATATTCGTCAACATCGTTTTATTCAGGTTCCTCAAATCTCCTGAGAACGAAGGCATGTTCGCCATTTCTCTGCTCAGTTCCATCGGGTTGACTATCCTGTATTCGCATTTCACCTATGAGTGGGTGGAAAAACGCGTAGGTAAGTTTCTGAGAGACAACTGGAACTAATGGCATGATCTTTACTTCTGCTTTTCTGTGGGCCTTTGATTAAACCTTTCGAGGCCCGGATGGGTTATCAATACAGACAAAACAGTAGCATCATGGCAACATTCTCAGAATTAATCAACAGCGATAAACCGGTTTTGGTGGACTTCTCGGCCGAATGGTGCGGCCCCTGTAAAATGATGAAGCCGATCCTCGAAAAGGTAAAAGCCGATTTGGGTGACTCGGCGACGATCATCAAAGTCGATGTGGATAAAAACCAATCCGCAGCGCAGGCGTACCGCATTCAGGGCGTTCCTACACTGATCGTCTTCAAAAACGGCAAGCCGCTCTGGCGCCAGTCGGGCGTAGTGCAGGCCGACCAGCTCAAATCCGTGATCAAGCAATACATTTAATATTTCCCTGGCTCAATGCGTAATACCCGCAATTTCGACACAATTGAAAATAAAGATTTTAGCATTGAGCCATTGCTGGAAAGCAGCTACGAGCAGGTTCGGTTTGTGCAATGCAACATCCCAGACCTGGCGGGCATCGATTTCATCGACTGTGTGTTCGAGGAATGCAACCTGAGCAATGCGTCAGTTAAAAATTGCAAGATTTCCGATATAGAATTCGTCAACTGTAAGCTTACCGGCATCAACTTTTCGGAGGCGAAAGATTTTGCATTTGCTGCCATTTTCGAAAACTGCATTCTCGATTACGCGATTTTCGAGCGTAAGAAACTGAATAGGTCCGTTTTCAACAGCTGCAAAATCCACAATGCCGATTTTACCCAAACCGACCTCTCGAAATGCAAAGTGCATAACTGCGATTTCTGGGATGCGGTTTTCGATGGTACCAACCTCGGTGGCGTCGATTTTTCGACCAGTAAAAACTTCACGATCGATCCAACTGCCAACAATGTCCGAAAGGCGAAATTCCTATCGTCGGATCTTGCAGGGCTTTTGACCAAGTTTGACATAATTATCAAATAGTGCTTTGAACGGCTCAGCGTTTTTTGTTTCTTGGACGCTTCTAAACCAAGCCTTTGATTATGTCCACCCAATTCTTTGCAGAGAAAGTTTTTACGGGAAAAGAACTCCTATTTAACCAGATTATCGTCGTCGAAAATGGCCGTATCCGAAGCGTGGAAGGCGGCACGCCCAAAACCGGCATGCCCCAGGTCACCAACCTCGCTCCCGGGCTTTTCGACAGCCATATCAACGGCGGCGAGCAGTTTTACTTCACCGAGCGCGCCGACGAGGAAACGATCGACGACATTTACCAGGCGAGCGTGAAAACCGGCGCGGCATACGTGCTCCCGACCCTCATTACCTCCCCGCATGACAACATCCTGAAAGGCATTGAGGCCACTCGCAGCTACATGGCCAAAAATCCCGATTCCGGTGTCTTGGGAATGCATTTGGAGGGCCCGTTTTTGAATCCCATTAAACGCGGGGCGCATTTGGCGTCGTTTGTCCGCAAGCCCACCAACCCGGAACTGGAAGAAATCATCCGTTACGGCAAGGACGTAATCCGCCTGATCACCATCGCTCCGGAAATGTTCACGGAAGATCAGCTGCAAATGCTGCTCGAATCGGGCATTACCGTTTCGGCAGGGCATTCCAACGCTACCTACGCCGAAGCTATGACGGCATTCGATCAGGGTATCCAGCTGGTGACGCATTTGTACAATGCCATGTCGGCATTCGGTCATCGCGCTCCCGGTCTGGTAGGTGCTACCTTCGACACTGAGTCCGTTTATGCGCCGGTAATTATCGATGGTACCCATTGCGATTTCGGCGCAGCCAGCGTGGCCTACAAAATCAAGCGCGATAAGCTCTTCCTTATTTCCGATGCGTTGTTTTTAGGGCAGAAAGTGACTCAGTTCAAATGGGGGGAATTTGATGCAAGCCTGAAAGACGGCAAATATATCAATTCGGATGGCAACCTTGCGGGCGCTACCATTTCACTTGGCGACGCCGTACGGAACGCAGTTGAAATCATTGGAATACCCGTTCAGGAAGCGATTGAAATGGCGACCATTCGTCCGGCAACCGCATTGAGTATCCAGGACAAGATCGGCAGTATCGCTCCGGGTTACCCGGCTGTTTTCACCACATTCGATGATAATCTCGAAACCTTCGAAGTGCTGCGCTACTAGGTTTTATAACACCAGCATACCGCCATTTTTCAACTCCTGCCATGTGCGGGAGTTGAGAAATGCTTCGAAAGAGCCTATTCCAGCTGTTTCAAAGTCGTTTTTAAACTGCTCAAAAGCATATGCCTCCGGGTTGGCGATCAACAGTTTGGGAAGCATTTCAGTGAGCCACTCTCCTACTCCCACCTCCGCTTCCACGGCCCATTCTTTTTTCTTGTTATAAAAAACGAGTTCTGCTATTTCAACTACTTTCTTGCCTCTTTTCTCTTCAAAAACCACCATTTCCGGCAAACTCCCCGTCCAAACGATCACGGCGTTCGGTCGCGCGGCAAGTTCCGCAGGCTCGTGAATGCTTTTTTCAATGTAATTAGGCGGAATGGAAGTCGGCGGCGTTTTGAACTCAAACCATTTGGATAACGGGAAATCGAGGCAAACGCCGTGCATATAGTTGAAAAGCGATTTGCGCAAACCTTCGGCGAACCGATCATGATCGGCCCCGAGCGGATCCTGGTGCTCCAAATCGTTGTTGGCGAACTTCCCAGTGTCAGGCCCCAGCCGCATGACATCGAACTCCTCGGGATGTAGACCCACCGGGCTATGCGCCGTCATCGCAAACCGATGCCAGAAGCCTGATTGCACAATCCCGAGTTGAAACATTTGCCGCACCATTTCCAAGGAATCGATGGTTTCCTGCGCTGTTTGGGTCGGGAAACCGTACATCAGATACGCGTGCACCATAATGCCCGCCTGCGTGAACGCATCCGCGACGCGTGCAACTTGCGCTACGGTGACACCCTTCTTCATGCGATCGAGCAGGCGATCGGATGCTACTTCGAGGCCGCCGGAAATGGCAATGCAGCCCGAAGCTTTCAGGAGCAGGCATAAGTCGGGCGTGAAATTCTTCTCGAAACGGATATTCGTCCACCAAACAACGGTTAGCTTCCGGCGGATAATTTCCAGCGCCAGATCGCGCATCAACGCCGGCGGCGCGGCTTCGTCCACGAAATGGAAGCCGTTCTGTCGCGTTTGTGCGATGATTTCTTCAATCCGATCGCAGAGCAGCGAGGCCGTCATTGGCTCGTACCGGCGGATATAATCCAGGGAAATATCACAAAACGAGCACTTTCCCCAGTAGCAACCATGCGCGAGTGTGAGCTTGTTCCAACGGCCGTCGCTCCACAAGCGATGCATCGGATTCACAATCTCGATCACCGAGAGGTAGTCGTGTAAAGGCAAATCACTGTAATCCGGCGTACCCGTTTCGCGTTGCGGCACATCCTTTTCCTTTGCGCCATTATGGTATACCACCTTTCCATCAACCCGCGAATACACACGTTTCAGGCTGGCCAGGTCGCGCTCGCCATCCAGGTGCTCCAAAAGTGATTGCAGCGGTGCCTCTCCGTCGTCGAGGCACACAAAATCGATATAATTGAAAACTTTCGGTTCTTCCAGCGAACGCAATTCCGTATTGGCAAAGCCTCCGCCCATCACGATTTTGATATGCGGATAATGCGTTTTCAGATACTGCCCGCATTTAAACCCGCCATACAAATTGCCCGGAAAAGGCACCGAAATGCATACAATATCAGGTTCGTATTGTTTTACTTTCCGTTCCAGAATATCCTTCAAAGTCTGCGAAAGCAAGGTATCCGGCAATTCGAGCGCAGCTTCCATTTCATCAAAGCTCGTCGCCGAACGACCGAGGCGCTCGGCATACCGGCTGAAACCAAAATGCGGATCCACCGCTTCCTGGATCAGATCACCAAGATCTTCGAGGTATAATGTCGCCAGGTGTCGGGCCTTATCGTGGATACCCATCGTCCCGAAGGCCCAGTCGAGGTCTTCGAGCTGCTGGAAGCGGCCTGCTTCCGGCAAATAGCTCCGATCGCAAATGCTATGGGCGAGCGTGGGATTACTGTTTTTAAGAAAACGGATCACCGGATCGATTGTCGAAATGTACTCATCCCGAAGTGCGTAAATACGGAAGCTGTTGTCCGTAAGCTCAATATCTGACGCTTCCAGCGTCGCGAAAAGCTTTTTCAGCCCGTTGGATGAAAACAATTCCAGGATCACATCAATCCCCAGGTCAGCCTGATACGACTCTCTTCCCAAAGTGTTCAGAAACCCTTTCAGGTAAGCAGTAGCAGGATAAGGCGTATTGAGCTGGGTAAATGGCGGGGTAAGCAGGAGTGTCTTCTTTTTCACGGATGCGCGTTTTCTACGGTGCAAAGGTAGGAGTTTTGGAATTGAAAGAATACTGGTAACTTGGCTCGTTGCCGAACCTGTGCCGTTTTGCCGATGAAGATTCTATCCGATGTTTTACTGGAAAGTTATCGAAACCAAGCGGGTATCGACTTTCAAACCGCGTTGCGACACCTGGATGAAACATTTGTCAGGTCCGACTCTTTTAGCTTTTATACCTCCGTAGCCGTCATTACTTCCTCCAAAATCGAAGGAGAACCCATGGAAGTAGACAGTTATATCAAGCACAAAATCCAGCACATCGAATACCTGCCTGAGCTCACCGAAAAGCCCAACGATCTCTTCAGAGCCTACATTTATGCAAAGGAAAACAGACTGACCCGCGGCCATTTTTCAAAAGCTCACCAGCTTATTACCGAGCATCTTCTGCCGGGCAATTGGCGCGGTATTTACAGGCAAAACCCCATGGTCGTCATGGAACACAAAACCGGCCGCATTCAATTTGAAGCGGCGCCGGCCCATTTGGTGCAAGGGGAAATGGACAAGCTATGGGACGATATCGAAGAGCTCCTGCGGTGTAACCTCTCGGTGGAAGAAATCTTCTATTATGCCTCGTTCATCCATTTGGTGTTTGTGTGCATCCATCCATTCAACGACGGAAACGGCCGGGCCGGGCGACTGCTCGAAAAGTGGTTTCTCTCCGATAAACTGGGACCCGTTGCCTGGTACATTCAATCCGAACAATACTACTACCGGCACGTCGACGAATACTACCTCAACCTGAACAAACCCGGAATATTCTACGAGCAATTGGATTTCACAAAAGCTGAGCCGTTCCTGAGAATGTTGCAAAAAGCGCTGGATAGTTGAGAAGTGTCATTGGAGAATTTTGTCTAGACGAGTCGATCCGTCCTGTTTAAGTTCAATGTGATTTCACACATTGAACCAATCCACACACTCTTTATGCCTCCTCGCTATTATTTTGACACGTCGGTATTTGGAGGTGTTTTCGACGCCGAATTTGAACACGAAACCCGCATTCTTTTCAACCGAATTGGAGCAGGAGAGACTAAATGTGTTTATTCCGGGCTCGCGGAGACTGAGTTGAAAAGGGCTCCTGAACGAGTAAGAAGATTCTTTCAGGACCTCAATAATTCTGTAAATTTACAATTAGGATACAAAGCGATTGAAATACGATCACCCAAAGACATCGTAAACTCATGAAAACGAAAGAACATAAAGTCAAGCAATTTGATACGGTGAAGACCTTTCGCAAAATCAAAACCAAGATTTCTGAGGAAATCAAAGATATGAATTTGGAGCAATTGCAAAAATATTTCGAAGAGCACAGACTCAGACCCGAGGCTTAAAAATAGACTGACAGCCGAGGCTCCGCTAATCAATGCGGCTCCGGATGTTCCAGATACCGATGAAAATCAACCTGCCGCATCCGCTTACCCCTTCCCGGATCCTTGTATTTTGAGAACGCCCAAAGCACATAAGAAGTAATGTCCTGATAAAAATCCGAGCGGATCGGGAACAGGCCGTCGCCGTTGCGTAATGCGTTGGTAAAGAGCACGACGGTAATATCCTCCGGGCAATGCATCCAGACGCTCCTGAAACCCTTCGGATTAGCAATTCCGATCCCAGAGTACCACCAGCCGTCGTGATAGCTGAATTTTCCCTCCGGCATGACGGCGCTGTAACTACCCAACCCATTGTCCACGATTTCGTCACGGATATCCTGTGTGATGACAGCATTATTTTCAGGCGAAAAAAGCGCAGCGTACAGCTTTACGCCCTCATTGGCCGTAAGATAAATACCATAGCCGCCGGTAGTCGAGCTGAAATCACCCGGATCGAAACCATATTCTCCCGAGTACGGGAAGTCATAGCCGAATGTAGGCGTAGGCAGGCCGTTTGAAAAGGGCGCGTCCAGGACGACTCCCGCCTTTTCGAAAATATTTTTCCGGACATATTCCTCATATCCATTCAATGCGGACACCGCATCGTTAGTATCGTTACCTGTAAATTCCAGCCCGTTGATCGCCGGTATCAACACCCTGAAAAGTCCGAAGTTGGCGTTCTGATAGCAGCTCGATCCGTGGTTTTCCTTTTTGATGCCATTTTCGATAAGCAATTTCAAACCGTACCAGACA
>Ga0209676_1001089_pt1 | contig 30518 bp, 27 predicted proteins | sample AraplaCvi_mLB_r2_FD_184282 | JGI IMG/M metagenome (GOLD analysis project Ga0209676, IMG submission 184282) | Arabidopsis root microbial communities from North Carolina, USA - plate scrape MF_Cvi_mLB_r2 (SPAdes) (version 2) | ecosystem: Host-associated > Plants > Roots > Endosphere | place: USA... | reverse complement strand
TTCTTTCGTTAATTGAATGTGACGGCATTCTGGACATTTTGTCATAAGTCCTTCTGGAAACCCCTTTTCTTGTCCGTCCTCTTTCTTTTTACTAAATATACTGCGAATTGCCATGTTTGACTCCCCCTTTGTTGTCTAATTACTTCGTAAAGTCTTCATCCATTGCTCGTAAGCTTTTAGTGCTTCTTTTTCATAGCCAAGCTGCATCGATTTCAACATAGTTTGGATGATTAATTTTTCTTCTTCTGTTGAGTTTCGATTTAAACGGTCACCATCATAAGCTGCTAACTGAAACCAGACTTTTAGTGAAAGACGATTTCCCGCCGTGATGATTATTTCTCGTAATACATCTCGACAATTAATCGTATCTTCTATCTCTAGCTTTACAAAAAAACTGTCCCACACCGGTAGTGTTCGCAGAGTCCCTGTACAACTTATTACGCGAATGGCTTCCTTTTCATGAATTTGTCGCGTTAATTCGACATCCTTTTTCGATTTTTCATCTTCTAATATAAACATCGACAATATTTCTACGAGCTGATGCTTATGTGTGGAAGCTAGGAACGTACCTCCCCCATGTTTCGTTTCAATAAGACCTAACAATTCTAAGCTTCGCAATGCCTCTCTCACAGAGGATCGCCCGACACCTAGACGCTCTGAAAGGACTCGTTCAGAAGGTAGTTTATCTCCAGCCTGTATTTCTTCCATTTTAATAAGTTGTCGTAATTGTTGGACGATATCCAAAAACACTTTCTTTTGTTCGGTTTTTTTATCCATACGATCAACTCCTCTTATCAATTTCGCCTTGGCGTAATTGTATCTGTCGCTACATAAACAAATCAAAAGTGGTCTGGCCACTTTTGAACATTGACTCTAGCTTACAAAATAACTGTTAAAAAGTAAAGAAAAAACTGCATAAAAAATTTATGCAGTTTCCAATATTTTCTTCAATTTCATATTCTTTTCGTCGCTTGCGCATGTTTTACTTTCACTTGAGGTTTACCAAAGCGTCTTTCAAGTGTCCCCTCAATGAAAAGCAATTCATCTTCAAGTAACAGCTCTTGAACAAGATGAAAAACCTGTGGAAATAAAGTTACAGATACTGATCCAAACTCATCCTGAAGCTGAACAAAGGCCATTTGCTCACCTTTTTTTGTGCGTATTTTTTTTACTTCTTCTATCATACCAATCATTTTGACATACGTTCCGTCACGCGCTTGTTTTAACTCTCTGCACGTACTATTTATTTCATGCCAAAAAGCTCTTTCCTCTGTAACCGGATGAGCCGATATATAAAAACCAAGACTTTCCTTTTCGTGTAGCAATTTTTCCTTTTGTGGCATCGCTTCCGCTTCCATATACTTTGGCTTACCAAAGCTAAAGGTAGTAGTCGATTCAATATCAATATCCTCAGTTGGTCTTAGCAGTTCTGCATGCTTCAAAGCTGCCTCCAATGTAGCTATCAGTACCGCACGATCTTTATCTAAATAATCGAGAGCCCCTGCAAAAATTAAAGACTCCATTACTTTTGGTTTAAAATGCTGTGCGCTTAATGCAACTGCCATGTCAAAAATATTATCCAATGCTTCTGGTTTCGCCTGGCGTAAGGCGTATACTTTTTCTATAAATGTATAGGGAACACCCTTTATTCCGGATAAGCTGTAGCGAATTCCGTCCTTCTCAACAGTAAAGAATTTTGTACTTTGTTTTAATGATGGCGGGTAAAATGAAATTCCTTTCTCTTTTGCCTCATTCTCAAGTTGCAGAATTTTTTCCACATTTCCTGTTGCATTTGATAATAACGCGGAATAAAAACTTTGCGGGAAATGTGCCTTTAAATAGGCCATTTGGTAGGAAATAACGCTATATGCAACAGCATGGCTTTTAGGGAAACCGTAGTCTGCAAAGCGTACAATTAATGCATACACTTCTTCTGCCACATGTACGTCAAAGCCTTGCTTCATTGCTCCATCTACAAATGCGGTACGTTGCTCTTCTAATACTTGACGATTTTTCTTACTTACCGCTCGACGCAATAAATCCGCTTGTCCCATCGTAAATCCAGCCATCACCGAGGCAATTTGCATGATCTGTTCTTGATAAACTATGACACCAAATGTCTCTCGTAAAATGGGCTCTAATGCTGGATGCGGCATAGTAACCGATTCCCTTCCCGCTTTCCGCCTAGCATACATCGGAATAAAATCCATTGGACCAGGGCGATACAACGCATTGACTGCTACTATATCTAAAAAATGGGTTGGTTGAATATCACGCAAAGCTTGCTTCATACCCTCTGATTCTAATTGGAAAATCCCTAATGTATCTCCCTTTTGAAGAAGTTGAAATGTTTTTTCATCTTGCATCGGTATAAGCTCAAACTCTATCCAAGGACCCCCAGCTTTATAAATTGACCAACGCACTTGCTCTAAAATTGTCAGGTTGCGCAATCCTAAAAAATCCATTTTGACAAGTCCACAGGCTCCTACATCTCCCATCGGCCATTGCGTACAATAAATTCCATCATGCCCTTCTTCAATCGGTATCGTATTAACTAATGGTGAAGGTGACAGCACAATTCCTGCCGCATGAGTGGAAGAATTTCTTGGCACCCCTTCAAGTTTTATCGCCACCTCTAACCAGCGACGATGTTTTTCATCCTCAGCTAACCAGCCTTGTAAGCCTTGTGATTCAGTCACTGCTTTTTGCAATGTTATTCCTGGTTTATTGGGAATCATTTTCGAGATTTTCTCTAACGTTTCAGCGTCAAAACCAAAAACACGTGCAACATCTCTAGCTACTGCCTTTGCAGATAAAGTGCCAAACGTAATAATTTGCGCCACATTTGCCTTGCCATATTTCTGAGCGACATAATGGATTACTTTTTGTCTTTTACTGTCGACAAAGTCAATATCGATATCCGGAAGTGTAACACGTTCCGGGTTTAAAAATCGTTCGAATAATAAGCCGTAAACTAATGGATCTACTTGCGTAATAGACAAGCTATAAGCTACAAGAGAACTTGCTGATGAACCACGACCAGGACCTGTTAAAATACGATTTTCTTTAGCAAAGTGCATAAAGTCTGCAACAATTAAAAAATAATCTGCAAAGCCCATTGAACAAATAATCTCAAGCTCGTATTGAAGTCGCTCCTGATAAACTTTAGGAATCTCTGCTTGCTTTAATCGTTCTGCCAATCCTGCAAAAGTCTCTTTTACAAGCAGGCTTTCGGCTGTTTCATCTGTAGGAACAGGAAACTTAGGCATTTGAACGTGCATTTCAGGAATTTCCGCCGTACAGCTCGCTAGCATCGTTGCACTAGACGCAAGCCATTCTGGATGATCAGCAAACCAGCTTCGCCATTCCTCTTCTGTCGGAGCGAAATATCCTTTTAAATGAGCTGATCGCATTGTATCAGTTAGCTTTTCACCTGAATCTATCGCTCTTGCAACCTCAAAGGCGAAATGATCTTCTGGTCGTAAAAAATAACAGCTCTGGGAGGCAACTAACGTTATATTCATAGTTTCACACCACGTCACAAACGTGTCTTCTTTTTCGACTTTCATTCCTGCTGGTCTTGCTATCCCCATAAATAAATGCTTGCCAAATACCTTGTTTAAAGCACTTGCTACTTCTATCCAATCCTCAGTTTCTACTAAATCATCTGAAGAAAGTAATGCCACACAGCCCGCCGCATATCCTTCAAGCCATTTCCACGGAAGCGTATTATCCTCTCTTATCGAAACTGCACTACTAATCTTTAAAAGATGCTGGTAGCCTTCTTGCGTCTGAGCATACAGCACAAGTGGAACTTTTCTATCTTGCCACTGTACGTTTATCGAGAGCCCTAATACAGCATGAATATTCGCTTGCTGCAATGCTTTACAAAAAGGCAAAAGCCCGTACAATTTTGAATTGACGATTGCACAGGCCTGAGTATTTTGCTCTTGTAAAAAAGGGATCAATTGTTCAAGCCGAATCGTACTTTGCAATAAATCCGCACTCGTATGCATTTTCGTATATACATGTGTCAAATGAATCCCTTCCTTTCTGGTATTAAAAAATGTTAATTTCAAAACTTTATTATTATGGCAGAAGCACATTCTAATTCTATTGAGTTTTCAAATCATCACTAAATATTGGATAATCGTCATGATGAGTGGTTGACCGTACCGGCTGGGCGCTTTCCTAGGGGCGTCCGATGCGCCGCTTGGGGCAACAGATGTTTTTTGCGCGAAAGCGTAGTGCTAACGTAGCGACAGCAGAGGGTTTTGTTTGTGCGAAAGCGCAGCGACAGCAACAGCAGGATGTTGGTCACGAAGGCGTTATCACAGGATGTGATGCATTTAGACTTCGTTCCTCTATTGCTGATCCCCAAGGAGTGGCCTAGCCTCCACTCCAATCAACACTTATATATGGCATACATTTAACAAATGTCATCCACAAAATTTAGCGATTGAGCCCAATATCCATGTTTATTGATATGATTTACAAATTTCCTGTAATCTCGTTATAACACGGTCTGCTTCTTCCCATGAATAAGCTGTAGCTCCTGAAGCGAGCGGATGCCCACCACCGTTAAATTCCTTCGCCAAAGTGTTAATAACAGGGCCTTTTGAGCGTAAACGTACACGAATTTGATCGACCTCTTCAATGAAGACCACCCATGCACAAATACCTTTCACACTTCCAAGACAACCTACTAACAAGGATGCCTCTGACGGTATAACATTGAAGTCTGCTAGCAATTCCTTTGTTAGCTTGATATGTCCTGCTCCGTACTCATCCATTTTGAAATTTTGATAAATATAGCCCTGTAAATTTAATAGCTTTTGCTCCATTTCATACATTCCATCGAAAATTTGATTTCGATCAAAATCATATGCAATAAGCTCCCCTGCAATTTTAAACGTTTTTGCGGTCGTGCTCGGGAATTGGAAACGTCCTGTATCTCCTACAATACCAGCAAACAATAATCTTGCGGAGGCATCTGGTAGAATCCAGTTGGCAACTTGTTTTCCTTCCTCAAAAAGCTCATAAATCATTTCACTACAAGAGCTCGCATTTGTATCTACCCATAGTAAATCACCATACGCATCGTCATTTGGATGGTGATCTATTTTAATAATCATTTTACCTTTTATATAGCGTTGATCGTCCACACGTTCTATATTTGCCGTATCTGTCACAATAACCAAAGCATTATCGTATTTTTCATCTGTAATGTCATCTGGATTTGCTAAAAATGATAATGATTCATCATGCTCACCTACAGCAAAAACTTTCTTTTCCGGATAATTTGCTAAAATAAGCTCTTTTAAGCCTTGCTGAGATCCATAAGCGTCTGGATCTGGTCGAACATGGCGATGAATAATGATTGTTTCATATGAAGCAATTGTGTCGATGATTTGTCTTTTCAAATTAATTTCCCCCAACTTGATAGTAATAACCGTTAGCATTTTTCTTCAATAATCGTTACAATAATGACTAATTATGCTAGGAGGTTTACTATGCCCAATTTAATATTTGTGTTTACAATAATCATATCATTTGTGTTTTATTTTTATTTTAAAACAAAACAGTTTCGATCTTCATTACCGATTGCTAAAAATTGGTATAAGAGTAAAGCCAATGTAAGTTTTGGTGCATTTATTCTTTTGTTTGGTTTAAACCAAGCATATTTATTCCCAGGATTATTTACATTTATTATTGTAGCAATTCTTGTCGTTTTAGGCATCTTTGTTATTGTCGAAAATATTAAAAAGGTTCGTCACTACGGTCAATTTGTTGAAGAAGAGTACCGTATTAACCAATAAATAATCAATTCTCGGCATAATTCCGTGACACCCGCTGAAAGAAATGAAAGGGATGGTCTAGCATTTACCCTAGACCATCCCTTTTTCCGTTTTCTTAACGCTCCAGTAATTGGAACATCATCATTGCCTTCCCAACAAGCATTTGTTGATTAAACACTTCGAAGTCCATTTTCACAAACTTACGACTCATATCTAATATTCGAGGCTTAACAGTAAGTGTGCTTTCCATTTGCACAGGCTTGATGAAATAAATCGTCATGTTTTCGGCAACTGCATCCCCACGTTTACGACGCTTTAATGAGAATGAGCCAACTTCCGCTAACAAAGTTGTAAATGCTCCATAAGAAATTGCCCCGTATTGGTTTGTCATTTGAGGAGTTACTTTAAATTCTACGATTAATTCTTCATCGCCAAGCACCTTCATCTCATTTTTCACTAAATCATCAATCGTTTCACCATGCTGAGGTTGTCTTTGAGCAAGCTGAAGCGCCTTTAATACATCTTGTCGACTAATTACACCTTGCAAAATATTATCATCATCGACAATTGGTAACAGGTCTATCCCTTCCCAAATCATACGATGTCCTGCAGAAGCAACACTCATTTTCATCGATCCAGCAATCGGATTTTTCGTCATAACCTTTTCAATAAACTCGTTTTCTTCGCGACCGATAACATCTTTTACTGTAATCATCCCAATAAGCTTATTGTTTGCTGTCACAACAGGAAATGCACCATGAGTTGTTCGTTCATTTAGCTTGTGGAAATGTTGAATTGTTTCATCATTTCGAAGAACAGAAGTATCAGTCATCGGCACAAAAATATCTTCAATAAATAAAATATCTTTTTTAATTAATTGGTCATAAATTGCGCGGTTAATCATTGTTGCCACAGTAAATGTATCATAGCTTGTTGAAATGATCGGTAAGTCCAAGGAATCTGCAAGTAATTTGTTTTCCTCAGTTGTATCAAAGCCCCCTGTAATTAACACAGCTGCACCAGCTCGAAGTGCATTTTCATGTGCTTTAATACGGTTACCAACGATAAGCAAGCTTCCTGCATCTGTATAACGCATCATATCTTCTAATTGCATGGCACCAATAACAAATTTTGTCAACGTTTTATGTAGACCTGTTTTTCCACCTAAAACTTGGCCATCTACAATATTTACGATTTCTGCGAAGGTTAATCGCTCAATATTTTCTTTCTTTTTCTTCTCAATACGAATTGTTCCAACACGTTCAATAGAGCTTACTAAACGACGATTTTCCGCTTCTTTAATAGCACGGTATGCCGTTCCTTCACTCACCTGCATTTCCTTTGCAATTTGACGTACTGAAATTTTATCACCAACGGGTAATGATTCGATGTATTGTAAAATTCTCTCATGTTTTGTAGACAAAATATCACCTATTTCTCAATCATCAATTCTGCTCTTAGTGTACCATATTTTTTATAAAAATATTTAATATAAAGTGATGAATTTGTTATACTTTTCCCATCGTTTCAACTACGCACGTGGTGTCAACTCATATAGTACAGCAGTGTCACTGATTAGGAACAGTTTACTTTTTCACCCGCTTTTAAAATTTGAACCTCTGCATTTTGCACTAAATCTGTAAAAATTTGTGGATCCTGCTCGATTGGAGGGAATGTATTGTAATGAACTGGTACGACAATTTTCGGCTTCAAAAATGACACTGCACAAGCCGCGTCTTCTGGACCCATCGTAAAATTATCACCAATTGGTAAAAATGCAATGTCAATAGGATGGCGTTCTCCTATTAGTTTCATATCACTAAACAAAGCTGTATCCCCTGCATGATAAATTGTTAATCCTTCGATAAATAGTAAAATTCCAGCAGGCATTCCCATATAAATAATTTCGTTATTTTCAGTTACATATGACGAACCGTGGAAAGCTTGCGTAAACTTCACTTTACCAAAATCAAATTCCTTGGCTCCCCCTATATGCATCGGGTGCACTTTCACTCCTTGCCAAGAAATCCAATTGGCTAACTCATTTGGCGCAATGACAAGTGCATCTTTTTTCTTTGCAAGCTCCACTGTATCACCAACATGATCATTATGGCCATGTGTAAGTAAGATTATATCTGGTGCTTCCTCAGCAACCTTTAAATCTGTTTGCCCATTCCCATTAATGAATGGATCTATCAAGATTGTTTTCCCATTTGATTGAATTTTGACAACAGAATGTCCATGATAACTAATTTCCATTTACGTTTCCTCCCTGCGGTACTTATTGTTCTACACCATTTTTTATTCGCTATCCATGCGATTTTTCCCTTTTTTTGATATGCTTGTACAGAGAATAATAGATTCTTTCCCAACAAAGCATACCTTGTAGGGAGACAATTATTCATTCGTACAAAAATGAAGCATCGAATTAGAGTTTTAAATCGCTCAAAAGTCGAAGCCTCATCCCGGTTAGGCTATTAGTTTAGCCAAGCACATGGAAATTTTTCAGTGCAATCAGAGGAGGAACTGTTTATGTCAAAGGTTAAAGAAATTCAAAGTTATTTACAACAAAACCAAATTGATGCCGCTTTCGTAACGACACCAGACAATGTTTTTTACGTTTCAGGCTTTAAAAGTGATCCACATGAGAGATTGCTAGGCGTGATGATTTTTAAAGAGGCAGAACCTTTTTTAATTTGTCCAAAAATGGAGATCCCAGATGCGAAGGATGCAGGTTGGTCTTATGAAGTCATCGGCCACCAAGATACTGAAAATTCAATGGAAGTTCTTGCACAAGCGATAAAAGCACGTAATGTTAATCCACAAACGTTTGCTATTGAGAAAGGTCAACTTATTGTTGAACGTTTAGAAGCCCTTCAACAATCATTTCCACATGCAAGTTTTGTCCGCCTTGATGAAAAAATCAATGCTATGCGCGTAATTAAAGAGGCAACTGAATTAGAAAAATTACGTAAAGCCGCTGCACTAGCTGACTATGCTATTGAAATTGGCTGTAAAGAAATCGCAGAAGGCAAAACAGAAATGGAAATCTTAACGGCTATAGAAAGTGCTATTCAGGATAAAGGCTGCAAGATGTCCTTTGAGACAATGGTATTAAGCGGTCCAAAAACAGCCTCTCCACATGGTAAACCAGGTGCTCGAAAAATAGAAAAAGGCGATATGATCTTATTCGACCTTGGCGTAATTTACGATGGTTATTGTTCTGACATTACACGTACAGTTGCCTTTGGTGAGCCTAGTGAAGCACAAAAGGAAATTTACAACACAGTACTAGCTGCTAACACAAATGCTATTGCAGCAGTGAAGCCAGGTGTTCGCGCAATGGATTTAGATAAAATCGCTCGTGATACTATTACTGAAGCAGGCTATGGCGAATACTTCACACACCGACTTGGTCATGGACTCGGCATTTCTGTACATGAATTCCCATCTGTTACAGGCGCAAATGAAATGACTATGGAAGAAGGCATGGTCTTCACAATTGAGCCTGGCATCTATAAATCCGATGTGACAGGTGTCCGTATTGAAGATGATGTAGTAGTAACAAAAGACGGGGTAGAAATACTTACAAAATTCCCGAAAGATTTGATTGTACTATAGTTTATTGAATCATATAGAAAAGAGGCTGGGAATAACTAGTTTCAATTAATGAGAAATCCGAATTTGAATGAATTCAAATTCGGATTTCTCTATTTTTTATGTTGTCTCCATATAATAGTTCTTAGCTAATGGCTATGAATTTTCTTAAATTCACAGCCATTAATGCGAGGCCCATTTCGTTTTCAACCTTCAAGTGGTGACTTAATTTTATCAGAAGTGGTCCTTATTTTTTCATGAAAAAAATTTAAAGCCTGCGAAATTGAGATTTATCGAGAAGTATTGATTGTTTATCGACCAACTTTCGAAAAATATCGACATCTACCTTCATCAAAAAAGTGCGAAAAATCAACATTTCTAAATTGAGTTCTCTCACTTTTTAAGGTTTTGACCAGTTTTGTCCCAGCCTCTTTTTTAGTTTAAAGTATGCGTTCCAGGGTCTCGGGCCAACAGATGTTCACTTTTGAAATGAATAAAATATGCTATCGCTGAATGGAGCAGAAGGCGGCTCAACGCTCGCCCACAGGAAAGCGAGTAGCCTGGAACGGAAATCAACCCTCGTTTTGCTAAGAAGAATAGCTTTTCAACAACATAAAAGGAAGCAACCAAACACGATGCTTCCTTTTGATATTTTACTTATTGAATTAATTCATCAACATTTACATATGGCAAACCTTGAGAATCTGCAACAGCTTTGTAAACAAGATGTCCATCAATAGTGTTAACACCTAGTTTTAATGCAGCGTTTTCAACACATGCTTGTCTATAACCCTTATTAGCAATTTGAAGTGCATAAGGAATTGTATTATTTGTTAAAGCAATTGTTGATGTACGTGGTACAGCTCCTGGCATATTTGCTACTGCATAATGTACAACTCCATGTTTTACATAAGTTGGATTATCATGTGTCGTCACTCGATCAGATGTCTCAAAAATACCGCCTTGGTCAATAGCAATATCGACCACTACTGAGCCTGGTTGCATTGACTGAATCATTTCCTCAGAAACTAGCTTTGGTGCCTTCGCACCAGGAATTAAAACGGCTCCAACTACTAAATCTGAGTTTTTCACTGATTCTGCAATATTATATGGATTGGACATTAATGTTTGTACATCACGGCCAAATAAATCTTCTAATTGACGTAAGCGTTCTGGGCTTAAATCAATAACCGTTACATCTGCACCCATTCCGACAGCTATTTTCGCCGCATTTGTTCCAGCTATACCGCCACCAATCACTGTAACTTTACCACGAGGAACACCTGATACGCCGCCTAGTAAAATACCTTTACCCTCATGATTTTTCTCTAAGAATTGTGCACCAATTTGCGTTGCCATTTTACCTGCAACTTCACTCATAGGTGTTAAAAGCGGTAAAGAACCATTTGTTAATTGCACTGTTTCATAAGCAATGCCTACAACTTTTTTATTTAAAAGTGCCTGCGTTAATTCAAGCTCTGGCGCTAAATGTAAATAAGTAAATAAGATTTGACCTTCATAGAAGTAATCGTATTCTGATGCTACAGGTTCTTTTACTTTCATGATCATTTCTTGCGCCCATGCTTCTTTTGCCGTATCCACAATATGAGCGCCTGCAGCAACGTAGTCTGCATCTGTAAAGCTTGAGCCTAAACCTGCTCCAGTTTCAATGTACACTTCATGACCTGAATTTGTTAATGTAACAACTCCTGCTGGTGTCATGGCTACACGATTTTCATTGTTTTTAATCTCTTTTGGAATACCAATCTTCATCTTCCCTATCCCCTTCCATTACCTAAAAAATAAGCACATTTTGTTACATACTCTTCGATGTATTGATGCACCCCTTGCATTTCCATATTACCAAACATAAACAAAAAATGCTTTAATTTAAATAATAATAGATAAAATTAATAATATTTTTATAATGCTAAATATTCAAACTAATGGGCGGTAATTTTCGACGCTTTTCTTTCTTACAGGATGGAATTTATTAAAACATATGCCTTTTATTAGTTGATAAGAGTGAAGGTTGTAAAGCTCCTTGAGTTCACAGCGCCTTAGAGAAATGTGAATCCCCTATGTTATGATGATAAACAGAATCACTGTAAACGTCTTCATTTTTTCACATTTTTTCTTCCGGAAAGTATTTCCTTTGGAAAATCATTTGGTATAATCAACATATACAAATCAGGGAGGTAATACAAATGGCTAATAAATATAAAAGCATTGTAGTTGCAGTAGACGGTTCGAAGGAAGCTGAATACGCTTTCCGTAAATCAATTGATGTAGCAAAACGTAACGATGGTGCTGTATTAAATTTAGTAAATGTTATTGATACACGTTCTTTCGCTGCTATTGAAGCATATGACCGTTCGATTGCAGAGCGTGCTCAAGCATTCTCTGAAGAGCTACTAAATGGTTACAAAAAACAAGCTGAAGAAGAAGGCTTAACAAATATTAACCTTGTAATTGAGTATGGCTCACCAAAAAATATCATTACAAAAGAGCTTTCTAAAATTGTAGACGCAGACTTAATCATCTGTGGTGCAACTGGTCTAAATGCAGTAGAACGCTTCCTAATCGGTTCAGTATCTGAAGCGATTGTACGCTCAGCTAAATGTGATGTACTTGTTATCCGCACACCTGAAAATTAATTTTGTATTACATAAAAGGTATCCAATATTGGATACCTTTTTACTTATTTCCCTTCTTGCCACATCTTCACTTTTTCAAAGAACATAGCTAGAGCTTGTTTATTTTGCATATTTGGTACTTTTGCTAATAGCACCTCTTTTGGCGCTTTGAAATCCTTACCTTGCTTTTGTAAAATGACAATGCTCTTTTCTAGTGCTTTGTTGGCAAACATTGTATCTGGCAATTGAATAATTGCTTGAATCCAAGCATGCTTTTGAATGTATTTATGCAGTTGTTTCGATTGCTCAGATTCAAAGAGATGCGTTGGTGCAAGGAAAAATAAATAGCCTCCATCCTTCGTGTAGTTAATGGATTGCTCAATAAATAAATGATGCGCATAGCTCAACCCTTCTGAAGGGCACAGCTCATAGTCTAATGCGATATCTTCATTCGGATAATAGCCCACGGGTAAGTCACAAACAGTAGCATCTGCAGGACTTACTAATAAATCTTGTAACGCATCTTGACGGTATAAAGAAACAGGCTGCTCTGTCAAATCAGCTGTAGCAGCAGCTATACGAATAAGTAGTTCATCAACCTCAACACCTGTTGCCTCTATTTTCTCGTCTAATAAGTTCATAACAGTTAGGAGTAAATTCCCTGTACCTACTGCTGGATCTAAAATCGAAATTTTTTCGGTTTTTAGACGATCTGCAAATAGTTGCTCCACAAAATAACCAACTAATAACCCAAGAGTATCTGGTGTCATCTGATGATTCGGCTGAGAGCCTTTTCGCATTCCCTTTAAAACAGCAATTTGAATCGCTTTGCGCACATCTTCCTTTGTAGCGCCTTCTTGTGAAAAATCAGCTTCCCCATCTAGCCATGCCTCTAAGCCATCTAGAATACCCTCTAGCAATGTAATATTATGTTCTTTTTCTATCTTTTCAGCATGTTCATTTAGCATTCCAAACAACTTCTCGATATTTTCCATATACAACTTCCTTTCACGCAGAAAAGAGCCGTGACAAAAACTTGTCACAGCTCCTTTGTCTAGTAATATCTTAGCCTAAAATCAATAAATTATGCTAGTGCTTTGACAGCCGCAATTGCCGCTTCATAGTTTGGATGGTCTGTTGCTTCAGGAACATATTCCACATATGTCACTTTGTCATTTGCATCCACAACAAATACTGCGCGTGTTAGAAGACGTAACTCTTGAATATAGACACCATATGCTTCACCAAATGACAGGTCACGGTGATCTGAAACTGTTTGAACAGCATCAATACCCGCAGCACCACACCAACGTTTTTGAGCGAATGGAAGGTCCACAGATACTGTATAGATTACTACATTATCACCTAAGCCAGCTGCTGCTTCATTAAAACGACGTGTTTGCGCATCGCATACACCAGTATCCAATGATGGTACCACGCTAAATAAACGAATTTTCCCCTCTGAATCTTTTAATGTAACAGGTGACAGGTCATTCGCTAATATAGTGAAATCTGGTGCTTGATCTCCAACCTTTACTTCGTTCCCTACAAGTGTTACTGGACCATTTTTAAATGTTACTTGTGCCATGTAAACGCCTCCTAATCATCATATGTACTTAATATTACTAAATGGAGGGAATTAATTGCAACTGAGACAGCTTATCAAAAATAGTTTTGAAAAATCTTTTGGCACCTATTCAGCCATGTTTACTAAACGTTGCACCTTTTTCCAAGTTCATCACCATAATGTAGGGTTGATTTCCCAACAAACTAATGATGAATCATCCAAAATAAAGAGCTGTCTCTGCAATGAGACAGCTCTAACCATTATTCTTCGTTTTTTTCCTCTAGCTTTTCAGGTTCTGATTTTTCCTCTAGAGATACAAGTTCAGTCTTTTCCTCTTTGATTGACAAAGGAGGTTCCACAATGTTTTTTTCTATATATATTTTTTCATGAACGACTGTTGTATCCGCGAAGTAATCGTGTAAACCTTGATTGTTCGGTAAGATGCCTACTAGAATATAAAGTGGCATAAAAACGGTGTTGATGATGCGCCCGATCCAATCACGGAATAATACGTCTGACCAAGTGAGATTCTCATGCTTTAATGAAATAACACGTAATCCAAATATCATTTTCCCTAATGTTTGCCCAAAAAATCTCGTCATTAATACGAAATAACTGTAATAGAGAGTAGCGGATATAATCGAAATCGGTGCATACCACACTGTTTCAGATAATGACCAATCCATTAAATAAAAAATTGGGTTAACGAGAATTCCACCTACTGCTGAAATAATTAATCCGTCTATTAAAAAGGCCCAAAAACGTATCCAAAAGCCTGCCGTTTTTAATGCATAAATCTTATTCGTATTTGGCTCATCCATTAGGTGAGCATTCTCCATAGAGGGTGACCCTTGCATAACAATTTCATTGTTTGTCATTGTACGCCCTCCTTAGTATTCGCCATATAGGTACATCATTTTAGGTGCTTTATAGTCCGCCATAATTTTCATCAGCATTTTTTCCTCTGCTGATGGACCAAATACGGATCCAATTTTCATCCCAACATATGATTGCCAGCCACCCACATCATATGTATACTCGAATAATTCTGCGTCCTCTAAACCAAAGTCTTTACGCAATGCAGTAATTGTTGCTTCCTCATCACCAATCTCATCAACTAACCCTGCTTCAAGGGCCTTCTTACCACTAAGAATTCGACCATCGGCCACTTTTTTCACATCTGGTTCAGACATATTACGTCCATTTGCAACAATACTAACGAATTCTTGATACGTTTCATTTATCATGTCTTGCATCATAGCACGCTCTTCCGGTGTCACTTCACGCATTGGACTAAGCATATCCTTATGTTCACCAGATTTAAACGTTTCATATTTCACACCAACTTTTTCTGCTAACGCCTGATAATTAATAGATTGCATAATGACACCAATCGAACCTGTAATTGTATCGCGTTGCGCAAAAATTTTATCTGCAGGTGCTGAAATGTAATAACCACCTGAGGCTGCCATCGAATCCATAGATACATAGATTGGAATTTGTCGTTCTTCTTTAATTTTCAACAGCTTTTTATATATCTCTGCTGATTCCTTTACACCACCACCCGGTGTATTAACACTTAAGACGATACCTTCCACAGTCTCATCATATAAAATATTATCTAATTGATTTAAGAAAAATTGATGATCATAAGAAATTGGTTGCCATAATGTACTTGATCCAACATCTTGAATCGTACCATCAACCTTTAAGTATGCAATACGTTTATCCAAATCGCCGCTTTCTTTTACCTCTTCTAATACCGTCAAGTCGTCTCCAGCAACCAAGCTGTCAAAACTGCTAAAGAAATCTGATTTAAATATTGCAAAAATAGTGTTCATTCCTAATGAAAATACTAATAGCACACCTGCAATTATTAAAGCAGCCCACCTTTTACCATTCATATTTTTCTGCCTCCTCAATAATTTGTTTCATACTTATTGCAATAATTTGGCTTATCGCCATAATACGAAGTTGATCTCCACACTTTGCAAAAGCTTTAACTATTCAACCTATAATACATTACCTAATATTACAAAAAAAATCAAAGTTCATAAAAAAAGCAGGAACTTTGATTTTCGACATTATTTCTTAGGAAATTAATGATGTGTGATAGAATGAATTTTTTCTTGCTCTCGTAATTCGACACGACGAATTTTGCCTGATGAGGTCTTTGGCAGCTCAGTAACAAACTCAATCGCACGAGGATATTTATATGGGGCTGTTAAAGTTTTTACATAGCTTTGTAGTTTTTTTATAAGTGTTTCATTACCAACTTCGCCTTCACAGAGCACAACAAACGCCTTCACGAGATTTCCACGGATCTCATCTGGACTTGCAACAACGGCAGTTTCTTTCACTGCAGGATGCTTCAACAACGCATCTTCTACCTCAAATGGGCCAATCGTATACCCAGAAGAAATAATGACATCATCCCCACGTCCTTCAAACCAAAAATAACCGTCATTATCTTTGTATGCACGATCTCCGGTAATATACCAATCGCCTCTAAATTGTAAATTTGTCCGTTCTGGATCGTTTAAATATTTTTTAAATAACGCGGGCGTTTCACAGTGTACAGCAATATCTCCAACTTCCCCAACCGCAACAGGATTTCCCATATCATTTATAATTTCAACAGTATTACCCGGAGTAGGTTTGCCCATTGATCCCATTCTAGACTCCATCCCTACCATTGTACCAACAAGTAATGTATTCTCTGTTTGTCCATAGCCATCTCGTACTTGTAAATTATAAACTTCGGAAAATACTTTTATCACTTCACTATTTAAAGGTTCACCTGCTGACACAGCCTGACGTATTGTACTTACATTAAAATCTTGTAAATTTTCAAGACTCGCCATAAATCGATATTCGGTTGGTGTGCAACATAGAATATTAATATTGAATTTTTCAATCAATGCAAAGTAAGTTGCCGCATCAAAGTGACCTTTGTAAACAAATGCTGTTGCACCACTTCCTAAAGTAGCGAGGAATGGACTCCAAATCCATTTTTGCCAGCCTGGAGCTGCTGTTGCCCAAACAATATCACCCTCTTGAACACCTAACCAATTTGGTGCAGTAGTTCGCAAGTGTGCGTAACCCCAGCTATGTGTATGTACCGCTGCCTTTGGATTGCCTGTTGTACCACTTGTATATGCTAAAAATGCAATGTCTGTACTCTTAGTTGGAGTAGCGCTTATATAAGATGTTGGTTGGCTTTGCATTTTTTCAAGCAGCGGTTGCCAAGGTTCATGTGCATGACCAATGACAAATTGCTTTATTGCTTCTAAATTATCCACATTATCAAATTGTTCAATATAAGGCTCAAATGCAACAACTCCTTTTGCATCGGCATGATTGATTCGATATTCAATATCTTTAGTTCTCAGCATTTCTGAACTAGGTATAATAGTTAAGCCTGCCTTCAAAGCTGCAATATACACGATATATGCTTCCACTGATCTCGGTACCATGACTAAAATTACGTCGCCTTTTTTTAAACCTTGGGAGGTAAATACATGTGCTGCCTGATTCGCCTTTTCAAGTAAAGTTGTATATGTTAAGTACTGAATTTCCTCGTTTTCGCCATAAACTAATAATGCATTTTTGGTAGGATCCTGCGCATATTTCTCAATTTCCTCTGAAATGTTATACCATTCTGGTGCGATTAAATCTTCTCTTTTCATGGCAATTGCCCCCTTTTGTTACGCTCATTATAAAACTCAATTTTTATCATTTTCAATGGAATTCACTCTAATTCATTAAAGTCGTGACAACTATCATGCTCCGCTATATGGCATCAGTCACGTATAGCTTCTATTCATTTCAATTTGGCGTAATCGTCGCTTTCGCACATAATTACTGAATGCAAATAAAAAACTCCCTATTGAACGCGAATGAATAATATGGTACATTTTGGTCAACTAAAAGCATGATTGCAGGGGGACTCATTTAGAGTTGAGAAGGTAAAACCTGACCCTTTGAACCTGTTAGTTAATACTGACGTAGGGAGCAATTCACATCGACTTACTGATGAAAGGCTCTTTTACGTGTTTTTTGCGCACGAAAAAGGGCCTTTTTTGCACGCTTACGTCCATCCAACGAGGAGGACTTAAATTGATATTCCAAACGATCCGTAAACAAAATCCACTTATTCATTGCATGACGAATTATGTTGTTGCTAATTTCCAAGCAAATGGCTTATTAGCAATAGGCGCTTCCCCAGTCATGGCTGATGACGGTCATGAGGTTGAGGAAATGGTCACAATCGCCTCAGGCTTATTGATCAATATTGGGACCCTTAATGAGCGAATGAAAGAATCCATGTTACTTGCAGGGAAAAAAGCAAATGTTCTTGGTATTCCGGTTGTTTTAGATCCTGTTGCAGCAGGTGCAACGACTTACCGGAAACAAACGGTACAGCATTTATTGGAGGAAATAAAATTTGCGGCAATTCGATGTAATATCGGAGAGCTTGCAGCAATTGCCAATGTAGACTGGCAACAAAAAGGCGTAGATAGTGGTAGTGGTTCAATTTCTTTAGAACTAGAGGCGCAGAAAATAGCTCAACTTTACAATTGTATTGTTATTGTGACAGGTGAAAAGGATTTTATTACTGATGGCAAACATCAGCAATGGGTTACAGGTGGAAATTCGCAAATGACAGAAGTCACTGGAACAGGTTGCTTATTGAGTGCACTATGTTGTGCCTCCTTCACCGCAGGAGCTCAACCTTTTGACCAATTACTAGAAACATTATCGCTATATAAAAAATTAGCAGAAAAAGCCGCTTCTTCTACTCGATTCATTGGCGATTTTCAAATTGCTGTATTGAATGAACTACATCGCCTTTCAAAGGAAGGTGAAGAATAATGCATATTGTAACGACAATTGCCGGTTCAGATAGTGGCGGCGGTGCAGGTATACAAGCTGATTTAAAAACATTCCAGGAATTAAAAGTATTTGGAACGTCTGTCATTACTGCTTTAACAGCCCAGAATACTTTGGGTGTATCGGATGTTTTACCAATTGAAGTGAGCTTTGTTGAAAAACAACTGAAAGCGCTAATCGAGGACTTTTCAATTAGTGCTATTAAAACAGGAATGTTGTTTTCCTCCGAAATCATCCAATCAATTGCACATATTTTAGCCGAAGTAAATATTCCACTTATTGTAGATCCTGTTATGATCGCAAAAGGTGGCGAGAGCTTATTACAGCAAGAAGCAATTGAGGCATTACGAAATTATTTGCTACCTTTAGCAACAATTGTAACGCCAAACATTCCTGAGGCCGAAACCCTTTCTGGAAGAAAAATTAATTCTTTAGCAGATATTAACGAAGTAGCCCAAATCTTATTACAGACAGGTGTTCAATGTGTCGTTATGAAAGGCGGTCATTTAGAAGATAAATGTTATGCTACTGATTATGTTTTTTTTCAAGATGGTCGATCATTTTCTATGCAATCTACTCGTATTGCAACAAAAAACACGCATGGTACAGGCTGTACATTTTCCGCTGCATTAACTGCTTTTCTTGGTCTTGGGCTACCTATAGAAAAGGCAATTGAGGAAGCTAAAAAATTTATTCAATTAGCAATAACTCATGATTTATCTATTGGGAATGGCCACGGTCCAACAAATCATTTTGCTTATCAACAGTATAAAGATTCTTACGAGGTGATCATTCATGAAACGTGACGATCTGCAGCTATATTTTATTATGGGCACAGGTAATGTTTTCAATCAGGAGCCACTAACCGTATTAGAGAAAGCTCTCCTATCTGGAATTACTATGTTTCAATACCGCGAAAAAGGGCCAAATCCCCTTACTGGACAAGCCTATGAAAATTTTGCTCGTAAATGTCAAAAGCTCTGTCAACAGTATCATGTTCCGTTTATCATTAATGATGATGTAGAGCTAGCTATTAAGCTTAGAGCAGATGGCGTTCATATTGGCCAAGAAGATTTCCCTGTGTCAATGGTACGTGAAAAAATTGGCAATATGATACTAGGTGTTTCTGTTCATTCTCAAGCGGAATTAAAAACTGCTTTACAATATGGTGCTGACTATGTAGGTATTGGTCCAATTTTTTCAACTACTTCTAAAAGTGACGCCAAACCGCCTAGTGGAACTGAATTTTTACAGCAAGTTCGCAGACAATATCCAGAGCTGTCTATCGTTGCAATTGGGGGCATAAACTGTTCGAATGCATATACGGTATTTAAAGCAGGTGCAGATGGGATAGCAGTTATTTCCGCAATTTGCGAAAGTGAGGATATTTCGAATACAGTCTCTATATTTAAAGCATTTGTAGGATAAAGTGAAACTTTAATCAGTGGGCGTCATTCAAGCGGGTTTAAATTACTCCTTGTTAATGTGGGATAAAAAATAAACATTTTAAACAAACTAAAACCAGTGCCTTTTACGGTCACTGGTTTTAATTTTAATAATTGCTAATTAAGCAATTATTGGTTGTTCGGCATACCTTTTAATTGAGATTCTGCCATTTGTACAAGACGTTTAGTGATTTCACCGCCAACGGAACCGTTAGCACGAGCTGAAGCGTCAGCTCCTAATTGAACACCAAATTCTTGTGCAATTTCGTATTTCATTTGATCAAGTGCGCGCTCTACACCAGGTACAGCAAGTTGATTTGAACTGCGGTTGTTGTTGTTTGCCATGTGTTTCTCACCTCCTTGTGAATATAGAATGTGCGATTTTAGATTTTTAATACAAAAATATTTCAGGTAAATTGTACCTCAGAAGGAAATGGACTAAAAAAAGCCGACTCAAAATGTACTTTTGAGTCGGCTCTTATGAATTCGCAAGTTTCTTCTATAAAAGATCCGCAAATTTATCGGCTTCTTGTTCTTTTTTCGGGAAAATGTAAACTTCACGGTTTTTCACTGCTCGTTCGATGAGTTCATTAAAATCCGAGAAGCTTTCGTAATGCTCAACCTTTTCAAGCTTTGGCTTTGTTTTTGGACTTGCAGGAGTAAAAATTGTACAGCAGTCTTCAAATGGCTGAATAGACGTTTCGTATGTGCCAATTTTCTCTGCAATATCTATAATTTCTAATTTATCTGACGAGATTAATGGACGTAAAATCGGTGTGTTCGTTACAGCATTAATAGCTGTAAGGCTTTCAAGAGTTTGACTCGCTACTTGCCCCAGACTCTCACCTGTAACAATAGCTAATGCGCCAATGTCTTCACGTACTTTGTCAGCAACTTTTAGCATCATACGTCGAGTAGTTGTCATCGATACATTAGAAGGTACTTTTTCTTTAATAAGAACTTGAATTTCAGTGAAAGGAATAACGTGTAAACGTATACTCGCTCCGAATTTCGTTAATTCATTAGCAAGTACCTTTACTTTTTCCAATGAATTTTGGCTTGTGTATGGTGGGCTAAAGAAGTGAATCGCTTCTAAGCGCACTCCTCGTTTCATCATTAAATAACCGGCAACTGGACTATCGATACCACCTGAAAGCATTAATAAAGATTTACCATTCGAGCCTACAGGCATTCCACCTGCACCCGGAATAACTTGTGCCATCATATATGTTGCATCATGACGCACCTCTACACGAAGTTCGATATCAGGCTGCTTCACTTTTACTGATAAATTTTGATATTGTGGTAATACATAACCGCCAATTTCGCGTTGAATGGCATGTGATTCTAACGGGAATGTTTTATCTGTGCGCTTTACTTCTACTTTAAATGTAAGCTGTTCATTTTTAAATGTATCCATAATTGTTATGGCTAGTTTTTTCATGGCTTCGATATCTTTTTCACATGCAGCCACAGGACTAAATGATTGAATACCAAAAATTTTAGGTAATCCTTTTAATAGTACGTCCATTTGTACTTCATCTTGAATGGCTATAAACATTCGATCACGTTCTGTGCGAATGTGTAAATGTCCTAAATCCGCAAACGCATGACGAATGTTCTCTCGTAAACGGCGAATAAAATCCATCTTGTTGCGGCCTTTTGTAGAAAGCTCCCCATATCGAATTAAAATTTCTTTCCAAATCATTTTTAAAATTCTCCTTTAAGTTCCGTCAATACTTCATCTAATACTTGTTTAAACTTTACAATATCTTCATCTGTTACATGCACGCCAAAGCTTATACGAATAACACCATTTTTAAAATGCTCATCGATATTTAGAGCTTCAACAACATGACTTGTTTTTGTTTGTTTCGATGAACACGCACTCGACGTCGAAACAATTACATTGCGTTTTTGCAATGCATTGATAATGACTTCACCTTTTAAGTCGCGAATACTAAAAGATAAAATATGTGCTGCTCCTTTTGGTGTTGATAAAATATGCACTTCATCTCCATATCCACGTAATTGAGTACATATTTCTTCATACCATTGACGATATTTTTTTGAACGGTCATTCATCGTCTCTATCGCTATTCGGGCTGCTTTTGATAAGGCTACGGCTTGTGGTACAGCTACTGTTCCGCTACGTAAACCAAATTCCTGCCCTCCGCCAAGTGCATACGGTTGCCATTTCATTTTTTTACGGAATGAGAGTACACCTGAACCTTTAAAGCCATGAATTTTATGACCAGATATAGAAATACAGTCTGGACCATCGTCATCGTTAAATGATATCGGTAACTTCCCGAAGCTTTGTATAGCGTCTACGTGAAAAGCCGCACGACTCGATTCATGAATAATTTTTGCAGCTTCAAAAATTGGTTGAATCGCGCCCATTTCATTATTTACATGCATCACACTTACTAAAATGGTATCCTTCCGCACTTTTGCGCGAAGCTCCTCTAAAGAAATAACTCCGTTTTCATCTACTTGCAAGTATTCCACATCAAAACCGTCTTGCTCAAGCTGCTTCACAGATTCTAGGACAGATGGATGTTCAATTTCAGTTGTTAAAATATGATTCCCTTTATGTGTGTTGCTACGTGCTAAACCAAATATAGCCGTGTTATTGGATTCAGTACCACCTGATGTAAATAGCACATTTTTTGCTTCTGTTTGCAAAATATCTGCTACTTGCTCACGTGCACGCATTAATAATTCGTTTGATTCAACACCCATTGCATGAATGGAAGCAGGATTTGCATAATACTGCTCATTCACTACCATAAATGCTTGCATAACCTCTTTTATAGGTTTTGTTGTTGCACTGTTGTCTAAATAGATTGTATTAACTTCCATTATTATCACACACTTTCAAAACGTTGATTTAACGGTATTTATCATAACGCAATCTTCAGCGATTGACTACTAACTTTAACAATTATCCTAATATAATCACTTATTTGTTTGCTTTTAATGTGAAAAAACACCCTTTTCAGAGTGTCATCTAAAGACTTGCTATGAACGTTTCTAGCTAAAATTAGTGTTATTTCGCTTATCATTTTTATTGAGAGATTTTTTGAATTTGTCGATAAACTTTATTAATTTATCGAATACAACTTTGGATTTATCACCCAACTTTTAAAATTCACCGACATTTGACCACGTTTTTTTAACTTAAGCTTTCTTCATTGTTATAAATTCAGTTGAAGCTGTGAAATCCATGACTTTTTTAAAGCCTAATTTTTCATATAGGTGAATGGCTCTTGTATTAAAGGTAGCTACTGTTAAACGAAGTGGACAATTTTTTTCTTGTTGTAGATTTTGTAGATGATTTAAAACAAATGAAAAAAACTCTGCACCATAACCTTTTCCTGTTAACTCGGGCTTCATTCCTATTCCAACATCAATGCATTCGTCTATATATGCACCATAGTCATGTCCTTTAGGTACTTGTGCAGATGTTCCTGTACAGAAAAAACCTACTAGCTCTTCTTGATCATTGACAATAGAATAATACGGACTTTCAAGAAATTCTTTTAGAGATTCGTCGCAAAGTTCATTATTGTAAAAATCATATGGTTCTTCATATTTCCAATTTAATATATCAGTCGCATGCATTTCATTCATTTCCCGACTATAAAATTGCATGTTGAACACCTCTATTCTCTATTTTCTTCATTTCGAATTAAAAATAATTAAAGTTCCCTCCTCTTTCTAACACATCTTCATGAAGTCTGAAGAAGCTACTCATATATATACAATTGAGTAACATGACAGGAGGTACAGCTTGATTGATTGGAGTGGAGGCTGGCAGACTCCTCGGGGATCAACGATAGAGGAACGGAAATCAACCCCTCGCTGTATATATAAAAGTTTTAGATATACTTAAAATCAAAGGAATCCCCCTTCAAATATTTAAACCTCTTCATCTGGAGAAACATCGTCCTTAATAAAAAGCTGTCTAAAAAGTAATACTAGACCTTTTAGACAGCTGCTGTAATTTCTTATTATACTTGACTATTTTGACATTGTTTCTTCTGCCACAAGTTCTTGAATTCGCTTTAAAGCACCCGGCTCCATTTCTTCAACTGCTGTTCCAGCCTCTTCTAATGCTTTGGAATAACGGAATTGATTGAAAGATCCTTCTGCTTCTTTTAAACGAGAATTCAATTTTGGATTTGTTGCACGATGACGATTACCGTACTGAATAATGCGCTCAATCAGCATTACATTTTCAATTAATTCATGCGACTTCGCTTTTACATCTTCTACACAAAGTGTTGCGGCATTTAAATTATTATGAACTGTTCCCATGTTGAGAGGCACCTCTTGCAGGCTTTGCATAACTAAATAAATATGCTCTGCTGCCTCATCTAGACGGGCATCCATCTCTTCAGGGATACCTGGAATATTAGCCTTATTCAAAAGACGATCTGTTTCTTGTAATGTTTTCTTTAATTTTTCTACTTGCGTGCGAGCCTTGTTTTCATCAATTCGTAGCTTCTTCATCGTATTTGACAAATGACCTTGCTCCTCATGAATCCGTTCTAGCTCATCGCTAATTTCAATCAATTCTTCCTGCAAACTTGAATATGCAGATTTTTCTTCTCTAACACGCATTGCCAATAAGTCATATCGGCGTTGTAAAGCTTCTAATTGCTTTAATGCAGCTTTTGGAATTTCAGCATCTTTTTCATTTAAGCAATAACTTTGCTGTACAAAGGTTGCTTCATCACTTACTAATTTTGTTGAACTAATAACATTGGTAATTGAGCTTAATAAACGATCACAATTTTGGTCAACATAATTTTTAGCAATAACCTCTTTTTCAAGAAGATCGTAAAAATGATCAATCTCTTCATTTATATCCGTAACTCGTGGTTTAACAACATTTAAGTTAAGCTCTGCTAATTCACTTTTTAATGCTACAAATTCTTCTTCAAATTTATTAAGCTCTTCAGTTAGCTCTAAATGTTGTAAATAATAGGATTGCTCTTCCATTTCACGCTGACCGCTTCGTAATTCCTGTACCGCTCCTGGTAGCTTCACTTGCAATTCAGTCAAAATTGTTGGGACATCATTGATATATTCAAATGTCTGTTGTGATTCTTGGTTTAAGCCAATAACAATTTCCCGCGCCTGCAAATAATTCCCTTCACTCGTTAACACATCGAATTCCTCAAACTTTTGAACAAACGTCTCCAGTTTTTTCTCTAGCGCTGGTAATGCTACCCCAAATGAATGCTGGTGCGCTAACAATGTTTTACGTGCAGAACGATAGTATTCTTTTAATTGTTCAATTTCAATACGATTTTTTTCTTCGCTGCCAATTAATTCATTTAGTTCTTCTAAGATTTTATCTTTATCTTGCTCACACTTTTTAATGTAATCTTCTATCTCACGTTCAATTAATGTTGCTTTATTAAAACGAAGTCTATTGATTTGATCCTCTGCATCAAATAAAAGTGAATCAATTTTTGTCATATGTACATCGATGACTTCATCCCAACTATTACGCCATCGTTCAAACATTTCTTCCGTTTCACCGTTCATGTTTAAAGATTTAACTTTTGAAATTTCCTCATTTATGGGATTGTTTTGTATTTGTGATTTTTCATTTTCAAGTTTAGAAATGATTGTTGTATGTTTTCGTCGCATCATAAATCCTACTATCGCTAAAATTAATAGTAGGATAACTGGAATGATGATATACTCCATCGTAAGCCTCCTATTCTACAATAAACGAATTGGCTAGTTGTATTTATTATATACTATGTTATCGCCTTTTGTACTAAAATTTGAGTGTTTTTTGTGTAATTACGCCTTTTAAGAATAACAATAACTTAATTTTTGAACAATATGCGCAAATACAAGTGTATTATCCAAAAATATAAAGGAGTGGTATTTATGAAATGTGACGGCCATGTTCATAGCCCATATTGTCCACATGGTACCTCTGATTCATTTAAGCAGTATATAGAAAAAGCAATCTCTCATGATTTCACAGATATTAGCTTTACAGAACATGCACCATTACCATTGAATTTTGTAGACCCTACACCACAGCAAGACAGTGGTATGAATCCAGAATTTTTAATGCCTTATTTTGAAGATTTACAACGCCTTCAAAAAGAGTACGCACAAGATATTCGCATTCATATAGGGCTAGAGGTCGACTATATTCAAGGCTTTGAACAAGAAACTCGTCAATTTCTTGATACATATGGACATTTTTTGGATGACTCTATTTTATCAGTTCATTTTTTACAATGGGACAACACCTTTGAATGCATAGACTTTTCTCCAGAAAGTTTTATGGCTTTTTCAAAAAAAGTCGGCTCTATTGAGCAAGTGTATAATTTATATTACGATACCGTCCTACAATCCATTAAAGCAGATTTAGGACAATACAAGCCTAAGCGCATTGGGCATCCTTCACTTATTCACAAATTCCAATTAGCACATACGGTAAAGATTGATGATTCTGCGCAAATTCGAAAAGTTTTAGATATAATGAAGGAAGACGGCTATGAGCTAGATTTAAATAGCGCTGGATTAAGTAAAACACATTGTCAGGAAACTTATCCACCATTTTCCTTCATAGATTATAGTAAATCTATTGGGCTTCCAGTTGTTTTCGGTTCAGATGCTCATACTGTTGCTGATTTGCATCAACACTATAATGTTATATATCCCAAAAAATAACTTTCAAACGAGGTGCTTTTATGTTTACTCAAATCAATTATGAAGGACCAATTGCCGAGCAATATAATACGTTGGCCAAACAATTAGATGCCCTACTTACAGGAGAAAGCGATCGCATTGCTAATTTAAGTAACGCCTCTGCATTACTAAATCAGTTTCTGCCGAACATTAACTGGGTTGGTTTTTATATATTACAAGGAGAGCAACTTGTATTAGGGCCATTCCAAGGCTTACCTGCCTGCGTCAGAATACCAATTGGACGTGGTGTATGTGGAACAGCAGTAAGTAAAGAAGAAACAATGGTCGTAAAAGAGGTACACGACTTCCCTGGTCATATTGCCTGCGATGCAGCTTCTCAATCCGAAATCGTGATTCCCTTGAAAAAAGAAGGAGAGATCATCGGTGTTCTTGATATCGATAGTCCAATCGTTAATCGCTTTTCTAAGGAAGATCAAGAGGGATTAGAGCTATTCGCAGAAACCTTACTTTCCCATTTATAAAAAAATACCCTGAAATGATTTATTATCATTTCAGGGTATTTCATTGTAAAAAGATGGCTGACGTTTAATTTCGTGAAGTCGATTTTCATTATGAGCACTTTTCTTATGGCGTCCGATGAGCCACGATTCCGAAAGAGTTGTCCACCCTTCACCGAAATGTCATCCCTAATTTTAAGAGCGAGTTATTAATTTATTTGATACGGTCGATCATGTATACAAAATCGATTTTTACCACTATTTTTCGCTTCATACAGCGCTGTATCTGCATGTAGGAAAACAGATTGGAACGCTGGACGATACAGTTCATCCCATGTTATGAGACCTGCTGAAATTGTCACCCGAGGATCTGTTGTATTTGGAATTACTGCAACAATTTCTTCAGCCAATTCGATTGCTTCTTTCTCATCAATATTCGGAACATACACAGACATTTCCTCTCCACCCCAGCGTGCACAAATACCACGAGCTCCAATCATTTTTTTTAACTGCACCGCAATCTGCATAAGAATCTTATCACCAATTTGATGACCATACGTATCATTCACACGCTTGAAATTATCTATGTCAATGAGTAGGAACATCCCTGATTGATCATTAATAAGTGACTTTTCTACATACTTGTCTAAATAACTTCTTGCATACAATTTTGTTAAATGGTCTAAATCTACCATTTCTTGGAGTTGATGTCGTAATATTGAGTTTGCAATTGCTAAAGAAGAGTGATGAATTAATGATTGCATTAACTTAAAGCTATCAAACGAAAAGAAATATGGCTCCTTGTGTAACACAATACTAAAGCCATTAATTTTTTCTTCCATTAAAATCGGGATTGCCATAATTGAACGATATTCAATATGAGTAGGGGTTATACGGCTGAAATCTGCAATAAATAGTGGATCGTTGGTACTTTTAAAATGTTGTTCAACATGTTTTATAAATATTTGACCCTTTTCTGTATTAAACAAGGCCGTACTAGCATCCGTCACTTCAAATGTGTCATTATGCTTAAAAGCGAAACAAACTTCCATTGGTTGAAATGATTTCATTAACTGCTTTTGAAGGAAAAGTAACATTTCATTAATGCCTATCCTCATATTTAAACGATGTGATGTTTCATTGATAAGTTGCAAATCACTCACAAGGCGATGTGACTGATGATATAATTTTGCATTTTCGAGCGCATTTCCTGATGTTTGCGCTAGCATTCGTAGAAAATCTTTTTCAGTCGTTGAATAAAGATACGTTGTAGGTGCACTTACTTGTAAAATGCCATAAATAGCTTGTCTTCCTTTAATAGGGGCGTTTAAAACTCGGCAATTCAAATCGCTAGCAAGCTCCGTCGTCAGCTCTCCTGAGACAAAAGCCTCAATAGTCGCAGGCCTTTCAGATAAGTAATCAAAAAGCTTTATATCGATAGTCGTAAGGCGGTCTTGATCATTCGATAGTATAAGCTCCACATTAAATTCGGGGAAATTATCCTTAATATTTTTTAAAACGTTTTCTAAAATTAAATCAATATCCATTGTTGAATGAAATAAATCTGTCATATTATACAATTTTCTAAATTGATCTTCATTCACTTTTACTTCATAATTTTCTCTCATTAACTGGAGAACTTTCGTAAGCGTTTCTATACTTTCTTCCCCGTAATTAGAAGTCATAAAGTCTGTCCAAGCATCTGTTGCCTCTACAAGTAGCACACCTATTGGATTTTTACCTTCTATTTGGAAAAGAACCATATCTGTCATCTTCGAATAGGCTTCTTTTTCTTTTAATATATAAGGAATTTTTACCATTTTTTGTTGATAAAAACTAGCTTCAATCATTAACCATGACACAGCATTTAATTTTGTTTCAATTGTTAAAGTAGCCATCTCTTCTACAGGTATCAAACAATTACCTTCAAAACCAAGAAACGCCATATTCACAATTCCAAAATGCATCTTTAGACACTGTTCCAACGGGCGAAAATACTCATTTAAACCAGTTTGTTCTTTAGAACTCACCCAAGTGCTCAAAACATCTGATTTTATATATTTTAGCGTTTGTAAATGGTCTGTCATGAAATCACCTTTTCTATATAACGTACAAATCAATTACTATTAACTTATTGTATATTATACATATTTTGTGTCATTTTGACTATGTTATTCTACTTTACTTTTACATTTTACACCTCTCACTGTATCTTTAACTATTCCAAAATTTCGCATTGTGTACTGAAAGGAAATATTTACTATAGTTCTTTTTTGAAAATAGTTTGTGTTATAATTGACGTCTATGTAATAAGCAGTTACAATGAAATTTGTGTAAAATAAACGCAGCAGTGGTATGAGCTTATTACTGTATTTTATTCCTCTATTTTATTTAGGATAACTAAACAGATTCAAATAGATGGTGTATTGTGTAACCTAACGGCTGCATAGGCGAAAATACATGAAAATAAAATGCGTATAAGAATGGGTACTACTGGTTTTTGTTTTACAACAAAAAAACCAAATTTAAAGGAGGAGACAACAATATGTCTCGTTATACAGGTCCATCTTGGAAATTATCACGTCGTCTTGGTATCTCACTAAGCGGTACAGGTAAAGAAATCGAAAAACGCCCTTACGCACCAGGTCAACACGGTCCAAACCAACGTAAAAAATTATCAGAATACGGTTTACAACTTCAAGAAAAACAAAAACTTCGTCACATGTACGGCATGAACGAACGTCAATTCCGTACTCTATTCGACCGCGCTGGTAAAATGAAAGGTGTTCACGGTGAAAACTTCATGGTTCTTCTTGAAACTCGCCTTGACAACCTAGTTTACCGTTTAGGTTTAGCTCGTACTCGTCGTGGATCTCGTCAATTAGTAAACCACGGCCACATCTTAGTAGATGGCAAACGCGTTGATATCCCTTCATACAGCGTAAAACCAGGTCAAACGATTTCTCTTCGTGAAAAATCTCAAAACCTTGCTGTAGTAACAGAAGCAATCGAAGTAAACAACTTCGTACCTGACTACTTAACATTTGACGCTGACAAAAAAGAAGGTACATTCACTCGCCTTCCTGAGCGTTCTGAATTATCAGCTGAAATCAACGAAGCATTCATCGTAGAGTTCTACTCTCGTTAATTAAATTACTCTGCAAAGAGTAGTTTAGAAAACCCTAGAAAGCCTTTGAAGTGACCCCTAAAAGTTAGACACGGTTATTTCATTAGGCAGCTTGGGTAAAACGAGTTCGGTATTGCACGAGGTCACTGAAAAACTTACGTTTTTTATGACGGCTTAACTTTTTTAGATAAAAATAAGGTACATTTTGTTCGAATTGAACAGAATGTACCTTGTTTTTTTGTCTATTCCTTCTTTTTTTCACTTA
>Ga0209676_1001082_pt1 | contig 30762 bp, 35 predicted proteins | sample AraplaCvi_mLB_r2_FD_184282 | JGI IMG/M metagenome (GOLD analysis project Ga0209676, IMG submission 184282) | Arabidopsis root microbial communities from North Carolina, USA - plate scrape MF_Cvi_mLB_r2 (SPAdes) (version 2) | ecosystem: Host-associated > Plants > Roots > Endosphere | place: USA... | reverse complement strand
CGCCTCTATCCATACGAGATAAAGATCATATTTAATTAAATTTTATAAAATCACTATACCAATCTAATAATCTAGTTGTCAATTATTTTCTACAAAATTCTACAAAAACAACTGAAGAATCCTTTAGAATTCTTGTTACCATACCATTCATAATTCCTGTTTACCATCTATAAACTGCCCTACTTCCTGTTTTTTAGTGTACTTTTTGCTATAATGAAAATTGTATTTGAACAAAGGAGGAATTTTGATATGACAGTGTATAAAGCATTAACTCTTGCAGGATCAGATAGTAGTGGTGGCGCAGGTTTACAGGCAGACATAAAAACATTCCAAGAGAGAAATGTTTATGGAATGAGTGCAATTACTACATTAGTTGCAATGGACCCACATAATCATTGGCACCATCAAGTATTTCCGATTGATATAAGTACAATTGCAGCGCAATTAGAAACAATCGTTGTTGGTGTAGGCATTCAAGCAATGAAAACAGGAATGCTTGGATCAGTAGAAGTTATTGAATTAGCAGCTGAAACAATAAAAAAACATAATATAAATCGTGTAGTAGTTGACCCGGTAATGATTTGCAAAGGGAATGACGAGGCTTTACATCCTGAAACAAATGATGCATTAAGAGATGTATTAGTTCCTTTATCAACTGTAGTAACACCAAATTTATTTGAAGCAGCACAATTAGCAAATATGGCTCCGATTAAAACAGTTGAACAAATGGAAGAAGCAGCACGTAAGATTCATGCATTAGGCGCAAAATTCGTACTTGTAAAAGGCGGAAGCAAAATTCAACATGAGAACGCGGTTGATGTTTTATTTGACGGTGAAAAAATTGAACTTTTAGAATCTGACCGAATTGAAACAACATATACACATGGTGCTGGTTGTACATATTCTGCAGCAATCTGTGCAGAATTAGCTAAAGGAGTAGAACCTAGAGAAGCGATATATACTGCTAAAAAGTATATTACTGAAGCAATTCGCCACTCATTTAAATTAAATGAATATGTAGGTCCAACAAACCATATGGCATATCGTTTACATGGAGAAAAATAAAATACAAAAGAAAAGAGCAGGCTAAGGACTATCCCTTTACCCTGCTCTTTTTACTTTCCTTGCTCTTAAAACTGATCCCAAGTAAGAACTTCATCTAGCGTCAAACGAACTTTTTCAAAACCAGCTTTGATTCCCTTACCAACAGAGATTAACATGACTGGTTTGAAGTTTTCAGGTACATTAAATGCTTCTACAAATTTCGCTTGATCAAAGCCACCCATTGGTACTGTATCTAAACCTTTTGCTTTTGCCGCAAGCATAAGTTGCATTGATACTAATCCACCATCAATCATCGCTACTTTTGTTGCGATTTCCTCTGGGAAATTACCATAATTTTTAACAATTGAGCCTACATAAAAGTCTTTAACCTCTTGAGTCATCATACCTTTTTCAACTAATTCATCATAAATTCGATCGGCATTTACATATGCTTTTGTATCACCTAAAACTGCAATAACAACTGAAGCATCAACGATTTGTTGTTGATTATTAGCAATTGGAAGTAATTTTTGTTTCGTTTCTTGTTTATTAATAACTAAAAATCTCCAAGGTTGTAAGTTTGAAGAAGATGGAGCTTGAACTGCGATTTCTAATAGTTCACGAACTTCTTCATCACTTAGTTTGAAATTTGGATCATAATGACGTACTGAACGTCTTTCTTTTGCTACTGTAAAGAAATCAGAACTATCTAGATGTTTAGGAGCCTCGTTTCCAAAATCTATTTCATTTACTTTATTTAAATATTCTTCTCTATCTGATGATACTTTTGCCATTTAAATCTCTCCTTTGAAACTGTATTATTTACAGATACAGTATAAATCTTTAACTGTATAAAAGTCAACTACAGTTTATAAAAAAAATAAAACCGAAACAATGTTTCGATTTTATTTATCTAATTTCTTTTGGTAGTAAATCAGCGACAGTCTTCTTTGCAAGACCTTCAACAAGCCAACTTTCCATTTCATCTTTTAAATTATATAAAGCTGAACGAGTTGAAGCTGTGAAGCATTCATGGCTATTCACATCTAAAAATCCTTGTGAATATGGATCAGACCTCATTGCATCATAAACATCTTTTAATGAAATTTCACTTGCATCTCTAGCTAAGTAGTAACCACCATCTCGCCCTTCTTTTGCTGAAATAATCCCAGCTTTTACTAAATTGGCAAGAATTTTTCTTAAAAAGGTCGACTGTGCTTCAAGTTTTTGAGCCATCATAGAACTTGGACAAATTCCATCATACTCTGCCAATACAAGTAAAGACTGAAGAGCAAGTCCAAACCATTTCGTACTAGAAACCTTGTCTTTCAAAAGCATTCACCTCAAATACTAGTCTATACGATTTTTCAAAAAAGACAACCTACTTTCCGATCCCTAACGCAATACAAGCAGTTTAAATTGAAAAGAATATAAAAAATAAAAAAGAAGACCTTTAATGGTCTTCTCAGTTTGTAAACAAAGTACAAAAATAAAGAGAGTCAGACTGATTGAGAACGTTTGTCTTCGAGGCTCAGGAGCCGAATGAGGAGCGGAGTTACCTTTGACGGTAATGAGCACCGCAAGCAGGCGAAGCAACGAAGAAAGCGAGCGTTTGGCGGGCAGTCTGAGTCATTACGATGCATTACTTTGTGGTAACTCTTTATTCGATAATTTTTCATTGCCCATTAAGAAAATTGAGATCATCGCTAAACCAACTGGAATTAAAGTCCATAAGAAAGTATGAGCGATAGAAGTAGCAAACACTTCTGAAATTTTATCTAAAACCGGAGCAGGAATCATTTTACTTGCCTCAGGTGTTAACGCTTGATTGATATCTAAATTTTGAGGCGCACCACTATTCCCAAGTGCACTTGAAATTTTATCTGAAAAAACATTTCTTTGTATAACACCAAATACTGTAATACCGACAGTCATTCCTAATGCACGAAGGAATGAGTTCGTAGAGCTTGCCGAACCACGGTTTTCATTATCAAAATGGTGCATAGCTGCCATACCTAAAACTGAGAATGATACACCTACTCCAAGTCCAACAATAATCATATACAGTACAATTTGGAATTTCGTTGTATCAGGTGATAATGTTCCTAAGCATAAAATACCTGCTAATAATAGGACGACAGAACCTGCCATTAAGTTACGATAGCTAGTTTTATTTGCTAATGCTCCACCAAATGCAGCAGAAATACTCACACTAACCATCATTGGTAATAGTACTAATCCAGAGTTTGTTGCGGTACCACCTTGCACAAACTGGATAAAAATCGGGATATAGATTGTTGCTGCAATAAACGCAGCACCATAAAATAAGCCTACAAAATTACTTGCTGCAAAAAGACGCATTTTGAACATTTCAAACGAAATAATTGGCTCGGGAACTTTTCTTTCAATGAATAAAAAGATGATAAAGAAGACCGCAAAAGCACCAAATAAACCTAAAATTTGAATAGAATCCCACGCGTATTCTTTTCCACCAAGTTCTAGTGCAAACATTAAACTGACAATACTAATGACGAATGTAGTTGCACCCCACCAATCAATTTGTTGTTTTTGATGGTTCGTTGATTCTTTATAATAAAAGCTGATTAATCCAAGTGTTAACAAGCCGAATGGAATATTGATATAGAAAATAAATCTCCAATCAATGTAATCTGTAATATATGCCCCAATTAATGGACCTAAAACACTAGAAAGACCAAATACAGCTCCAAAAATACCGCTCATTTTCCCGCGTTTCTCAACAGGAAACACATCCCAAATGATTGAGAAAGCGATTGGCATTAATGCACTACCACCAATCCCTTGAATTGCTCTGTAAATACTAAGCTGAACGATAGATTGAGCAGTACCACAAAGAATCGATCCAAGTAAAAATAGAATAATACCTAACATAAAGAATCGTTTTCTTCCATACATATCTGACAGTTTACCAAAAATAGGCATACCAGCCATTTCCGTTACTAAGTATGCTGAGGTTACCCAAACAAACTGATCGTAGCCACCTAGATCTTTTAACATTGTTGGCATCGCAGTAGATACAATCGTATTATCTAATGAGGCAAAAAATATTCCTAATAATAATGCAATCATAACTGGAACCAATTTTGTTTCCCTTTTTTGCATGTTTCTCTCTCCTTTTAACGCTCGAACTTTAAAAATCAATCTTTATTAATATACAGTATTGCATTGCTTAAAAGACCTAAACCTATTCCAATTCCAAAACCAAGAAATCCACCAGCAATTAAATGTGATGTAAAATAGCCAACTCCTAAGCCTATTGTTAATCCTAATATAACAAATGCAGCGTAAAATATACCGACAGCCTCTTCATGTCTTAACATTTTATCATTCCCTCTCTATCACTATTAAAAAGGCATAGAAATACTTTCATACATTTCATAGCCTACTTTTAGATAATATAACATTGTTTCGTTACTTGCACAATATCCATCTTATAAAAATAACATTAGATTTTTTTAATAAACTATCTATAATATAAATACAGAGGTATTACAATGATATTCCTAGTACCGAAAAACGATCTAATTAGAATCTATTAAAAAATACGACAAAATAAGTAACAAAACATTGTTGTGTATAAACTTTCATTTACAACATATTAAATTGGCTATACAAGTCAATTCTTATCATCTTTATTACTTCTTAGAATAAATTTAGCCCCAAGACCAAATCCACTTAATAAAAACAACAATGCTGCTAGATTAAACATAAAGCGAATATCAATTGAATCAAATAGCACACCTACTCCAATAATACAAAGTGCAGTAACAAAAGAAGTCCAAAATAAATAACTACGATAAAATTCAGAAGTTGCATTCATAAACAATCTTTTCTCTGCAAGCTTGAAAAGGGCAGTAAATCCACCGAATAAAACCTGCCCAATATAAACGATTTTAATATTTTCAATCGTATGAAGTGAGAAAAATAAATAACTACAGAAAAACGAATGAAGCATCATCAATAAATAAGGAGAAAATCGTTCAAAAAATTTACCACCAAAGTAGACAACAATACTTAAGCTTAATGAAAAAAGCCCATACAATAAACTAAACACATCATAACTATCTCCAATATTTCTTAAAAAGAGAACGTAATATGGAAATACTAAAGAACTACTAAATCCAACCACACTTAAAATTGCGACTACTATTTTATTCATATCCTACTCTCCATAATTTTTGTAAAAAGTATTCATAAAAACACCATTTTGATCGAATTCTCTTTTCTTTTTGAAAAAATCATTTGTTCTTGGATATGCTAATTTCATTTGCTGCTTTGTTTGATATGGATAGTAAGGTAGGTAATAAGATCCGTCATGTTGAATCGTAATATCAGTCCATTTTCGAACTACTTTTTTCGCATGTTGAATAGACTTTTGATCTCTTCCATGTTGAATGAGTATGACAAAAGCAAACATGTCCTCTTTAGCATAGTTCATGACTGTTTCATCATCTTTTTCTACATATCGAATTGTAATGTTAAGTACATTTAAATTTTCAGATTCTAAATACTCTCTTACATCATCTATATAAGGAATAAATTCATCTACAGGCACAAAAAACTCTTGAAGAACTTGAGTATCTTGTCGATCTTCAAACTCCATAAACTTACTTTCAGAACGCATGACATTATTACGAGTTTCAAAGTTTCCGTCTAATGCATCAATAAAATAATATTGAATATCCCAAAAAATATTTTTTCCTTGATCAGATCCTCGAGACATTCCTAAAGCAAGCTTAGGAAAAAATGCTGATTTATCTTCTTTTAATTCTTTATCTGACTTGGACAGTTTACGAGAAGTATCCATATAGTTAATTGAATATACCTTATCTAAAAAACTATCAGGTGCAACTGAAATTCGTCCGATATGCATTTTAGCATCCTTATTTCCTAATACTTCACTTTTAAAGTAGGAAGGATACTCATCATATTCCATTGTACTTGTTTCTATCTTATACAGCTCATTATCAGTAAGCTGAAGCTCTACATCAAGAATAATCCCAAATAAACCATAACCACCTAATACATATGAAAATAATTCACTATTTTCTGTCCGACTAACTTTGATAATGTTTCCATCGGCTTGAAGCAATGTAAACCAATTAACTGTACTAGCTAATGAATGATTTCGAAGATCACGACCATGTGCATTTACACTTAATGAGCCACCAACTGAAAAAATTTCTTGTGACTGTGTTACTTTCAGAGCCAGGTTATAAGGATTAATAGCTTCTTGAATGTCTCCCCAAGTTGCACCACTTTGTACAACAACTGTTTTTTTGATTGGATCAACTTTTTTCACTTTATTAAATGTTTTCATATCGATTACAACGCCATCTTTGTAGTAAGTATGTCCCCCTTGACTATGGCGCTCCCCTGCAATTGATACTGTTTTATGTTGACTATTTGCATCAAGAACAATTTTCCTTAGTTGTTCTATTTCCTTCCCTTTAACAATTCGATCAATTTTCGTCGGAAGCAAATGAGCTACATCATCAATCATCCCATCTTTTAGCGAAATTGGTTTATTCCACAATGTATAAAACACTATGACAAATACCGTAATCAGAATGAAACCAATTGATATTTTTTTCCACAAAATGACTTTCTCCCCTTAAAGAACATATTGAAATATTAGCGCAGTAAAAAAGACGTGTTACAAAATGTATGCACGTCTTTTATAGTACATTTAAATGTTTTTAACTAAACCAACCAATCATTCGATTCACATCATTTTCATCTAAATGCTTAACTTTATATGTACGACCAAATTGACTAGAAAGAATCGTAATATAAATTGACTTTAACTTTGCACGTTTTTGAAGCATGCTTTGTTTCCCAATTAATACTTGAATTCTTTCCCTCGGTATAATTGCTGTTGTTCTAGAGAAAAATCCAGACTGCAATATAACTGTTCGATCCAATAAAGTATAGCCAGCATATCGATATCTAATTTCTCCAATAAATACACCTATTAAGACTAGTCCTAGTGCCCAAATTTGGACAAAAGGAAGTAAAACGATTGCCAATGCTACAATGAGGAAAATAAGAATACTCCAAGAATAGTAACTTTTTCTAGCTCTTTTTGGAGCTCGATGAGAAATGGCATCGTATGAAATAGAAGGTATAAAATTAGTTAAAAATTCTGGTACATGTTTCATCTTAATAAATGGATGTAAAACATGTCTTCCATTCTCCTGGGAATCACCCATTCCTACCGCTTCTACATAAATTGTTGCATAACCAAATAATTGTCTAAAAATGCCTTCCTCAACTACTACACCTTGAATTCTCTTGATAGAAACGTTAAATTCATTTTTCTCAAAAAGGCCTCTCGTAATCATTAATTGAGATTCTTTTCTATGGACAGTAAAGTTAGCAAATTTTAAGACATATCTTAACGTAGTAAATACCAAAGAAAGTAATAAACAACCTAAAAATAGGATGAAAAACATCATATATGTAAAAGATTGAATTTGGTTATAAATTGCCTCATAAACACTGTTTGGTAGCAAGTCCTCTATTTGTGAAAATAAAGAAGCTAAAACTGCAAACGCAATTCCTACCTCAAATGACGTAATTCCTGCCAAAACAAGTTTTTTAAAATCCACTTTCGCTGTAAAATCAACAGAAGACTCATCAACCGGTTCACTTTTTTCTGTGGTCTGAACTTCATCTATTTTTTTCTTTTTAAATCGTAATATTTCATTTCTGAGTGCAAGTGCCTCATCCTTTGGTATTGCATTCAGTACTCCTTCTGCTTTCTTTCCTCCAGCAGTTTCAATTCGTACACTAACTACATGAAAAAGCTGTTGAATAAAACCAGCATTAATGGCAACAGACTGAATCCGCTCCTTTTGAATAAAAGTGTTTTCAATCACAAATAATCCAGAACGAATCCTAAATCCATCTTCAGTTACATAATAAGTAAATCTATACCATTTTATAATTGCTGAAACAACAGGGAAAACAACCAAAACAATCGCGAACAAATATTGAAAAATAGATCCTTTATCACCCGAAACAAATAAAATAATGATTGGAATAATGATATTTCTAATTTGTTCTATTAAAACTGATAAAATATATGCTGGATGTTGTCGCTTTGGCTCATACATCATCATCACTGATCCTTGCTAAGTAAACGATTTTATCTCTTAGCTTCTCAGCAACATGGTGTTCTAAACCTTCAATTTCATGTGTGGTAGCTGCCGTGGAAATATTTACAGTAGATAATCCATATCTGCGAAGTAAAGGACCTACTTCAGTCGTAACATGTTGAACCCTAACCATTGGAATAATAATTCGTTTTATGATAAACATACCTTTTTGAATTTCTAGCTCATTTTCGTATATCTCATAAGCTGTATATTTCATTTTTAAAGACGGTAAAAATAAAGTTAAAAATAAAATAGCCGCCAATACTATACCAGTAAGTATCATCAAAACAAACGAAGGAAATGAAAAGTATCTCATCAGAAAATAATAAATGATTGGTAGCGCCAGTAGAGAAATACTACTTAATAAAGAAATAATTCTCCAAACAGACCTCATTTTCGGTGATGGTCTTTGAGATGGATCTGCTCTCATTTAATCACCTTTTTCTATCTCATTAATATCTCACTTATATATAATAACATGAGACAAGCTTTTCACAAACCTCCTATTTATCGACAAAACATAATAAAATGTTTAGAAAATTTGTTAAAAAAGTTCTAAAAAAAGATGGTTGAATTTCACATCAGATTAATTATGAGGTGTTCATGTGGTGAGCCTATTTAGCCAACGACTAACCGAAGGATTCCACCTGACAAAAAGCTCCCACATGAATTTGTTACTCCCATTTGTGAACGATAATATCTTGATTTACAAAAAGTGGTGCACCTGTCTTATCTATCACATCACGTATTGAATAAGGCGCCATCACTTCATTAAGCCACAATTCACCACTATCTTTTTTCACTTGAATTACAGCCATTTCTGTAATAATTAAGTCAACACATTTAGGCGAAGTTAGAGGTAAACTACATTTTGAAACAATTTTGGGTTCGCCATTTTTATTTGTATGATTCATAAGTACGATCACTTTTTTGGACTTTTGTGCTAGGTCCATCGCCCCTCCGATGCCTGGTACTCTTTTACCTGGAACAATCCAGTTGGCTAAGTCTCCATTTCGGCTTACTTCTAATGCACCAAGCACCGTTAAATCTAATAAACCTCTACGAATGATGGCAAAAGCAATACTGCTATCGAAATAACTTGAACCAGGAATTAACGTGACAGGTAGACCTGCAGCGTTGCATAAATTTTCATCTTCCTCCCCCTTCCTAGGAGTCGGACCCATCCCTAACACACCGTTTTCAGCGTGGAACATAACAGATGCATCTTTTGCTAAATAATTCGGAATCAATGAAGGAATGCCAATACCAAGATTTACAATCATGCCGTTTTTTACTTCTTGTGCTGCTCGTTTGGCCATGACTTCACGGGCAGTTATTTTTCCCAGACCCACTTCCAATCCACTCCTTCCGATTGAACAATATAATGAACAAATGCGCCTGGGACGATGATTTCCTCTGGTTCTAGTTCACCTAAAGGAACGATTTCATCCACTTCTACAATCGTAATATTTCCAGCCATTGCCACATATGGATTCGAATTACGTGCACTTTTGTCGAAAACTAAATTACCAAATGGATCGGCTTTTTTCGCATAAACAATTGAAACATCAGCAGTTAAAGGTGTTTCCACTAAATATTCTTTACCTAAAACAGTAACTCTTTGTTTATTGATATCTATTACACTATCTATTCCAATATCAACAAGAACACCACCCAAACCTACGCCGCCTGCTCTTACCCGTTCTATAAAAGTACCTTGAGGACTAAATTCAATATCTAATGTACCATCTGTCATTTGTTTACCCGCGTTCGGGTTTGATCCAATATGCGTTGTTACCATCTTTCTGACTCTTTTAGCTGTTACTAATTGCCCAATACCTACATCTGGAAAACCTGTATCATTTCCTATTAAAGTTAAGTTTTTGACTCCTTTTTCTAAAATGCCTTTTATCAATGTTGGAGGATTACCGATTCCTCCAAATCCACCAAACATTAGTACCATATCATCTTGAAAGAATGACAAAGCTTCCTCAATATCAATTATTTTCCCAAATGTATTGATTTGCATTAAATGACCCCTTTCACTTCCTGAGATAGTTCATGAAATACCTCTTTTAAAACAATCAATAATTCATCAACTTGTTGCGCTGTGATCACAAGTGGAGGCGAAAGTAAAAAACTATTTTCCAAACGTCCATTTGGTCCACTTACAGATGGATAAAGTAAAAGTCCTTTATTTCTAGCAATCTCAATCACGTGGGTTGTTAAACTATGTTTCTCAAATAGAGTCTCATCGAGCTCAATTCCAATTAGTAATCCTTCACCACGCACATCAAATATGAATGGAAATTGCTTTTTCCATTCTGTTAATGTTTTCATTATTTTCTTACCTTGTTTTTTGGAATTTTGGACTAGATTATGCTTTTCAACATAATGTAAGACTGCCAATGCTACACTCGCAGAAAGCGGATTCGCGCTAAATGTATGACCACTCATAACAAGTCGACTACCTTCAATAATAGGTTGCATTACCCGATCACTAGCTACCGCAGCAGCAATAGGCGTGTACCCCGCAGCTAAACCTTTTCCAAGCACTAAAATATCAGGAACACAATTCCAATGATGAATACCAAACATTTCTCCTGTTCTACCAATTCCGGTCATTACTTCGTCTGCAATAAACAATACATCATGTTTTGTACATATTTCTCTAATTTTTTCATAATAGCCTTTTGGAGGAGTTAATGCTGCACCTGCTGCACCAACAATTGGTTCTGCGATAAAAGCAGCTACATTTTCTGCTCCTAATTTTTGAATTGTCCGTTCAAGCGAAGTCGCACATAAAAGTTCACATCTGCCTTTTTCTAAACCGTACGGACACCGTTTACAATAAGGCGCCTCAACCATTGGATAATCCTCAAGTAAACTAGTAAACCGTTTTCTTCTAAGCGGATGACCTGACATAGATAACGCACCAATTGTAATACCGTGGTAACTCATCATTCTTGAAATGATTTTAACTTTTGTATGAATTCCTCTTTCTTGAAAATACTGAATTGCCATTTTCATAGCTGTTTCTGTTGCTTCGGTCCCACTGTTGACAAAAAAACTCCAGTTCAAATCACCTGGGGTTAGTTCACTTATTTTTTTTGCTAAGTTTTCAGCTGCATCACTAGTAAACTGTGACCTATATACAAATGCCACCTTATTTGCTTGGCCAACCATTTCATCAATAACTTCTTTCACGCCATGCCCAATACTTGCAGCCACAGCACCTGATGACCCATCAATATATTTTTTTCCTTGCTTGTCCCATAAGTAGATTGATTCTCCTCGATCAATTGTTGGATAGATTTCTCCTACTAGCGGTTTGATTAAGTATTCTCGCTTAGCCACACTACCTCACCAACTTTCAATTCATGCTTAATACTATATATAGTTGTGCGTGCAAAAAGTTAGACTAGATAAAAAGAAAATACACTCACTTAAAGGAGTGCAAAACAATCATAATAAAACGAAGCAAAAAAAAAGCTTAGAGACTAGTCTCTAAGCTTTTTTTGATACATATATCATTTTATTTTTTATTTCCAAACTTCATCATGATTCGATGGCTTATTTTCGGGAAAAGTGAGTAAATCTTTGCACCAAATCCCATCCATGAAGGCAGATCAACATCGTGTATATCTTGACCAATTAAGGAAATCACCTTTGATGCAACTTTTTCAGGATCAAGCATCATTTTCCGAACAGATTTTGCATATGTACCTGATTCGTCTGCTATATCAAAAAATGGTGTGTCCATTGGTCCAGGATTTACATTTGTGATGAATATCCCATCCTTCTCAACTTCCTGGCGCAAAGCATTACTAAAACCAAGTACAGCATGTTTTGAACCAGCATAAGCAGCTGCTTTAGATGTAGCCACTTTACCTGCTAAAGATGCAATATTGATAATATGTCCTTTACCTTTCAACTTCATAGAGGAAAGTGCCAACTTAGAGCAGCACATTACGCCAAAAACATTCACTTCAAACATTTGCTTCATGTCTTGAAGTGACATTTGTTCAACCGTTTGAAAAAGACCATATCCGGCATTATTTATTAAAACATCTATTCCGTCAAACTGCTCTTCAATTTGATGGAATGCATCATATACTAAATTTTCATCTGTCACATCTACTACAAAATAATGACATTTAACAGGATACATTTCTTCTAGCTTTGTCTTTAGATTTTTCAGTTCTTCTTCTCTTCTCGCAATCAGAACTACATTTGCACCTTCTTTTGCTGCAGAAAATGCTAAGTCTCTACCTAGACCACTAGAAGCTCCTGTGATAACGATTGTTTGATTCCTTAACCTCAAACATTTCCACCTCAATTACTGACTGAATGCTCATTCGCTTTATAAACAAGTATACCATCATTTCTTTCATCTAAACGAATAAAACCAAGATTCTCTAAATAATCTAGTTGACCAATTGTTTCTGATAAAGTAAGTGATAGTTGTTTTTCATAAATTTTTGGAAATAACATCTGACATACTTCAAATGCAGTTAATGGTTGCTTCCTGATCATTTCTAATACTTTTTCTGCTCTAGCTCTTTGTTTTTCTAATCTAATCTCGACTAAACCTTTTACATCAGTAACTGGATCACCATGTCCTGTATATAATTTCGTAATCGGTAACTCAGCTATTCTTTGTAAAGATTGATTATACTGAATTAATGGCTTTGGTCGTTCCAACTCACCTTCTAAAGGTGGTTCAAGTAACGGATTTGACGACACCTTATCTAATAGTAAATCGCCACCGAATGCAATTCCATCATCTTCACTATATAGAGCAATATGTGAAGTTGCATGGCCAGGTGTATAAAGTACTTTTACATTAAATAAATTTTCTAGCTGATCTCCTTCACTAATTACATCAGTTAATGAACGTTTGCATGAGTACGGGATTTTTTTAATAGAACGAGGCATTTTTTGAACAAATAGACTTGGAACACCATATCTTTTTGCATTTTCAATGAAATATTCATTGTAATAGTCTAAAAAAGATTGTTCTTGTGTTAGATATCGTATATTTCGTTCATGCCCTAAAATCTTTACATCCTCTTTAAATGCTTCTAGAAGTCCAGAATGATCCGGATGATGATGCGTTAAGATGACTTGTTCAATATCGCTTAAATCGTAGCCAATTGACTTTACACCACTTTTTAACGCTTCTAAAGTTTCCGGTGTATTTGTTCCTGTATCAATTAATGTTAATAAATCACCTTCTACTAAAAAAACATTTACTGTTTTCATCGCATATGGAACCGGAAGAGTAACACTGTGGATTTTATTAGTAGGAATCATGTAATGCCTCCTTATGTGAATCTATATAAAATATATTCTAATATATAAAAGATGAATGACAAACAAATAATTTCTCTATTTTACTATTAACTATACTCCATTTTAATCAACTTATCTAAAATAATATATCATCTTCCACTAAATTAATAATGTCTTTCTCCTTAAAAGTAAGCTTCATGAAAAAAGTTTGTTGATTTTAGACTCCATCATGTAGGGCGCGTAGAGAGTTTCGTATTAGGTATATACACCTGTATCGTCTCACCTGTCCCCTTTCTTTCCCGAATGTTTATACTATCTATTCTAATTATCTTTTAAAAGATTGTTATTTTTCAAAAGTAAACATTTTTCAATATAAACAGCTGTTAAAATAAATGTTTAATTAAATTATCATTAAAAAACATTAACATCACCTAAAAAACAAATAAAATTATTTTTTTAGATGATGTCAACAAGGAATATACAAATCATTTCTCTAATATAAATATCTATTACAATATAGGTGAGGTGAAATGTAATGTTTCTTGGAAAAGTTGCGTTTATCGGTGCAGGTAGTATTGCAGAAGCATTAATAGTTGGATTGCTAGAGAGTGGCTATCTAGAGAGTGATCAAATTGCCATTACAAATAAAGAAGACCTTGAGCGTCTTGATAGTTTACATAACAAGTATGGAGTATTAGCAACTTCAAACAGGCAGCTTGCGATTACAGGTGCTAGCGTTGTGTTTTTAGCTATGAAGCCAAAGGATGTAGGAGCAGCACTTGAACAATGTAAAGATTTAATCAATGAGAAACAACTTATCATTTCATTAGTTGCAGGTGTCTCTATTAATACAATCAGACAATTATTAGGAAAAGAATCAATAAATATTATAAGAGCCATGCCTACAACATCTTCTTTAGTTCGGAAATCAGCTACTGCTATTTCATATAGTGATGAACTACCATTTGAAAAAGCACAGATCGCAAAAAGATTATTTGAACGTGTAGGAATTGTGGCAAAAGTTGAAGAAAACGAGTTACACGCAATGACAGGACTATTTGGTAGTGGACCTGCCTATATATATTATGTGGTTGAACAATTTGAAAGAGCAGCAATGTCACTTGGTATACACCGTGATATTGCAAAACCATTTATTCAGCAAACATTAATTGGTTCAATTTCCATGCTACAAGAAACAAGTAAATCACCACTGACATTAAGGAAAAAAGTTACTAGTCCAAACGGAACAACTGAAGCAGGTATCTCCGTGCTAGAAGACCGCGAAGTCGCTTCATCATTTTTAAACTGTTTTATTGAAGCAACCGTTCGTTCTAGAGAAATTCAAGAGGAATATGAAAAAATGTTAAAAATTTAAAAGCTTGTCATGACTCTGCTCTTTAGGTAATACAATGATACAGGTAACTGTACGTTGTCCTAAGGAGGAGAGTTTAATTATGAAATTAACAAGCAACGAGGTATTACGAGCTAGCATTAAACGGATTCTCATCACAATCGCTTTAATCATTACACTCATCATTCTAGTAGGGTTTATCACTATTAGTTATATTGTTGGAAATTCGATGGTTGAACCAAAAACGAACTCCAAATCCTACTCTCAATTTGACACAACTCTCCTGTTAATCAAAAAGGACTTCCTTACTAAGCTAGATTCAATCAACCAAACTATTAATTCATTGCTAAATAAAAATGACCACTAGAAGTGGTCATTTCTTGTATATAACGCATGCGTTAGTTCAATAACAATACCTCAATAGTTAAGCTGCTAATAACCGGAAACGAAAATTTCGTGGAAAAGACGTTTATTCTATTTTATTTAATATTGGTCTTTGATTAGGCAAATTCATTTGTAAATACTCCTGTTGAAGAATGCCGTAGATTCCGCAATCCTTATATTGATTATTTTTTCGAATCATATGTCTAATAATGCCTTCGCGTTTCATCCCAACTTTTAACATGATTTTACCTGATGCAGGATTATCGATACCGTGTGTTGCCGATATCTTATGAATATTCATAAAGCGGAATGCAAATTCAACAACTGCCTGCAACGCTTCTGTTCCATAACCCTGATTCCACCAATTAAAGCCTATGTCGTATCCAACCTCACAATTTTCGGTATCTTCATTGATATTATAAAGGTCAATCGTTCCGATTAATTCACCACTTTCCTTTAGGACAATTCCCCAATAACAAAACTGATCGCTTTCATATTGTTTAGTAATTTCAGTCAGTCGATTGATTGTTTCGGAAATGGTTTTATGTGGTCCTTTGATTAAATTATCCATTACGCGATGATCTGAGAATATGAAGTCAAACATTCTATTTGCATCATTCATTTCCATTTTCCTTAAAATAAGTCTTTTTGTTTCAATCATTGGTGCCCCTTTGTAATTAATCATACAATCACCTTCACCTTTTGCAATTTTATTCTAATAGAATTCTATGTTCTTAGTGTACCTATTTTTCAATTTTCAGTAAATTGGGGGAATTTTCTCTTCTCTCATTTCATGAAAATTTTTATCATATTTTTCGGATTAATTTATGATAATTCAACTAATTTCTAATTAAATTAAACCGCATGTTAGTCCAATAAAAAAAGCCGCATTTGCGACTCGTGTTCTTATTGAATTAACGCATGTTAGTTGAATTAGGCTATTTAGAAATTTAGAAAATCAAAAATACTAAAACAACATTTGAATCAATAACCAATACTTAATCAAGATTTTTTGTTAGATTTTCAAAAAATTTTGCTACATGGAATCCATCTACTGTAGCATGGTGAGATTTAATAGAAATAGGTATAGATAATCTCCCGTTCTGTTCAGAATATTTTCCAATAGTCAATATTGGTTTCAAATAACAAGAAGAATTAGCGATATTTAAAGAAAAATTATCAAAACTCACCCAAGGGATAGCTGATATATCAAAAGTGTTTAAAGGTTGTTTATCTTTAGGAAACATTTTATCGGAGCCCAAGTAATTTCCAACTTCTGTTTTATAAGCAGCTTGAAATTCATCCATACTTTCAAACTTATCTAACCAAATACATTGAAATTTTTCTTTTTCTTTATCAAAAATAGTAAATGCTGGAACTAGGTAATCCCAACAAACTAACTCGTCTTCAATAAGATCATAACGGTAATTGTTAATAGAGTTAATAGATTTCGTAATATTAAAAATCATATAGGCATAGAAGCTATAATTATTTTTTTTGCAATATTCAACGGCATTAGTTACATCTATTTTCGCTGGCTGGAAAGTTTAATAAGAAATTCATTAGATAAAATGATATTTTTACAAGTTAGGAGTGAAGTAATGTCTGAATATCGTGTAGTAGAATTAGAAAAATGGGAGAGAAAAGAATATTATAATTATTACTTTCCAATAAATGTTACTCATGAAATGCCAGATAAATAGCAAGGAGTTGTTTAAACAATCAGGTTCTACTATTGCTGAGCGTTAGGTACATTATGAAAAAACACCCTAGAATAAAATAAACAATGATTTCCTTATAAAGTTATTAATTTAGAAAAAATTTTAACTTATAGGAACTGAAATTCCACTGCATTTGCTCTTAGTCTAAAGCTGAGCGTTAGTTGAATAAGATTTCTTTTATCGCTATTTGCCATTAAGCATCTCATCAATTAACTTTATCAAAGTGTCGTTTTTGGAGCTTAAAATTTTATATTTTTTCTTACTATTCATTTCATCAACGACTACATATCCTTTATTATTAATAACAATTGAATAATTGCTCGAATTATGAGCTATTTCAATATCAAACGCGCTTGTTTGACTTTGTATATTTGTCTCACCAAAAACTCTTCGATACTTGGTCATCTCTAACAAATTTATGAAATAATCTACTTCTTTTTCTTTAATTTCAATATTTTTAAACTCAGCATCTTTCTTTTCATCAAACCGCACAATAAAAGCTATCTTTTCTACATTTTCCAATTCAGGAAATACGTTATTTGCATTTATAGGGCGAAAATAATATATTGTACCAATCATTACAATGATACAAAGAATAAATATTAGGTTCTGTATAAAATTGTTTTTCTTGGTCAATTTCCTCACCCCTTGTGGTATCAATGACAAAAAATACCCCTAATGTTCCTTTTTGTTATTTAACTAACCTGCCATTTAGCACAGTAAAAAAATCGTCTAAAACAGTCGATCATATTGTTGAACTAAAGCTGAGCCTTAGTTGTATAAGGACTGGAATCAGATTAAACGTCTTATTGTTATTTATTTTCTATTTTAAATTGATGAGAGTTGTTCTTCTTTTAATATTGAATACATTTTTAAATCTTGATGTTTCCCTTTCGCGAACAGCCCTTTTCTAATAATCCCTTCAAAAGACATTTCTGCCTTTTCCATTACTCGTGCTGAACCAATATTTTCTAAATAGCATCTTGCTTGAATACGAACTAAGTCCATATTATTAAAGCCAAATTTAATAACTTCCTTTGCGGCTTCTGGCGCGATACCCATTCCCCAATAATCCTGAGAAAGACAATATCCGATTTCAGCAACTTTATGTTGAGTTTCCCATGTGACAAATTCAATCGTTCCAATAAATTTTCCGTTTTCTTTATATTCGATACCCCAATGAACTAATTTCTTGTTTTCCCATTGGCTTATTATCCGTTCAATAGAATCCTTTGTTTCCGATAAAGAATTGTGAGGATTCCAAGAAGAGTACTTGGGCACTTCCACATTAGAACAGTATGAATACATATCTTCTACATCTTCTAAAGTTATCTTCCTTAGTTTTAGTCTTTCTGTTTCTAATATGGAAAATCGCTAAATATTTTATCTATTTCCAAATAGCCACCCTCCTTTAAATATTACTAAAAAATGATTTGTACAATATTTCTATACAAGAGGCACTAATTCCTTCTACCACTAAATTGGCTAAAAATTGTATAAGAAATAGAGCTACCTATGCACCTCATGATATTCAACTAAAGCATGCGTTAGTTATATAAGAATTATAGTAATCTTTTACTTCAGCAAAATTTCTTATTGAGTTTCCTAGCAAATTAGTGAGGCATAAAAAGAAATGAAGTAAATAAGGCAATCCTGATTGGTCAGATCCAAAATTGCGACCCGTTATCTTAAATAACTAAAGCTAAGCGTTAGTTATTTAAGATATTTATTTATATTTATAGTAGTTATCGATACATATGGATAAATGATATTTATATATTTTAAATGTTTACTGGTTTCTTTCAAAACCTGTTACTTTTATTACAATTTAACAAGTACTTATAATGGTCAAATGAAATCGAACTTTCGTTATAAAGGTCAACTATACTCTTATTTTTATTACCCGAATAGTCACGTTGCCAATTCGCTAATTCAGCCAAATGATTAAAATTCGGTCTTGTTACTAAATTAGTCAGGTAGGCTGACCGATATGCTCTTGGCCTTCTCATTTTATTTAGGACATAAATTATTTGATCAGCTGTTAATATTCCTAAACCATGTCCAAAATAAGTACCATCACCTAAAACAACCGCATTTTCTCCTCTCCACTCAGGGGTTAACGGATTAAAATCTGGATTATTAAAATATACGATATCACCTGGAAGAAAACGCTCATAATGTGAATTTATACCGAGGTCAGGATCAGCATGCCAGCCGTATAAATAAATGTTTTGAAAGATTTGATTAAATAAGTTTTCGCCGATAAGATTTAGGACCGCATTGTAAATGATAATGACCATTCCGGTTGCACATTCAAACGCATAATATGGACTGTTAAAGTAAATATCTTTAATCGCATCAGAAGGTCTTACACCTTCCCTCAATAGGAATCCTCCGTTTCTCATTAAATGCCAGTACCTTGGATTACATCGAGATCTTGCAAATACTTCAAACCTCACTCTACTTTGATACATAGCTCTTGCACTTAAAATAATATTATTTCGCAACATATGTTCAAACTCATAAATAGATCGATATGCATTTACTGGTGGATCTTCATTCATCCGTTGACTAATCATTCTTACAATACTGTCAGACGGCCCTTTGTCACTTTGTTGACTGGGCATCCCTAAAAAATGATTCATAATATACCTCTTTTCAACATCTAGTATTAATTTTCATTTATACCCATCATATTCAAACATCGTTTTGAAGTGTATAATCGCCTAAGCTTTCCCAGTGGTTCTTTTTTGTTTAGCACAAATTTAAAGATGAACTGAAGATTCAATGTAAACTTAGCCATGAAAAAACTGCACCTTCAATTGTAAGTTGTGTCTTACAATTGGAGGTACAGTTTATATTGTCTAAAAATATCACAATGTCGACTTATAATTTTGTTCAACTAACGTATGCGTTAGTTGAACAAAATTACTCATTAATACCTATCTTTATGTAATTAATACCAATAAAAAAGAATATCAAACTAATAACCAATGGAATGAGCCCAATAGTAAATAAAACCGAACCGAAAGGACCTAAACGCCAGTAATAATCTGCACTGTATGGTTTAGCTACATTTAATGAATAAACTGCTGCTGTAATAAGTGTCATTCCACACAAAAGAATGCTTGATAAAATTCCTATTCCACCAATAAAAAGGTTGAAATACGCTTTGTTTAATTAGTAGATAATTGGTTCTATTTCTTGATACCCGTATTCAATTAATAATTCTCTTAATTGTTCGATAGACATCTTTTTATAATATGAGCCGACTATTCCTTCTTTTAATGGTTCTTTGGCTAGTAGTTTGAAATGATCATCATACACTTTTACAATTGTATCTTCTTCTAAACTTGGTTTTATAAACTTCGCTACCCAATCGGTTCCCTTGCCCACTTTGTTTCTTGAAAAACAAATCTCCATATGATCCTTATGCAAAGTATCATCAATCTTTGCCTTATTTTTAACGACTGTGAACACTAATTCATCATGTAATAAATTCTGTTGCATATAAGTATCGCCTCCATATTTTTCAATTTGATTTAATATAGTGAAACTAATAATTTAATTCAATCTATCCTAGCAAAAGTTGCACCTACTTTCATTGTAGGTATTTTTTCCAAAATAAAAAAAATAATTTATCTTCCTTACGAAACTCAACTGCCAGTTACTTGAATAATAAAAAAGAGCTGCCGTAGCAACTCATGATGTCCAACTAAAGCATGTGTTAGTTTGATAAATTGATGTAGTAATATTGTATCTTCTTAAAAGTTTTCTCTTTCTTTAAGCCAAAATCTGATTATTTAATTTCAGAAGTGCTCTCTATTAATTCAGAATAATAATGTACAAGTTGAGGGTACTCTTTTACCTCTTTTTTACCTAATTCGCTAATACTGTAAGTTCCCCTTTTAATCCTAGTAAACCATCCATAATAGTTTTTATTTAAGATTGATAATGTCTTTTTTCCAGTACCAATATTACGAAGTGCTTTAGGCGATAATGGGCCAAAACGTTCAAAGCAGCAAGCAATATGAATACAACTTTCCTTATAAGCAGTCATAATTTTTGTTTTGTTACTCCCACCGATATTATGGTCTCCATTTCTACCCTTTATTTCATCTAAAAGTCTTTTCCTTTCATTCCTATTCATTTGCATACTTTTTTTACGATCAAAATGCGATGGTGTAATTTTTATTTCCACCTGTCCTTTGCTTTTTAGGAATGAAACGATTATTAGTCCTAACTCTAGCCTTCTTATTAAATAACAAATATTTTTCCATTTCTTAGAGTAAAGACTGTAATTAGGCTTAGGAATAGCTATATAAACATTTTCCGATAAACGCTGTCTTTTGGTCGCTTGTATTAGAAGTTCCACACTTAGATTAAGTTTTAATTCAACAATAATAAGTTCATTCTCTTTCACAGCAATCAAATCACAATGGTTGACCTCCCCATAAACCTCATATTCCCGTTGAATAAAATAATTTTGAATAGGCTTATATAAATCAACTTCGTATAACTTTGCCGTTTTATTTTTCATTTTTGTAAAATACTCCCTCAAATTATTAATTTAAGTATAATACAATCCTGCTTTTTTAGTTTTTTAAATTCTGTTAATTTGCTAATAAAATTAAATAATAAAAGCCGCAATTGTTTTGTAATCAACAATTACAGCTTTGTGATTTTTCATAATTACTATTTTTCACTCTTCTTGTACAAATAACGCACCAGATAGTTTAAGAAGAAATCTTTAAAATTCTAGATATAAATCATTTAAAGTCCCATTCAATATTTATCTGATTTTCTCCGCCAACTCTAAAATAATTCCCTCTGGACCACGAACGTAACATAACTTATAACTTTCTTCATATTGCTGTATCTCACTAAAGATTTCCGTGCCCTTCTTTTTCAATTTTGCAACAATAGCTTCAATATCTTCAACAGCAAAGCAAATATGTCGGATACCCAGCGTATTTGCAAAAGGTTGCTGAATATCTTTTTCATCTGAAGGCGTATAAAATTTGACTAGCTCTATCCATGTCTGACCGTCTGGCATCCCCAATCCTACACATGCCGTCTTAACATCATTTAGCCCAACTATTCTGTCCAACTGTTCTCCATCCATTTCCCATTCCGCTTGCACTTCAAGTCCTAATTCAAGAAAAAACTCTTTAGCCTCTGAAAGATTATTTACGTTTATACTCACATGATCTATTCTGTTAATCTTCATATCTCATACCTCCTATGTTCCTTTTATTTTCAATACTTGTATTTGCGTAAGGTTTGTTTCGCTTAAAACAGGAAAATATACTTCTTCAACAAATCTGCCATCTAGCTTAATAAAAAAATCGGCTATACAGCCGAAATATGGTGCAATAAAAAAAGAGTCGCAGAAAGCAACTTATCATCTTGTTCAACTAACGCATGCGTTAGTTACATAAGAATTCTTTATCTAAGATAGAATATACTTTTGAGTTTGTATTTTTCCCGTTAATAATTACATTAGACCTTAAAGTTCCTTCATAGGTCATTCCAATTTTCTGCATTATTTTTTCAGAAGCAATATTGTCTTCTGCACAACTCCCTTCAACTCTAACCAAATTTAACTCTTTAAAGCAAATTTCAATCAGTTTATTAAGTGTTTCCGTTACAAAACCTTTACTCCAATAGTTACTATGTATTACTGCTCCTAAAAAAGCCTTTTTATTTTCTAAATCTAATCCATATATACCTGCATTACCAATAATTGTTTGTTCTTCTTTATTTACAATAGTATAAACAAGTCCTTTTTGTTCTTTAACTAAATTTATAAATCTTAATATTAATTCCTCAGTTTCTACCAATTTAGTATGTCTTTCTCTAGGAACATATTGTGTAGTTAAATCGTCACTATATACGATAAATAACTCTTTTGAGTGTTCTAATGAAACTGGTAATAGCTTTATTCTCATAGATTCAATTAATCCATTTTCCATTAAGTTCTCTCCTTATAATTTATACTAATGTAATTTTAAAAATTTCATCATTCAATTAAAACTTTATTGAACTAAACTGCCATTATAATAATAAAAAGGCTACCGAAACGGTCTTAGTTCTCTGCAACTAACGCTCTCGTTAGTTGTATAAAAATAAATGATTCTATAATTATTTTCTTCAATATATACGAATTCCCCTTAGCTTAATTTTTCTAAGTTCAATAATATTCAGTACATATTACTTTTCGTCAACTTATTGAATATACCTTTTCTAATTTAACTCTGCTGCTATCAAGCTTAATAAAAAAAATTGACTAAACGAAAAACGCTTGGATCTCCCAAGCGTTTTTCGTTTATTTATCGAGTTGTCTAATTGTTTTTTCTTACGAAGGATAGGATACCGACGATGACAGCCATTATATGTGTTAATAAAAAAGTATAAACATTAAAATAGATGCTATTTGTATACTGATTAAACCAACCAAAACGGTAAATTCTTGAATCAGGATTAGAAGGTGTTCCACCTAAAGCAACGATAAGTTCACTTGTATAATCTACTAATATAAAGATCAATACTGTAAAGCATACGATAAAACAAGATAGAATGACTGCTTTTATTTTTCGATTTTTTGTATTGTTGGCTATTTGCCTTGCCTGTTTATATGTTAAGAAGTAACTCGTAATAAAAATCGGTGTGAAAAACAGTATAGCTAAAATAGCAAGATTCCCATTCCCCGAAATAACATTAGGTTTAATCGTAAATGCGTTTTCTATGAGATAGAAACCAAGAAAAGAAAGGAAAAGACTGACGCTCCAGAAGATTTCTCTTTTTTTCATATTCCCGCTCCTTTCGGCCAATCTATACTTTGTTTTTTCTGAAAATTCTATGCTCAATGACTATTTATATTCCTTAAAAACCAGTTTCTTTTCCCATATTCAGCAACCTATTCCTAATGTAACTAAACAAGCTAATATTCTGTGGTTTTTCGAGAAAACAGTTAGATAGTAAGTTCCTTCATATAAATAGCTGTTTGAGAATGGGGAAACATTCCCACATTTTGGTATAAGCGGTTAGCATTTGTTAGGCTATCAGTGTCTACAAACAATAAGATTGTTTTTTGTTTACGTTGGTATGCTAGCCCGAATATATGAAGTAGCATTGCCTTACCTATTCCATGTTTTCTATATTCACTTTTTACTCCTAGTAAATCAATAAATAACCCATCATCTTGCATCCTACTCATTAAAAATCCTACTGGTTTAGAATCCTTCCACGCAATAATCCAAAGGCTTGGGTCGTATCCTTCACCCTGTTTTTGAGAAATCCATGTTGATGAATCTTTTTTGGTATAACCCCATGCATCTCGGAATGTCTCGTCATATAACGAGAATAGAGTATTTTCATCATAATTGGCTTGAAAAGGTCGTAACGTTATTCCCTCTGGTAATAGCGGCTGAATTGGTTGACCTTCTAATTCGATTTTCATTCTTTCATACAACCTGCTGAATCGATATCCCCTATCCTCTACCAGATCCCTAGCAGCGGTATTAGTAAAAGGAATTTGGTTCATTAACTTTTGCCCACCATCTTTACCTTTAGCTAAAACCTTTGCTCGTTCCTCTACTTTCTTTAATAAAACTGAACCAATTCCTTGATTTTTATACTGAGGGTGTACAAATACACAAGTATCCATTCTGTTAGCCCCTGTTATCTCAACAAAACCATATCCGATTATTTCGTTAGTTGTCGAAAGTACAATCCAGGCATCTGTTTCAATTTGGATAGAATTCCACATATCCAGGACATCTGACAAAGTAATATCTGGTTCACCTATTTCCTCAATATCACATAATGACACCAAATCAGTAATCGATTGAGCATCTTCTACTGTCGGATGTTTAATACTAAACTTTTGTACTTCTTTTTCCATCTATTGCTCTCTCCCTTTTTCTAGTAAGTAACATAACTAACACATGCGTTAGTTACATCAGGAATTACTTTTTAAATTCTTTGTACTCGTCAATATAAAAAGCAACATAACCACAATTTGGGCATATAGCTGCTTTTGTTTTTGCTGATATATTATTGAAAAATCCTTTACCTTTTTGACTAATTTTAATACCACTTAAGTCACCTTCAACAGTTACTTTACATTCTTCTATCATTTCAGTTTGGCATTGATTACAAATCCTTTTCATATCAAACACTCCTATTAGTTTGATTAAAAAATTTATCTATTAACCTATTTCGACAATAAAGTGTCGCTTTCCTTGTTCAATTATTCTGCCATTTAGAGTAATAAAAAAATCGACTAAACAGTCGATCATGTTGTTCAACTAGCGCATGCGTTAGTTGTATAAGGAAACTAATTATTTTGATTATCAATCTTTTTTAATACAACTCTATGTTTTATATTGCCATTACTCTGGTCGCCCTTTAATTTTGGTATTCAATATCTCCAAATAGTGCGGATTGTACATAATACCCAGTACATTACCAAATGGATCAGTTACGGAAGCCGTGATAAATCCCGCCTCACCTCGATGTGTGAGCGGTTCGTATTCTTCCGCTCCCATGTCCTTCAACTTGTTAAGTGTGGCTTTCACATCGTCTACGTGCCAGTACATGATGACACCACCAGGGCCAGCCGTTGCTTGCGTAGGAGCGAAACGACGATTGATCAGACCCAGTTCGTGCTGGTAGTCTCCAAGTCGAAACTCGGCATAGGCTAGTTGACCACCTGGTCCTGATCGTTCGAAGTAAGGCGCAATGCCCAGCAGCTCCGAGTACCACGCCTTTGCCGCCTCCATATCATCTGCCCAGTAATTGATAGTCGCAAATCCCCGTAATGTTTGTATTTTGCTCATACACAACTTCCTCCTATGACAAAATTATTATTGGTTTACAGAATGAACAATACCAAATTAAATATCGCATTCTAATGCCTCTATTAAATTCAATAAGAAAAGCGTAGTTCCTTGTTAATTCAGTTTTATTGCTCGTTACATAATAAAAAAGGTGAGTGCCAAAGCAGACCTTCTTGTTCTTCAACCAACGCATGTATTAGTTGTTCAACAAAGTTAAAAATAATTAATATTTATGTATTCAAAGATTATCACTTAAGTTTGAACCACTTTGTTAATTCATTACTAAAAATAATACATACTCCAATTAACAATGTAATAATTGGGATCCATATTACACCTTCGATTTGAGCATAATTATTGTCACTATTTAGACAAATAGCACTTGAATTACATATTGTTTTACTTAAACTTTCTACAAGTGGAATGAGAAAAAACATAAATAGAGAAAATAATACATAAATTGCCCCTACTGACTTTTTCAAATACTTGACCTCCTTTTTAAATTATTTATATAAGACCCTTACACCTTTTTTCCATTATATGTTAATTCTTGTCCTTGAATGATATTCCCTTCTCTACGATTTTTCTATGTTTAAATAAACTAACAGTTAGAACAAAAAAAGGCTGCTAGGCAGCCTTTCGTGTTGTTCAACTAACGCATGCGTTAGTTGGATAAGAATACTGTATTATTCAGCATCTTTTTTCATTTTTGACAAGGTAAAGAAACCATCGTGAGTTGTTAACGCAATTACTATTTCATTCTTCTCAAAAAAGCGAGCAGCTCCTATTTGTTCTTCCTCATGCTCATCCCAGCCTTTACTTTTTATTACTTTCAAGTAGCCGGCTGGAATACTTTCAATTTCATCTGCTTCTTTCCATTTATACTTAGCGTACTTTTCTATATTGGGATTTTTCGCTTTTCCCACTGTTAATTTTGCATTTTCAGGAATCGGAAAGTTTGAGTGAGTAGCTAAAGATTTATACGATGTTTCTTGACTACAACCTACTAACAAAGCTAAAAGAAACGTTATATAGACTAAGGCTAGTCTCATCCAATTCCTCCTCAAATTTAAAAATAAAGCCTTGATTCTTACTTTTATTTATCTCAATTAAATTCTATTTCCTTATTTAACTATCCTTCTCTTTACGCCAATAAAAAAAAGCCGTTCCCACGACTATGATCTTCAACTAAGTTCTTCTTCCTTTACTACATCAAAAAAGCCTCTCCATATGTGGAACGGCTTCTTTGAATAAAATATATGAATAAGCTAATGATCAAATTTGAAATGTTTTCAGATCTCTCATTCACAGTAAAGCAAAACTCTTAGCGTTTAATCCAAACTTTTAAAAACTAAAATTTGGTTTATATTGACCTTTATAAGGTTCATGTTCAACGAATACAGTAATATCCTTGCCTTCTTTGTCTTTACCAGTTCTTTTATAAGTAAATTTATTTTTATTAAGTTCTGTAATTTCTAGAACCGCTCCATACTTATTATCACCAATAGATACATGGGCTCTTATTTTATTTTCGTGAACTACATCGAAGTATCCATAATCACCACGGCTTTTACCGGTTGCTAGATTGAAAAACTCATATTTATTAGACTTGTTATCATATTTAGCTAGACTAATAAAATTAGTATTATACATTGTTATATCATTACCGTTTTCATCTAAAACTTTTGTTCCGTTCCAAAGTGTGTTCCCTAAAATAACATCTCCATCAAGGTTATTAATAATTTTACCCGTCGTAGTATCTAACTGCTTGTCCGGACTAGTAAAAGTAAGATTTTTTCCTTTAAATGGGACATGTTCAACGAATACCTCTACATCGTTGCCATTAGCATCTTTTCCCATTCTTTTATAAGTAAAAATATCTTTGTTCAGTTCTATCATATCGACAACTGTTTGATATTTTAATGATTCTGAAATTAGTATTCTTTTCTTACCATCACTTGTAATAAAAAAAGTTCCCGTGTCTCCACGACTAATACCTGTCTTAGCATCAAAAAATTCATATCTTCCTGATTTCCCATCATATTTTGCAAGACCAATAAAATTTGCATTCTCCTTTGTTAAGTCCTGGTGATTTTTATCGTATACTCTCGTACCTTGCCAATTTGTACTACTTAGAATATTAGACATTTCCTGTCCTTTTGTTTCTAATAGATTATTTTTGTAATATTTATTAATTGCATGTGATTTAGCCTCTACCCTTTTAATTAAATAAGCTTTTTCATTTGCATATTTCTTAAAAGTCAAACTCTTATTCAAATAATTTAAAGTAGCTGTTTTGATCTTTGCAGAATTCTGAACATCTGAAACAGTCCTGATAGATAGTTTGTAGTAATTGTTTACCTTTACTTTTGCAGTTTGAAGTGTACTCATATTGTTCGCAGATGCAGGTGTTACAATTGTCAACAGCATTGCAGTAGCAGCAAGAGTAGTCAATAATTTGTTTCTTTTACTTGTAGAAAATGTCATATAAATCCTCCACTTCCAAATTAAATTTATAATTTTATAATTAATTGATAGAATACATTTGGATCATTTGAATCCTATCATAATTATTTTGTTCCTACTTTTAACAAAATTTGTTTAATCTCTTTTATATAAAAATGGCTTAAATGAGGGTTCTCAAGAAATTCCCCACTTAGGTAACTTTGTTCCTCCTGTCTTAAACTATAATATTTAATGATGAACTCTCTCTAAACAATTTCTTAAAAAACTATTAATTTTATAAGAAATTTTCATAAATTTCTTTAAAAGTCCCGTCACTTTAAATGGAGGGTGCAGAAATAAAAAGGGATTTTTAACCCTTTGTAGTTCTAGTTATTTATTAACGTTTAAAATTTACAACAGTTGACCACGTCGTTTCTTAAAGAGCGATAAAAAAATCCCTATAAGCGTTGATATTACAACACTTCTAGGGAACTTTAATTTACTTATGCAAGAAGAATAATGTATTCTCCTCCACTTAATTTTGGGAGAACTTTTATTTTTATAAAGTAGACAAGAGTTTAAGTTTAATATTACTTAATATAGACCACATTTCTTGGTCTTTTTTCTATAGATACTATACAACTAACGCTCTCGTTAGTTAATAAAAATTTATTAAGAAGTTAGTTAAATTTAAGTAATGCCCTAACTATGAATAGCCACTGCAAAACTAATCCCCTTTTCCCTTATCAAGAATACCTTATATTCCCAATTATTTAATAGCTATTTTATGTAAAAAATAACACAAAATAGATATATTCAAATACTAAACATCGGAGTTGACATATAGCTGTGAAAAAAGCTTTTTTTACTGTAATCATTTCCCTTTCATTATTTTGCTTTGCAGAACTTACTTATGCTACGACAGACGAACCAGTTCTCTCTCCAATTAGCTTTCAAATAGAAATACAGAATTGGGAAGTTGTCAACAAATTACTGCCAAAATACTCGAAGTTCACTGTAATCGATGTGGAAAGTGGCAAAAGCTTTGATGTACAACGAAGAGCTGGTAGTAGGCATGCAGATGTTCAGCCATTAACAAGAGAAGATACAAAGATAATGAAGGAAATATACGACGGGAACTGGAGTTGGCGAAGAAGGGCTGTATTAATTTTAGCTCATGACAACCTAATCCCTGCATCCATGCACGGAATGCCACATGGTGCAGGTTCTCTTCCAAACGGTTTCCATGGTCACTTTTGCATTCATTTTTTGGGAAGCACTACACATCGGACAGGAAGATCAGATATAAATCATCAAGTGATGATCCTTAAAGCTGCTGGGAGGATTGATGAATATATGAATAACCTTCAACCTTCCCAACTGTTAAATGTATTATTCGTTACCATTAAAAACGGAGATAAAGGCTTGGCTAAAAACATTTCCATAAGTAATCAAAAAAATATTAAAAATGAGCTTAAGAAAATAGAAAAAATAGAAGCTATACAGTGGGCTTTGCTCCAAACAAAGGAGACAGAGCCATACTCAGTTGCAACTGAAATTCCAGTTAAGGTTAATCTCTTCATAAAAGATATAGGTCTGATTAGAACCAAACTTTCTTTTACTTTGGTGAGAACGTCACCTCTTTCACCATGGAAAGTGAATATCGACCCGTTACTTTCAACCATTAAATAGTTGTCTAATTACAGGTGGTAGAGATTTACATGAAAATGATTTTAATTATATTATTGCTTGCTTTTCATCCAATTAAACATTTCTATGATTTGTCATTACCGTATAAATGGGGCAATTGAATCTGATACATCGTACTGACTTTTCATTGCCTCTAAAAAAACATTAATATAGGCTCTCATGAGTTTTTAAACTATAGCGTTCGTTAGTTGAATAAGAAAGTTTCATTTCAACTTGATCTCATCTTCATTTCATCTTTACATAGTCTGGTTATCCTTGTACCTGTAACACCCAATTTAACTATGAAAAGAGGTTTTAAAATGGTAAAGCATAAAACAAAATTATTCACAGTACTTGGAATCTCAACAGCATTATTAGTAGGAGCTGGCACTACATACGCTGCTCAAAAGGAAAAAAACGAGTCAATAAAAACTGAACAATCTAATCAAATTAAACAAGTAAAAACAACAGTAAAAGCACCAAGCGCTAAAGAAATTCAATCGGTATTAAAAGGTCAACCTACACCTTCAAATATTAAAGTGGAAGGCTTTTTTTCTACAAAAGGTCAACCTGATTATACTGCAGATTATTTTTTAAACGATGAAAAATTATTTTCTATATTAAAAATAAACGCACAAGAATTAAAACAAGAATTAGCGACAGGAAAGACTGTAGTTGAGATTGCAGCTTCTAAAAATGTTTCTAAACAACAAGTAATTGATGCCATTGCACAAACACAGGCACAAATTCAAGTTGGTAATAATGACGATCAAATGGAGCAAATGAAAACA
>Ga0209676_1001081_pt1 | contig 30764 bp, 28 predicted proteins | sample AraplaCvi_mLB_r2_FD_184282 | JGI IMG/M metagenome (GOLD analysis project Ga0209676, IMG submission 184282) | Arabidopsis root microbial communities from North Carolina, USA - plate scrape MF_Cvi_mLB_r2 (SPAdes) (version 2) | ecosystem: Host-associated > Plants > Roots > Endosphere | place: USA... | reverse complement strand
GATTTGCTCTTTCCTCAGATAAATCAAAAATAACAGCTTTACCACCATTTTCTACAATTGTTGTGACAGTTGCCTCACCTAAACCAGAAGCTCCACCAGTCACAATTGCTCGACAGTCTTGTATTTTCATTTCAATTCCTCCATTCTATTAATCTAATCTTTCAATAATTGTTGCATTTGCCATTCCGTGACCTTCACAAATTGCTTGTAGGCCAAATCTACCACCTGTTTTTTCAAGTGCATTACATAAAGTAACCATTACCCTTGCTCCACTCGCACCTAGAGGATGTCCTAGTGCAATTGCACCTCCAAACACATTTAGCTTTTCAAATGGAACATTGAATTCCTTTTGCCACACTAATGGCACTGTCGCAAATGCTTCGTTTATTTCAAATAAATCAATTTGATCGATTGTTAAACCACTTTTTTGAAGCACCTTACTTGTAGCCTGTATTGGTCCAGTTAACATTAAAGCTGGATCTGACCCTACAACAGATCTGCCAATAATTCTAAATTTAGGTTTAAGCCCTAACGCCAATGCTTTTTCTTTACTCATAAGTAATAAACCTGCAGCGCCATCACTAATTTGACTCGCGTTACCAGCAGTAATTGATCCATCTTCTTTGAATACCGGTTTTAAAGTTCCTAGTTTTTCAACTGAAGAGTTTTCTCTTGGACCTTCATCTTTAATAACTGTAACCATTTCATTTTCTTTATCTTTTACATCAACGGGAATGATTTCACTTTCAAAATAGCCTTTATTTTGTGCTTTCAACGCTCTTTGATGACTATTAAAAGCAAATTCATCCTGTTCTTCGCGACTTACATTCCATTTCTCATTCATTCTTTCAGCAGAAATTCCTTGATTGAATACACCAAACTTCTCTTCTAATTTATCATTCCATTTTGAACCTTTTAAATTAGAAAACATCGGTACACGAGTCATACTTTCAACACCAGCTGCGATGACGATATCCATATCACCACTTAAAATTGCTTGTGATGCAAAGTGCACCGCTTGTTGACTTGATCCACATTGACGATCAATCGTTACACCTGGAACTTCAATTGGTAGACCTGCCACTAATGATGCGACTCTCGCTATATCCCCAGCTTGTTCACCAACTTGGGTAACGCAACCCATAATTACATCATCTATTTCTTTTTGATTAAATTCGTTTCTAGTTACAAGCTCTTTCAATACTAATGCAGCTAAATCATCGGATCTTGTTTCACTAAAGATTCCGCCTCTTTTTCCGATTGGTGTTCTCAGTGCATCAACAATCACTACTTCTCTCATAATTTTTCTCCTTTATATCGTAATGTTTAGTTTAATCCCATATTTTTTGCGATGATCGTTTTCATAATTTCATTTGTTCCAGCGTAAATAGACATAACTTGAATGTCTCTAAAACGTCTAGCAATCTCGTATTCTTCCATATAACCATATCCACCATGTAATTGTAGGCATTCTGAAGCAACTTTTTTGCCTAAATCAGTGATCCACCACTTTGCCATGGATACTTGCTTCACAATATCTTTACCTTCCATATGTTCCATAATAAGTCGCTCAATAAAAGTCCGACCTATTTCAATTTCAGTTGCTAGCTCTACTAGCTTAAATTGTGTGTTTTGAAATTGTCCGATTGACTTTCCAAATGCTTTTCTATTTTTAACATACTCAGTTGTAACTTTCACCATTTCTTCGGATGAAACTAAAGCTTCTAATGCTACGACTAAACGTTCCTGCTGTAATTTATCCATTAGATAATAAAAACCTTTTCCTTCTTCACCTAAAAGATTTTTTACTGGAACTTTTGCATCTTGGAAAATTAATTCTGCAGTGTCTTGACTATGAAGTCCTACTTTATTTAATTTTTTACCTCTTGAAAATCCGATTGTATCCTTTTCGACTACTAGTAAGCTGATTCCTTTATATGCAGGCTGAATTGAAGTATCTGTTTTTACTGCAATAATAACTAAATCAGAATGAATCCCATTTGTGATAAATGTTTTTTCACCATTAACTATATAGTGATCACCTTGTTTAATGGCAGTCGTTTTTATATTAGCTAAGTCAGATCCAGCTCCTGGTTCTGTCATCGCTATTGCAGTTATATATTCCCCTGAAATACATTTTGGAAGCCATTCCTTTTTTTGTTGGTCATTACCATACGCGTCGATATAAGGAACAACAATATCATTATGAAGAGAAACGCCAACTAAACTTGATCCGACCTTTTCCAGTTCTTCGATAATGATTACGGAGTAGCCAAAGTCAGTGTTTAAACCACCATATTCTTCATCAATATATGGACAAAGGAAACCTTCATTACCTAATTTTAGCCAGAATTCCCTTGGGACTATCCGATTTGCTTCCCACTCTTCGTAATATGGTACCGCTTCTTTTTGTAAAAATTTTCTAAGAGACGTGCGAAAGATTTCATGCTCTCTTGTTAAGTAAAATTGTTTCATAAATAGCCTCCTATTCAAAAGTAAAAGTAAAACGCTTACATTACGCAAAATACTAAATATTACAAATTCTAAATTTGTTAATATCTTATGACTGAGTATTCATTTAATGAATGTACTATAAAAAAAGAACTGAAAATGATTCAGTTCTTTTTTTAAATTTATAAAGAGAACTCAATAGTAATTTTACCAAATTGATGACCTTCACCCATATGTATTAAAGCTTTCTGTAAATCCGAGAAAGAATATACGGAGTCAATTACTGGTTTTATATTATGTTTTTCAAAATATGATAACATCTGTTCAAATTCTCTTGAACTACCCATTGTTGTGCCTCTAATATCCATATTTTTAAAGAATATTTTAGGCAACACAGTATTGGGTACAACTCCGTTTGTTGCACCATAACTTACGATTCTTCCACCTTGAGCTGTGACATCAATTAATCGATTAAAAGATTCGCCACCTACACCATCAATTGTTAAATTTACCATTCCTATTTCTTTTCTTAATTTTTTGAACCAATCTTGATCCTTATAATTAAATCCCGCTACTGCGCCAAGTTTTTTTGCTTTTTCTATTTTCTCATCACTACTAGAGGTTACAATCACTTTCGCTCCATGTGAAGATGCAATTTGTAAAGCATATAATGCTACACCACTACCTATTCCCGGGATTAAAACTGTATCTGTTTCTGTTAATCCACCCCGTGTAAATAATGCACGATAAGCCGTTAAAGCTGCAAGAGGAATAGCTGCCGCTTCAGACCAACTCAAATAACTTGGTTTTTTCTTCACATTTTCTTTATGTACAATAATGAATTCTGCAAATGTTCCATTTTGAGGCATTCCAAGCACATTAAATTGCTCTGAACAAATATCATCTCGTTCACCCCAATTTAGACTTGGGTTTATAATGACTTCATCACCTACAGATAGTTCATTTACTTCTTCGCCAACTTCGACAATTTCTCCTGCTCCATCAGAACCTAAAATTGAAGGTAAGCTCATTCCAGGATACATGCCATGTGTAATAAAAAAGTCTCGTCTATTTAAAGCAGCTGCTTTTAGTTTAATACAAACTTCATTTGGTTTGATTGTTCCTAAATCAAAATCTTCTAATTTTAATGACTCTGGACCATTCGTCTCTCTCAATACGTATGCTTTCAATACAATCACTCCTATGAGTTTTATTTTTTATTAATCAACTATATATCAAAATTAAACTAAAACAGGCCAATAAAAAAGATGATAAAGAATTAGTTTTCTTTACCATCTTATCAAATAGTTGGACGAAAGTTTCATGCAAAGTCTTTATTTAAGAAAAAAACGGCAAGGGTTCCAGGCCCTGCATGTGCACCCACTGTTGCGCCAATTGTTGTAATGACAAATTCCTCGCAACCATAACGTTGATTAATCATATCCTTCAACAAGTTTGCACCTTCAATATTATTACCGTGAGTAATCCCGATTAATTGATTTTGCAGATCACTGCCTCTTTCTTCCATAATTGAGACAAGTCGTTCCATTGCTTTTTTTGTACCTCTTGCTTTTTCAATCGGTGTTAGGATTCCGTCTTTTAAATGTAAAATCGGCTTAATATTTAAAAGCCCACCAATAAATCCTTGAAACTTACTAACACGACCACCTCTTACAAAATATTGAAGATCATCAACTGTTACAATATGTTCCATATGTCTAGAAGCCATTATTGCATAATCAATAATCGCATGTTTTGTTGCGTTTTCTTGAGCCATTTTTGCAACTTCAATCACGACCAAGCCTTGACCTAATGCACCGCACTTTGTATCGATAATATCAATATCCCATTCTGGATATTCTTCTAATAATTCATTTTTTACTAAAACCATTGATTGATGGGTTCCTGATAGTTCAGAAGTTAAAGATAGATGTACTACTGGAATATTTAATTTTGCATACTTTTCAAAAGTTGTACGAATTGATTCATATGATGGTAACGAGGTTTTAAAAACTTTTCCTTCTTTCATATCATTTAAAAGCTTCTCCGGTTCTAATGTCACACCGTCAAAGTATTCATTACCCTCTTCATCAAATACTCTAATGGGAATGACATCGATGTCATATCGCTCGTAAAGCTCTTTCGTTAAATCCGCAGCACTATCAGTAATAATCTTTACCTTCATTATAGAACCCCTTTAACATATTATTTATACCTTATATTATTACATGGTACTAAAAGTGTTGCAAACTTATTTTGGTTTTAATTTAATTCATCTTATTACGGTAATTGAAATTTCTAATTTCGTCATAAAAAAATGCTCAAATATAGAATGAGCATTGGTTACAGTAAATGAAATTTTCAAACAGAGTTTAGTATTTCAAAAATTAGTAAAATACTATTTTGATAAAAAGAATATCCCTAAAGCACTTGGGCCAGTATGCACCCCGACTGCAGAGCCTACTGAATTGATCATTAGCTTCTGATTACCGATTGTTTTCTGTAATTGTTCTATAAAATTTACTATTAACTCATCCTGATCTCCATAAACAATACCGACGGCTTCATCTTGTTGGTCACTTTTTCGAAGTTTCATAATTTCAATAATTCGATTTAGTGCTTTTTTCCGTCCACGTACTTTTTCTAACGGTTTAAATTTCCCTTCTGCTACTTCCATGATTGGGTTTATATTTAACATTCCACCAAAGAAACCAGCAAACTTTCCAATTCTTCCGCCTCTTATTAGGTACTGCAAATCTTCTAATGTGAAAATATGATTTATTTTTTGAATCTTTTCATGTAATTTTTGAATGAGTTCATCGAGGGTATCCCCATTGTGAATATTTTTTAGCAAATCAACTACTAAAACCCCGATTCCTAATGAAACCGATCGGGTATCAATTATTTCTATTATTGCATTTGGATACTTTTCTAGAATATCTAATTTTACTAACTGGGCAAAATTATAAGTTCCTGATAAATCACTAGAACAAGCTAAATAGAAAGTTGCATTCCCATCTTCACAATTTCGAATCAAAGCATCGTATATTGCATCATAAGAGGGTAATGAAGACGTAAAGCGCTCTCCATTTTTCATTCGCGATAAAAGTTCCGTAGGTTTTAAAGTGATCCGATCAGTATACTCCTTTTCCAATTCATCGTAGATTCTCAGTGGAATGACTGCAATATCATTTTGTTGTGCCAATTCATCTGGTAAATCTGCCGAACTATCAACAATAACATGAATGTTCATTGTAAACCCCTCTCATTAAAACATTAATTTTATTAAACTATTATTTACTTTTTAAGAATGTCTTACATATTACACTACCTAAGTAAGCATCAACTAAATATGAAAATATATCATCATAATTCTTTTCAGAAGTAGGATAATCCTTCTTTTTACATTCTATTAAAGTAATTTGTAAATTTGCTCCTCATACCATTTAACATAAAAAATATTTTCCAAATCCCACTCCTGTTACTTATATAAAACGGTAAAAAAAAGACAAAACACTTTCCTAAGAAAATGTTTTGCCTTGAACTTATACTCTTACTGATTCATATTGTTCAATTTTATCTTCATATTGCATTGTAATGGCAATATCATCTAATCCATTTAGTAATTTATCTTTCCAAACGGAATCAATTGTAAATTCATAGTTCCCAAATGGCGTTTTTACTAGCTGATGTTCTAGGTCAATTTCAATTTCTTGGTCACCTTTTAGTGTGACAAGTTTTTGACGAATTGCATCATCTAATACAATTGGAAGCATGCCATTTTTAATGCAATTATTATAAAAAATATCTGCAAAACTTCCAGCAATAACAATGGTAAAACCGTAATCATGCAAAGCCCAAGGTGCGTGTTCCCTAGAGGATCCACAGCCGAAGTTATGTCCACTAATTAATATCGTAGCAGTCTTTCTTTCTTCATTATTTAATACAAATGATTGATTAGGGCTACGATCGTCATGATATCGCCATTCGTCAAACAAGAATTCTCCAAATCCTGTCCGCTCAATTCGCTTTAAGTATTGTTTTGGGATAATTTGGTCAGTATCAATATTATCTAACATAATTGAGACAGTGGTTCCTTTATGCGTACGTAACGGTTTCATTTGTTTGCTCCTTTCGAATGTCGATAAAATGACCATGTACTGCCGCTGCTGCAGCCATTACTGGACTAACTAAGTGTGTTCTAGCTCCTTTTCCTTGTCTTCCTTCAAAATTACGATTCGATGTAGAAGCACAGTGCTCTCCTGCAGGTACTTGGTCTGGATTCATTGCTAAACACATGGAACAACCAGCTTCTCTCCACTCAAATCCTGCTTCAATAAAGATTGTATGCAAACCTTGCTTCATTGCTGCGTTTCGTACTTGTTTAGATCCAGGTACAACAAGAGCTCGGACGTTTGAATTAACCTTTTTACCTTTAATATAAGCAGCCGCTTCTTCTAAATCTGATAATCTTGAATTAGTACAAGAACCAATAAAGACATGTTGTACTGGAATCTCTTTTGGTGTAATTTCAGGTTGTAAGCCCATATATTCATATGCTCTTTCATCATTTTCATCTTTAATTGTAGGAAGAGCTTCATCAATTCTTACACCCATACCAGGATTTGTTCCCCATGTTACATAAGGTGCAAGAGTAGATACATCAACAAAGATTTCTTTATCAAAATTTGCGCCTTTGTCAGTATATAGTTTTTTCCAATCAACTAATCTTTCATTATATGAATTAACTGTATACCTTCTATCTTTTAAATACTCAAATGTCTTTTGATCTGGTGCAACAAGTCCTGCCTTCGCTCCACCTTCAATTGCCATGTTACATATTGTCATTCGCTCTTCCATTGACATATTGGAAATTGTTTCTCCATAAAACTCAATTACATGCCCTGTTCCCATTGATACACCGTAAGTTGCTAATAAGTGTAAAATGATGTCCTTCGCATAAACACCTTTTGGAAGATTCCCTTCTAAGCAAACACCCATCGATTTAGGTTTAACTTGCCATAAAGTTTGGGTAGCTAAAACATGCTCTACTTCACTAGTACCAATACCAAAAGCAAGTGCGCCAAATGCACCATGTGTTGAAGTATGGCTATCACCACATACAATTGTTTTTCCTGGCTGTGTTAATCCAAGCTCAGGGCCAATTACGTGGACAATTCCTTGCTCTTCATCAGTAATATCTGCTAAAGGAATATTAAATTCTTGGCAATTATTACGCAATGTATCCATTTGCTGCTTTGCGATCAAATCAGTTATGACTAATTGATTTTCTGTTGGGACATTATGATCCATCGTTGCAAATGTTAAATCAGGTCTTCTAACTTTACGGTTTGATAATCTTAACCCTTCGAATGCTTGGGGAGAAGTTACTTCATGTACTAAATGTAAATCGATATAAAGGAGTTGTGGTTTTCCTTCATCTCCAGTAACGATATGCTGTTCCCATAGCTTATCAAATAACGTCTTTTTCATCGGTTAACTCCTCCTACTGCAAATGCTTCAATGTATGATATAACATGCTTTGTAAATTCAGTTGTTGTTGTATCTCCGCCTAAATCACTAGTTAAATAGCCATTATTAAAAGTTTTTACAATTGCTGATTCAATAGATTTTGATTCTTCATGTAAGTTAAAATCACGTAACATCATAGATACAGATTTTAACATTGCAATAGGATTGGCCTTATTTAATCCGGCAATATCTGGAGCTGATCCGTGGATTGGCTCATATAACGAAGGACCGTTTCCTGAACGACTTGCTGATGGTAGCATTCCTAAGGAACCAGTAATCATCGACGCTTCATCACTTAAAATATCACCAAATAAATTTTCAGTAACAATCACATCGAAACGCCTTGGATTACGTATGATTTCCATTGCTGCGGCATCTACTAAAACGTGTTCAACTTCGACTTCTGGGTGTTTTTTACTCATCTCATTGACAATTTTTCGCCAAAGTTTACTAGACTCTAAAACATTTGCCTTATCTACAGATGTTAATTTTCCTTTTCTAGTTTTTGCTAAACTAAAAGCATGCTCTACGATTCTTTCAATTTCTTCTCTTGAGTAAGATAACGTATCAGTCGCCTCATTTTCAGTATGAAAACGTGGTTCTGAAAAATAAATTCCACCTGTTAACTCACGTACGACTACAAAGCTTACATCTTTTACTCGATCCGACTTTAAAGGCGAATAATTAATCAGCTCGTCATACACATCTACTGGACGAATGTTTGCAAATAAGTTTAGTTCTTTTCTTAAACGAAGTAATCCACTTTCAGGTCGTTCAACTCCATGATCCCATTTAGGGCCGCCGACAGCTGCAAGTAGCACAGCGTCTGCAGCTAGGCAATTTTGTAATGTGTCATTCGGTAATGCAGTTCCTGTTTCATCAATTGCATGACCACCAAATAAATTATGAGAAAATGTAAATTGATGATTAAAAGTTTCTGCTATTATATTTAAAACCTCAATTGCTGAAGCCATAATTTCTGGACCTATTCCATCACCTTCAAGACACGCTATGTTTACATTCATTTTAAAACCTCCTTATCGCTCCATTTACTAATAATTCTCATTAAATCTTCATCGGTAATGTCTTTCTTTTTATCTGTTAATGCTTTAAATTGAATGAATGCTTCGTTAATAATCTCAGTGGAAAATTCGTATCCAAGTCCATTTAATCGATCAGTAAATGCATGACGACCCGAATGTTTTCCTAATACTAATGAATTTGTTGAAAGTCCTATTAGAGCTGGTGGGATAATTTCATAGGTTGTTGGTTCTTTTAATACGCCATCTTGATGAATCCCTGATTCATGTGCAAATGCATTAGAACCAACAATTGCTTTATTTTTCTGGACAACCATACCAGTTAGACGACTAACAAGTTCACTTGTTTTCGTAATTTCATGTAAACGTAAATTGGTATTTTTTCGATATACATCTTCTCGAATATGTAGCGCGACTGCAATTTCTTCTAATGCAGCATTTCCTGCTCTTTCTCCAATTCCGTTTACAGTACATTCTACTTGTTCAACGCCAGCCTGTATTGCAGCTAGAGAGTTTGCAACTGCCATACCAAGATCGTCATGACAATGACATGAGAAGATTGCTTTGTCATATGAAGGTACATTTTCTTGTAAAAATTTAAATAAATCGTAGTATTCAGACGGATTGATATATCCCACCGTATCTGGAATATTGATCACATCTGCACCTGCCTGAATTGCTGTTTCAACAAATTCAGCAAGAAAAGCGCGATCACTACGACAGGCATCCTCAGCGGAAATTTGGACTTTTGGAAAGAAAGATTTTGCAAGTTGGACACAATGTTTAGCAGTCTCCAAAACTTCGCTTCTAGTTAAATTCAATTTATGTTTCATATGAATATCACTTGTCGCTAGGAAAATATGAAGTCTTGGTTCTGCAGCCTTTTTTAGGGCATCCCATGCTGTTCGAATATCGGAATCCTTAGCTCGAGAAAGGCTTGAGATGGAGACAGATCGAATCTGTCTCGCAATCTCTTGTACTCCTAAAAAATCACCTTCCGATGAAGCAGCAAAACCAGCCTCAATGATATCAACACCTAAAGCCTCGAGCTGTCTCGCAATTTCGAGCTTTTCAAATCGATTTAAATTAACCCCAGGAGATTGTTCGCCATCACGTAATGTTGTATCAAGAAACTGAATTTTACTCATAATATTTATTTCACCTCGACTTTTTCTTTTCTTTGGATAAATGGCATCATTGCACGTAATTTTTCGCCCACTTCTTCTAATTGATGATGCTTTTCGCTTTCATTCACTTTATTAAATACTGGTCTACCATTTTTATTTTCATTAATCCATCCTTTTGCAAATGTTCCATCTTGGATTTCTGCAAGAATGTCTTTCATTGCTGCTTTTGACTCATCCGCTACTACTCTTGGTCCAGAAACAAAGTCACCCCACTGTGCTGTGTCTGAGATTGAATAACGCATATAGCTCATTCCGCCTTCGTACATTAAGTCAACAATTAGTTTTAATTCATGTAAACACTCGAAATATGCAACCTCTGGCTGATATCCTGCTTCAACTAATGTTTCAAATCCAGATTTTACAAGCGACGTTACACCACCGCAAAGAACTGCTTGTTCACCGAAAAGGTCTGTTTCTGTTTCTTCTTTAAATGTCGTTTCTAATACACCCGCTCTAGTTGATCCAATGCCATCAGCATAAGAAAGTGCAACTTCTTTTGCTTCTCCAGTTACATCTTGATAAACAGCAAATAATGCTGGAACTGCTGCACCGTCAACAAAAGTGCGTCGTACTAAATGTCCAGGTCCTTTAGGAGCAACTAGGAATACATCTACATCTGCTGGTGGGACAATTTGATCAAAATGTACGTTGAACCCGTGGGCAAAAGCTAATGCATTACCACTTTGTAGATATGGAGCAATTTCATTTTCATAGACTGCTGGTTGATGTTCATCTGGTAATAGAACCATTACTACATCAGCTACTTTTGCAGCCTCTGTAACTGTCGTAACATGTAAACCGTCATTTACTGCAGCATCCCAAGACTTTCCAGGTCGACAACCAACTACTACTTTATGTCCATTTTCATGTAAATTTAATGCATGAGCATGACCTTGTGATCCATAACCAATTACTGCAACTGTTTTACCTACTAATACGTTTTGTTTTACATCCTCACCATAATAAACTTTAGCCATTTTCCATTACCTCCAAATAATTTTTTAGTTTTTTAATTTTTATTTTTAATAAGAGAGTAGCTTTTGAGCATGCTCCTTATGTTTAGCAGATCTAGTAAATGCTGTAACACCAGTTCGGGCGATTTCCTTCACCTCAAACGGTCTTAATAGCTCTATTAATGCTTCAACTTTTTCTGAATTCCCCGTAACTTGAACTACAATTTGATCTCGACTCACATCAATAACTGAGGCGCGAAACGGTTCAATTAAGCTATAAATCTCGTTTCTTGTATTAGCATTTGTACTGACTTTAATTAATGCTAATTCTCTAGCAATCACTGAATCTTCAGTTATATCAGCTACTTTTATCACATCAATTTGCTTATGAAGCTGCTTAATTAACTGTTCGACTTGCTGTAAATCTTCAACATGTACAACGAATGTAATTCTTGAAATATGATCTTGCTCTGTATGACCTACAGAAATGCTTTCAATATTAAATCTTCTTCGTGATATAACACCTGTAATACGATTTAAAACACCACTGTTGTTTAGAACAGTTGAAGTAATAACACGTTTCATTATTTCACCCCTTCCATTTCATGAATCCCTTTACCTGGTGGAACCATCGGTGTAACAATTTCTCCTTGATGGATTCGACAATCAATTAAAACCGGACCATCATATTCGATCGCTTCTTTTAATTGTGTTTCCAATAAATCAGGCTTCGTAATTGTGATTCCTTTAATTCCATATGCCTCGGCAAGTTTCGCAAAATCAGGTTGACAGTCAATTAGAGAACTAGAGAAGCGTTCATTATAAAAGGCAGATTGCCACTGTCTAACCATACCTAGTGCAGCATTATTTAGAATTAGGACTTTCACTGGTAAATTGTGTTCCTTCATAATACTTAGCTCTTGCAATGTCATTTGAAATCCAGCATCTCCAACAATGGCAACAACCAATTCTTCTGGATGGGCGAATTGTGCACCAATCGCTGCTGGTAATCCAAATCCCATCGTTCCAAGACCACCTGATGTAATCCATTTATGTGGTTTTTCTAATGGGTAATATTGTGCTGCCCACATTTGATGTTGACCTACATCCGTTGAAATGATTGCATTTCCGTTTGTCATTTTGTGTAAGTGTGATAAGACAGTTTGCGGTTTGATTAATTCATCACTCTCTTCAAAATGGTAAGGAAATGCTTCTTTTCTATTTTTTAGTAAGTTCAACCAATCAATATGATTCTCTTTGCCACCTTTTTGCTTCAATAAAACCTTCAAGACCTCTTTCGCACAACCTACAATTGGGATGTTAGTATGGATTACTTTATTGATTTCAGCAGGATCTATATCAATATGGGCAACTACCGCATTTTTGGCAAAATGGTCTAAATTCCCAGTTAAACGGTCATCAAATCTAGCTCCAATATTGATGAGTAAGTCACTTTCATACATTGCCATATTTGCTGTATACGTTCCGTGCATTCCACCCATCCCTAAAAATAATTCTTCATTCGCTGGGTATCCGCCAAGTCCAAGTAATGTATGAACGACAGGTAGATTATATTTTTTTATGAATTCAGTAAATTCTTTCGATGCATCAGCATGTAAAATACCTGCCCCTGCTAAAACGACTGGTTTTTCTGCCGCTTCAATTGCTTGTAGTAATTTTGTAATTTGAATAAAATTCGGCTCGTATGTTGGCTGATATCCTGGTAAATTGACTTCAACTTTTTCTTTCATTGACCCTAACTCAACCATCATGTTTTTTGGTAAGTCAACAACGACTGGACCAGTTCTTCCTGTTGAAGCGATATGAAATGCTTCTTTTACGATTTGAGGTATATCTTCAACATTTCTAATTTGATAATTATGTTTTGTAACTGGCATTGTTATACCAATTACATCTGCTTCTTGAAAGGCATCAGTACCGATTACACTTGTTGCAACTTGACCAGTAAATACGACTAGCGGTAAAGAATCCATCATCGCATCTGCTAATCCTGTTACGACATTCGTTGCTCCAGGACCACTAGTTGCAATCACCACTCCAACTCGACCACTTACTCTTGCAAATCCTTCAGCTGCATGAATTGCACCTTGTTCATGTCTTGCTAATATATGCTCAATGTCAGCGTCATAAAGTGCATCATATAAAGGTAAAACTGCCCCTCCCGGATAACCAAAAATTAGTTCCACATTTTCTTCTTTAAGAGCTTGAATTAATAAATTTGCACCGGAAATTTGTTTCGGTAGAGTTTTCATCGAATGATGACTCATTTTCTTTTTCCCCTCCTATTTTTACCTCTGTTTTTTCCAATAAAAAAAAGCCATGACTCCACACTTCAGCAGATGCTGAAGGGGCGAAAGACTTTTCGCGGTACCACCCTTCTTCTTAGGTTATAAAACCTAACTTTGGGATTTTGGATAACCAAAATCTGGCGATAACGTTGCCAACGTCCAGACTTACTTAAAAATATTTCAGTCTGGCACTCAAGAGTGAGTTTCATTAGACAAGGTCATCGGTTCTCACCAGCCACCGACTCTCTGAAGATCCTTGACATAACTACTTTTCTCTTTCATTGCTTTCATTATATTTTTAAAATTCCACCTGTATTAGCGGAAGTAACAAGCTTTGCATATCTTGCTAAATATCCCGTTTTAACTTTTGGTTCTGGGAGGATGAATGAATTCTTTCTTTCATCCAATTCTTCACTTGAAACCGATAAAGTAATACTTCTTGATAATAAATCGATGATGATTTCATCGCCGTCTTTAACATAAGCAATTGGACCACCTTCAGCTGCTTCCGGTGAAATATGACCAATTGCAATTCCTCGTGTTGCGCCTGAAAATCTTCCATCAGTAATTAATGCTACACTTGTGCCAAGCCCTCTTCCTACAATTGATGAAGTCGGAGCAAGCATTTCTGGCATTCCTGGACCACCTTTTGGTCCTTCATATCGAATAACGACTACATGACCTTCTTTTACTAGACCTTGATCAATTGCATCAACCGCTTCATCATGAGAATCGAAACAAATTGCTTCTCCAATAAAAACTTGAATTGAAGGATCGACGCCACCAACCTTTATAACTGATCCATCTGGTGCTAAATTTCCATGTAAGATTGATAATCCACCAGTTTGACTATATGGATTTTCCTTTTTTCGGATAACTTCACTATTTAAAATGAAAGCATCTTCTACATTTTCAAGTAATGATTTACCTGTGATTGTGATTCTTTCACTATGAATCGCACCAGGTATTGTCGTTAACTCTTTGATAATTGCTGGTACACCGCCAGCTAAGTGAACATCATGCATTGAGTAATGCGATGCTGGACTTATTTTTGATAAATACGGTACTCTCCTAGCAACCTCATTAATATCCTTCATATCGTACTCAATGCCAGCTTCGTTTGCGATTGCCATTAAATGAAGTACTGTGTTGGTTGAACCACCCATTGCCATATCTAAAGCAAAAGCATCATCAATCGCTTCTTTTGTAATAATATCTCTTGGTTTTATATCATTTTTAACACAATCCATTAAATGAATTGCTGCTTCTCGAATTAAATCATGTCGTTCTTCACTAGTTGCTAGAATCGTTCCATTGTATGGGAGCGCTACACCAAGCATTTCCATAATGCAATTCATTGAATTTGCAGTGAACATTCCAGAACATGAACCACATGTAGGACATGCAGACTTTTCAATATCCAATAATTCTTCTACACTCATTTTTCCAGATTTAAATGCACCAACGCCTTCAAATACTGAAGCAAGTGATAATGCTTTACCATCTTTTGATAAGCCACCAGCCATTGGGCCACCTGATACGAAAACTGCTGGTACATTCGTACGAACAGCTGCCATTAACATACCTGGTGTAATTTTATCGCAGTTTGGCATATAAAATACGCCATCGAACCAATGTGCATTAATGACTGTTTCAGCAGCATCTGCTATAATTTCACGACTCGGAAGAGAATATCTCATTCCGATATGTCCCATCGCGATGCCATCATCAACGCCAATTGTATTAAACTCAAACGGTACTCCACCAGCGTCCCTAATTGCCTTCTTTACTACATCAGCCATTTCTCTTAAATGAATATGACCTGGTACAATATCAATATATGAATTACAGATTGCTATAAATGGTTTATGAAAATCTTCTTCCTTTACACCAGCAGCTAACAGTAAGCTTCTATGTGGTGCTCGATCAATACCTTTTTTTATCATGTCACTTCGCAAATTGTATCACCCTTGTTTTACGTAAATTTTTTCTCCATCTTCTACTACTAATTGACGAAATGCTTTTAATAAACGATTTGTATGTTCTCCAGGTTTACCAGTTCCAATCACTCGACCATCAACTTTAGAAACAGCAATTACTTCAGCCGCTGTACCTGTTAAAAAGACTTCATCGGCTACATAAACATCATGTCTTGTAAATAACTTTTCTTCAACGATAAAACCTAATGTTTCACCTAATTCCATTATGGCATTTCTAGTAATTCCTTCTAATGCTCCTGCTGAGCTTGGTGGTGTCACTAGCTTATTTCCTTTGATAATAAATACATTATCTCCAGAACCTTCAGCTACATAACCTTGATCATTTAACATAAGTGCTTCTTGCACCCCTGCTAGTTTAGCTTCAATTTTTACTAATATATTATTTAAGTAGTTTAATGATTTAATTTGAGGATTTAATACATCACTTCTATTTCTTCTAGTAGGGACTGTTACAATATCAATCCCATTTTTATATAGTTCATCCGGGAACAATGCTAATTGTTCTGCGATTACGACTATATTTGGTTTTGGACAAGAGTCAGGATCTAAACCGAGGTTTCCCTCTCCTCTAGAAACGACGAGTCGAATATATCCACTATGTAAATGATTACGATTAACTGTTTCAACAATAATCTCAGTTAACTCTTCAATAGAATACGGGATTGTTAGCAAAATAGATTTTGCAGATTCGTATAATCGAACTAAATGCTCTCTTAAACGAAATACATTTCCTTCATAAACTCGTATTCCTTCAAATACTCCATCTCCATATAGATACCCGTGATCATATACAGATACTTTTGCTTCATGTTTTTGTACAAACTCACCGTTTAAATAAATCTGTTGGGCTGTCACGTTAAATCCTCCTAAAGTAGAGTTAAAATTATTAGTACTTACTTTATGCCAATCCAATAAATTAATCAACAAGTTTTTAGAAAATTTAAAATTCATAAATTATTCACAAATGGTACAAATATTGATATATCAACAATGAAAACCTTTACATTTTTTTAAAATAACTTTTCGACAAAAAACTACCCTTGAAAATATGAGAGAAATAATTTATTATAAGTTTACTTTATACAGAATTTTCAGTTAATTAACGGAGGGATAAAAATGGCTACTTTACACATTAATGGAACGATCAATGAAATCAATGAAGTATTAAAGGTAATGAGTAATCATTTTGATTTTCAAATGAAAAATCAAAAATCACCTACAAACGACTTTTTTGTTGAAACATCATCTAAAGAATGGGAAATTGATTCCTTTGTCAGTGAAATGTTAACTGGAGCTTATAATGATTAATAAGTAGTTTTTCCTATATCATCATAATAAAAAGGGATGTTCATTTTTGAACATCCCCTTTTTTAATCATTTATTGTAATAATCCTTCACTCTTTAAGAACTCTTTCGCAACACTTTCTGCAGTTTTTCCATCTACATTTACTTGATAATTCATGTTTCTCATCTCATCATCACTAATTTTATTTTGTAATTTATTCAGTACTTTTTCAATCATTGGATATTTTTCAATTGTTTCACTTCTTAGAAGTGGTGCACATTGATACGGCGGAAATAATTCTTTATCATCTTTTAATACTTTCATATCGTAACTATCTAATTCACTATCTGTTGAATATGCATCTATTATTGAAATATCACCAGATTGAATTGCTTGATAGCGTAATTTTGGTTCCATTGTCTTTAAATTTGGCAAATTTAAACCATATAGCTTTTTTAAACCGAGATAACCATCTTCTCGATCTGAAAATTCTAATGTAAATCCTGCTTTTAATTGATTCGCGTATTTGACTGCATCAGATATCGTTTCGATACCATACTGATCAGCTACTTTTTCTGGCATTGCTAAAGCATAAGTATCGTTAAATTTCATCGGTGCTAAATAACTCATATTATATTTTTTAACTAAACCATTTTTAGATTGCTCATAAACTTCACTAGCATTATTACTAACAGCCTTTTCTTTCAAAAATGTAGATACAACTGTACCTGTGTATTCAGGATATATGTCTATATCTCCATTTTTCAGCGCATTAAAAACAAATGTAGTTTTTCCAAAATTAGGTTTAACTTCAACCTTTAAATTTGTTTCATTTTCAATCATTAGCTTATACATGTTCATAATGATTTCCGGTTCTGCCCCTAATTTACCAGCGATCACAATATCAGTTTTATTCCAAGCTTGGATCGTTATTGGTGAGATACATAATGCTAATATGATAAAACCAGTCGTAACCATTCGTAATGAAAAACTTTTAAAACTTGATTTTTCTAGTATTCTTAACAAGAAATCAAAAAATATTGCTAATATGGCAGCTGGAATCGCGCCAATTATAATTAAATTCATATCATTTCGATCAATACCGAGTAAAATCAAACTACCTAATCCACCTGCTCCAATGAGTGCAGCAATCGTTGCTGTTCCAACGATTAAGACCATTGAAGTACGTACGCCTGCCATAATAACAGGTAAGGCTAATGGTAACTCCACTTTTACTAGTCTTTGAGAATTCTTCATTCCTAGTCCAGTAGCCGCTTCCAACAAGATTGGATCAATCTCCTTTATCCCGGTATATGTATTTCGTAATATCGGTAAAAGAGCGTATACACTTAATGCAATAACAGCAGGAACTTTTCCAATACCAACTAACGGAATTAATATGCCTAATAAAGCTAACGAAGGAATTGTTTGGATGATTGCTGTACTGCCTATTACGTATTCTGATAAAATTTGCTTTCTTGATAAATAAATACCAATTGGGACAGCAACTATAATCGCAATTATTAATGACAAAAGTGATAATTGAACATGTTCAATCAAAGCAGTAGCCAACTGCTCTTTTCGATTACCAAATGTATCTAAAAATGAAGTGAGAATCATAATGAGACTCCCCCTTCCACTACATTTTTTTCCCTATAACTACGAATAAATTGTTCAACAAATTGGTTTTTAGGTTGATTAATCAATTCTTCCTTTGTCCCAATTTGAACAAGTTCACCATTATGCATGATGCCAATTCGATCTCCAATATAAAATGCCTCATCTAAATCATGTGTAACGAATAAAATTGTTTTCTTAATTTTATCCTTTAATAACTTTAATTCCTTTTGTAATTGTTCACGTGTCACCGGGTCTAAAGCACTAAAAGGTTCATCCATTAATAACACACTTGGATCTGCAGCCAACGCTCTTGCAACCCCTACTCTTTGTTGCTGACCTCCTGACAAGTCTGCAACAGATCTTTGCTTAAATTCCTCAGGTACTAAATTAACTAATTCCAATAATTCGTCGACCCGCTCTTTGATCCGATTTTTATCCCACTTTTTCAACTGAGGTACAATCGATATATTTTCTTCAACTGTAAAATGTGGAAACAATGCGATTTGTTGCATGACATAGCCGAAATCTCTTCTTAATTCATAAATATCTTTATCAACTATATTTTCATTATTAAACAAAATCACACCATCAGTAGGATTCAGTAATCTGTTTAATAATTTAACTGTCGTCGTTTTACCGCACCCACTTGGACCAATTAATACTACACATTCTCCCTTTTCGATCGTAAATGATAAGTCTGAAACTGCATATTTGCCATTTGAATGTTTAAACGAAATCTCTTGAAATTCAATCATTGTTGTCCTCCCAAACTATATACTTACTAAATATATAGTTTAAGGACAAGTTTACTTATGCTACTTATCCATAAAAATTGGACATAGTAACATAAATTTTAAAAATTTCTTGAATATTAATTGAATTTTTTATTTTAGTATAGTAATTGGAAAATATATTTGATAGAATGAAATCTACTTTTTATTTGCAACTATAGATCGAGGTGAATTGTTTGAATTCTTTAACAAAAAAAGAAATTTTATTTATGGGTTTTATGCTATTTTCAATGTTATTTGGTGCAGGAAACCTAATCTTTCCTGCATATTTAGGACAAACTGCTGGTGAGAATGTTTGGCAAGCAGTTGCTGGCTTCATTATTTCAGATGCAGGACTTGCCGTATTGGCATTTATTGCAATTGCGAAATCAGGTTCATTCGATACATTAGTGAACAGAGTAAATCCGATTTTTGCCTTACTTTTTCCATTAGCTATTTATCTATCAATTGGGCCAGGACTTGCTATTCCTCGTGCAGGAAGTTTAGCTTATGAAATGAGTATCAAACCATTTCTATCAAATTCAATCGAATCATCACCAATCGGTTTAATGATTTATACCATTGTATTTTTTAGTATTGTGTATTGGTTTGCGAAATCTCCTTCAAAATTAATAGACAGGTTTGGCAAAATTTTAACGCCATCATTGCTTATATTAATCATTATTGTATTTATTAAAGCTTTGTTTACTGATCTATCAAGCTTTAATGAAGCTACATCTGTCTATAAACATCATCCGATTTCTCAAGGATTTTTAGATGGTTATCAAACAATGGATGCAATCGCTGCATTAATATACGGTATTGTGTTTGTTACAATTTTCAAAGGTAAAGAGATTACTAATCAGAAATTGCAAGTTAAATACTTAGCGATATTTGGAATCATTTGTGGCATTCTACTAACCTTTACTTATTTAATCATTGCTTATTTAGGTGCTTCTACTGAGATTTCTGGTACTGTTGATAACGGTGCGATTGTATTAAGTACAGTACTACATCAGTTATTTGGTAATAGTGGAACAATTGTTTTAGGTCTTATTTTTACACTTGCATGCTTAAGTGTTTGCATTGGTCTAATTACTTCATGCGCACAATATTTTACAAGTATCTTTCCAAAATTAACTTATCTTAACTGGGTAGTTTTATTATGTGCGATTAGTGCCTTTGTTGCGAATCTTGGTCTAACTCAAATTTTAAAAGTTTCTGTTCCTGTACTTGGTTTGTTATATCCAATGGCCATTGCATTAATTGTTCTTGGGTTAATACATGATAAAATTCCATTTAACCATCGCTCTGTATATGTGATGACAATCGGTTTTGTTGGTTTTCATAGTTTTTTAGAAATGATTAGTACAACATTATTTAAAGGTACACTGTTAAATTATTTATCTACAGTCCCTTCAAATAAACAGGGTTTAGATTGGTTAATTCATAATGTACTAAATTCCATAAATGGTTTTATGTCAGATTATTTAACAATTGTCCCTCTGCAAAGCCAAGGTTTTGGTTGGATCATCCCTGGTTTAATCGGGTTTATAATTGGTGCTTCCATGAAAAGTAAAAATAATTCAAAACCAAATTTTAAAAATGTAGCATAAAAAAAGTCCTAGTTAACTAAAGAAGTTAATTAGGACTTTTTATTCTATTTCTTGTAATTATGAAAGATTTGATTCTTTGATTAGTAAGGATGCATTCAATTCACTAATACACTTTTGTCCTGATAATGCCATTGTCAGATCAAAGTCGGCTATGATGTTTTTCATAACTTGCATGACACCTTCTTTACCACCAAGCGCTAATCCATACATAAACGGACGGCCAATTAAAACTGAGTTGGCTCCAAGCGCTAAAGCTTTATAAACATCTGCTCCTCTTCTAATTCCACTATCAAATAAAATAGGTATTTTCCCTTTTAACTCATTACTAATCATTTCTAAAGCGTCTAAAGAACTAATCGTTCCATCTACTTGTCTTCCTCCGTGATTTGAAACGATAATTCCATCCATTCCACTTTCATATGCTAGTTTTGCATCTTCTTTATGCAAAATACCTTTAAGTAAAATTGGTAAGTTCGTTTGCTTTCTAAGAAACGCTAAATCATCCCATGTAAGTGCAGGATTTCCAAATAATCTCGTCCAAAGCAAAATGGCTGATTCAATATCTTCTTTAGGAGATACATTTAATCTTGAACAAAAAACTGGATCCTCTAAGTAATTTGCGATTCCTTGTCCAAGTAAAAAAGGTAAATACGCATTTTCAATATCTTTTTCTCTCCAACCCATCATTGGCGTATCTAGTGTTACGACTATTGCTTCATAACCACATTTTTCCGCACGTTTGACCATACTTGCAGTTATATCCATATCATTGCTCCAATACAATTGGAACCATTTTGGTGAATCATCCAATACATCTGCAATTTTTTCTAATGAAAAACTTGCAGCAGTACTCGCGATATAAGGGATTTTTAAAGCTGCTGCTGCTGCTGCTACCTCTAATTCCCCGTTTGGATGTGCAATCGTCTGAACCCCAATTGGGGCAAATAATATTGGTGATTGATAGGTTTTTCCAAATAACTTTACACTGATATCTCGTTCAGATACATTACGTAACATTCTAGGTACGATTTTCCATTGATCAAATGCTAATCTATTTTCCTTCATTGAGCGTTCTTTCCCAGCCCCACCAGCTATATAATAAAATGAGCTTTCATCTAATTGTTCATGTGCTAATTGTTCCATTTCTTCAAAAGAAACAGGCAGATCACTCTTTCTACCACTACTATAAACTTGAAATTGAACATTATTTCCGTAGTTATTCAATACAAACACACCCTTAGAATACATTTTTGTAAGCGTTTACTTAATTCTAAACAAACTACTAAATTCCCTCTATTTTTTATTGTAAATAATTCGACATTCCTCGTGAATTGAGTTGTCATATTTACACTTTTTAGTTCATAAAATGATTAAACATTTGACTATGAACGGTGGTGTTGTGAATGAAACACACTGATTGGATAAAACTTAGCGTAAGACTTGCTTACGAAAATTTATTAAATAAAAATGGTGGGCCTTTTGGAGCAATAATTGTCAAAGATGGTAAAATTATTGGAGCTGGTGTAAACAGTGTGACAACCTTAAATGATCCAACTGCTCATGCTGAGGTGCAAGCAATTAGAGATGCCTGTTTAAATATCGGAACCTTTACTCTAAAGGATTCTGTTTTATACACTAGTTGTGAACCATGTCCGATGTGTCTTAGTGCAGCATATTGGTCTAGAATCTCTAAAATTTATTATTTTTTCACAAAAAAAGAGGCAGCTGCAATCGGTTTTGATGATGCACATATTTATAATGAATTATCGCTACCATATGAAGATCGCTCAATTCCGAGTGAACAAATATTCATTCCGGTAAATGATAAGGAAAATCCATTTATCGTGTGGATTAAAGATGAAAATCGTACAAATTATTAATTTAGATGAGGTTATTCTCATTAAAAAAAGGTTGTCAATATGACAACCTTTTCGTTTTTTAATCGTATTTCAATGATTGTATTTGTAATCGTTGTTGTTCCATCGTGTATTTTACAATTTTTTGTCTATCTTGACTAGTCAATTTACTATACATTAATGAAATTAACTGCATTTCATTTGATTCCGCATCATGTATTCTTACAATTGTTGATTCAACTTTAACTTCTTCTTTTAAGGAATTTTCGAATTGTAAATTCATTAATAAGACAACATTCTGGTTTACTTGTAATGGAATTGACTTTGGAATATGAATCGCAACTCCTCCAGCACTGATATCCTGTGATAAAGATTTTATTGGTGTAAACTCTCCTTCAATTGGAAGTACTGTAATTTCAGTAGTAGATGGTATGCGAAAGAATCTTCTTCTTTGCTCTTTTACCAATTCATTTTCATTCGGTTTATTAAAAACCATTACAGGAACAGTTTCATGTAAAGATTGGATATATGTTAAGTTACAGGTATAAAGTTCTAATCTTTTAGTTAGAAATAAAATTTTAAACGTTGAATTTCTCGTAAATATAGCATTTCTACCTGTCATTTCATTAATTGGTATATCTAAATGAAGCTGTTGGTCAAGAATATCTACAAGTCTTGATTTATAATATATAATTTGATCATCGATCTTATCTTCGATAAAGACCGTATCTCCTATTGATAGCACGCTATACATCCTTCCTTTGAAAAAAATTTACTAGATGGTTATATAACGTTTATCGACATAATTTATTAATTGTTAATAAAATGATCAATCTTCTTTATCAAGTAGTTCATTTTCCTCTTGTTTTTTATTTTTCCAAATTTTAAATTTCTCAATGTCAGTGTTTAATTGTTTAAATGTGAAGGCTAGAATTGTTGCATCATCCAATAGTCCCAATCCAACTAGAAAATCGGGCATAGCGTCAATCGGGCTTACAAAATAAAGTAAAGCTGCTATAACAGTTAATATTGACTTAGTAGAAATATCTCTATAGCTACCGTTAATATAAGCTTTAAATAAATCGATAAATAAAATGACTTTTTCCCATGCATCACCAAGTGCACCCTTTTTCTTTGGTGCTAATATCATTGCTTTTTTTAGTAAATCAGACGACTTTTCTTTATTTCCAAGATAGGAAGAGGCATTTTTGAGGTATTTTTGAAAAAATTTGTTTTTATCTTCATTAGTCATAGTTACTCCTCCTTTTTGTTTTAGTTTATCAAATAGTAAATGAAGTGAAAAGTAATAAACAATTCATTCTCTAATAAGCCTTAAATATGAGAATTTGTTGATTTCCACTTCAGGATGCTCACTTTCCATGGGGCGGGCGCTGAGCCCATAGGAGTCGAGCAACCTTCCGTTTCAATCTTTGTGAGTAAATCAGAGTATCCTAAGAGAAAATCTTATTAATACTGCCTGGATTAAATAAGCTGTAAATTCTTAATAATGAAAAGCTACTTTTTTATCCCTTGGTCTTAACAACCCTTATATTAAAAAATCGATAGACAATTCCTTGTCTTTGGGCACATGCCTCGCAAGTACTTTCTTTACCAATCCGTTTAATACTATAAACAAATATACAGTTCTTACACTCAATAAAGTTCTAATTCTAACTTACTGACATATTAAATTGACTTCCTGAAATATATTTATCTTGGTTTAATTAATAATTAACTTGGTATTTTCAAAATAAAAACAAAAGGACCAAATCAAAAGTGACTTGGTCCTTTAACTACTGTACCCTTTAACTGAATCTATAACGAAAGAGATCAGTAGTATTAATATTATTTTTTATATAATGATTCTACTTGTTTTTGTAATTCTGTGTTCTCTAAGAATTCATCGTATGTGCATTCTTTGTCAACTAAACCGTTTGGTGTTACTTCGATGATGCGGTTAGCGATTGTTTGAATGAACTGGTGGTCATGTGATGTGAATAAAGCAGTTCCTTTAAATGCAATTAGGCCATCATTTAGGGCTGTGATAGATTCTAGGTCTAAATGGTTTGTTGGATCATCTAGTACTAGTACATTTGCTCCGCTTAGCATCATTTTAGATAACATACAACGAACTTTTTCTCCCCCAGATAGAACTGAAGCTTTTTTCATTACTTCTTCTCCAGAGAATAACATACGACCTAGGAATCCGCGAAGGAAGCTTTCAGATTCGTCTTGAGGTGAGAATTGTCGTAACCATTCAATTAGGTTAAGTTCACTATTTTGGAAGAACTCAGAGTTATCTTTTGGGAAGAACGCCTGTGAAGTTGTAACCCCCCATTTAAATGAACCTGTGTCTGGCTCCATTTCACCCATTAAAATTTTAAATAGTGTCGTAATTGCAACGTCATTTTTACCGACAAAAGCAATTTTGTCGCCTTTATTTACAGTAAAACGAACATTATCAAGAACTTTTTCACCATCAATTGTTTTAGAAATTCCATCAACCGTTAATAAATCATTACCAACTTCTCTTTCAGGTGTAAAACCAACGAAAGGATAACGACGAGAAGACGGACGAATATCATCAAGTGTAATTTTATCTAAAAGTTTTTTACGTGAAGTAGCTTGTTTTGCTTTTGATGCATTTGAACTAAAACGAGCAATAAAGTTTTGTAGCTCTTTAATCTTCTCTTCTTTCTTTTTGTTAGCGTCACCCATTAATCTTTGAGCTAATTGGCTTGACTCGTACCAGAAATCATAGTTACCAACATAAAGTTGAACTTTACCAAAATCAAGGTCAGCCATATGAGTACAAACTTGATTTAAGAAATGACGGTCATGTGATACGACAATAACAGTATTTTCAAAATTGATTAAGAAATTTTCTAACCATTGTACAGCTTTTAAATCTAAGTTATTCGTAGGCTCATCTAATAAAAGAATATCTGGTTGACCAAAAAGCGCTTGAGCAAGTAATACTTTTACTTTTTCGCCTGCTTGTAATTCACTCATTTTTTTATCATGAAGTGCTTCCGTGATCCCTAATCCTTTTAACAATATAGCAGCTTCAGATTCTGCTTCCCAACCATTTAATTCTGCGAATTCACCTTCAAGTTCTGCCGCTTTCATGCCATCTTCTTCAGTAAAATCTTCTTTCATATAAATAGCATCTTTTTCTTTCATGACCTCAAACAGACGAGTATGACCCATAATAACAGTTTGAAGTACTTCAAATTCTTCATATTCGAATTGGTTCTGTTTCAAAACTGCTAAACGCTCACCTGGCGTAATAATAACATCGCCTGTTGATGGTTCGATATCTCCAGATAAGATTTTAATTAGCGTGGATTTACCTGCACCATTTGCACCGATTAAACCGTAACAATTTCCCGGTGTAAATTTTATATTAACATCATCAAATAATTTTCTGTCCGCAAAACGCAAACTAATATTACTAAGTGTAATCATTGTCTTCCTCCAACTCTCTTTTGCTCTACTCTTAACAATACCATATTTTTTAGTAAAATTAAAACCTTTCTATAAGACTTACTTGTTATCCAATGAAAAGTTTAGTCATTCTGATACAAATTTTTATAGTAAATATTTTTGTTTTTCACAAACTCTCTATATAATAATCTTAAAGTAAAAATAATGAGGTAAGATTATGGCTCAAAAATTATATTATGAACAGCCCACATTGAAAGAATGGACAACTTCCATCGTTGATATACAAGAAATAGATGGACTTTACCATATTAAGTTAGAAGATTCTGCATTTTACCCTGAAAGTGGTGGTCAACCATCTGATTCTGGGACAATTGACGGAATAGAATTAATCGAATGTATTGATCATGACACTGAAGTCATTCACGTTTTAAGAGAAAAGCCGAAAAAAGATACAGTGAAATGTGTCATTGATTGGGATAGAAGACTTGATCATATGCAACACCATAGTGGCCAGCATCTTCTATCTGCTGCGATTATAGAATTGTATGATATTCCAACGATCAGTTTTCATCTTGGTAAAGATACGGTCACAATCGATTTGGATACACCTAGTCTGACATCAAATCAATTAATCCAGATTGAGCTAGCGGTTTACCAAAAAATTATCGAAAATAACGAGATTAAAACATATTTCGTCAAAAAAGATCAACTACATACACTTAACCTACGAAAATTACCAAAGGTAAATGATGAGGATATACGAATTGTAGAAATAACAGATATTGATGTTTCAGCTTGCTGTGGAACACATGTCAAACAAACAGGTGAAATTGGTTTGCTTAAGTTGCTGAAAACTGAAAAAGCCAGACAATCTACCCGTCTTCATTTTAAATGTGGGAATCGTGCACTTTTAGAATTTCAAAAAACAAATCAAATAGTATCTAGCGTTAATCTAATATTTAATACAAATTCAGATCAATTAAAAGATAAAATTGAACAAACCATTTACGAATTAAAGGAAGCTCAAAAAGAAATTGATCGTCTAAAAGCGTTGATTTTTGATTCAATCTCTAATGAATGCTTAGTAAAAACTAAAAATGGGATTATATTCCAATCATTTACTGAAGAAGACATGAAGGATTTACAATTACTAACAAAAATTATTCAAAATAAACAGCCTTCGATCATTATTTTTACAAGTTTAAAAGACAATAGACTTTTATTTTTGAATCAAACAGGCAGTGATTTACATTGTGGAAATGTACTTAAAAATATCCTTTCTCAAATCGATGGCAAAGGTGGAGGAAATGCACAGCAAGCACAAGCTACATTCGATTCTTCTTCTAAATTAAAAGAAGCTACTAATTTACTGTTACATAATCTTGAATATGAGATAGAAGAATAAAAGCCTTTTAAATGAATGACACCAAACAATTCTTAGGCGGGTTTACTCCTAAAAATAAACGTTTTTTACCAGTGTGAAAAACTAAATTTCGAACTACCCTACACACGGTTATTGAAGCCAAAAAGGCTTCTTTTTTTTAATAAATTATAATTTTTTTAATAGTTTTTTTATCCTATATTTGAGATAATAGCTAAAGTCTTAGAAATATTCTTAGAAAAAGAGGTTTTTATAAATGTGGAGAAACCGTAACGTTTGGATTGTTCTAATCGGAGAATTTGGAGCTGGAATCGGATTATGGGTTGGAATAATTGGGAATCTTGATTTTATGCAACAGCATGTCCCTTCCGATTTCTTTAAATCTCTTATTCTCTTTTTTGGATTACTTGCAGGTGTAATTGTTGGTCCATTAGCTGGTCGATTAATTGATCAACATTCAAAGAAAAAAATATTGTTAATTAGTGGACTTGGTCGAACATTAAGTACAATCATCATGTTTATTGCAATTCATAATGAAAATATTATTTTTATGGTTTTATTTTTAGTATGTTTACAAATATCGGCAGCATTTTATTTTCCAGCGCTTCAAGCGGTTATTCCACTAATTGTGAAAGAAGATCAATTGTTATCCTTAAATGGGATACATATGAATATTTCAACAATTGCTCGAATTGCCGGCACATCAATTGGTGGTATTTTAGTTGTCGCAACAAGTTTAACGAATGTTTATGGAATTAGTATGCTGGCTTATGCATTTCTTTTTATCATGACATTCTTCTTACGATTTGAAGAACAATCGAAGGTTCAAGTATCATCAGATGTAAAAGTAAATAATCCGAAACAAAAAGAAGGCTTTACGGAAATATTCCGTTTAATTCGAAGTACACCAGGTGTATTAAATTTAATTATTTTAAATATTATCCCACTTTTATTTATTGGCGGATTTAATTTAATGGTAATTGAGATCAGTGATTTACAACATGATGATTCTATAAAAGGACTTATTTATACATTTGAAGGTATATCGTTTATGCTTGGTGCATTTATCATTAAACGATTAACTAAGAAGTTCTCAAATACAGGGTTATTATATTTTTTCACAACGCTGGTGGCTATTGCTCATTTAACACTATTTTTTGCAAATATTCACTGGATGCCAATTGTTTCATTTTCACTTTTCGGATTAGCAGTTGGATGTTTCTTCCCTGTTTCATCTACCCTATTTCAAACATCAATTGACAAGACATATCATGGTAGACTTTTTTCATTTAGAAGTATGTATGAACGAGTTATGTTTCAAGTTGTATTATTAAGTACTGGCCTGTTTTTGGATACTATTGGTCTACGATATATGGTACTAATATTTGGTGCTGTCTCATTGATGATTATCAGTAAATTATATGTAAATGAGAAAAAATACAAACAAGCAGAAGCATTAAAAGACACACAAAATATATCTGTCTAATAAAAAAGATGAATACTGTCATAAGTATTCATCTTTTTCTAATTTTAATATCCATAAGCTTTTAAAAACTCATTTACACTTGAAAATAATGAGACTACTTCCCAACTTTTTTCAAACTCATACGCAGTACAAACTTCTCCAGTTAACTGGTTGATAAATATGACATCATCAGTTTCATCTTCGAACCCAATGATTAACCAATTTTCATCCCATTTCACTTTTCTACTTAAATCTTTCACCGCTTCATCTACGTTTTCTTCATTAATAAAGTAGATTGTCATATTCTCATTTGATACTTCATTAATACCTAGTCCATTTAATCTTGCAAACCATTCTTTTTTCATTTCATTTCCCCACTTCCAATAAAGAAAGCCTGAAATCAAAGAAATGATAACAGGCACTCTTTTTTACTGTTGAGCTTTATTTTTTTTAGATTCAGCTAAATTAGACTTATCCTCATAATTTGGCTGTTTTTGTCCAGCGTTATTTGTTCTGCCGCCTTTTCCACGTCCCATAACTATCGCCTCCTTACTAATTGCTATAAAAATATTTTGTACAATTAATAGGAGACTATCCGAAAGAAATTAGAAAAAGAAGAAGTACAAAACACATTGGATAAATAAAATAATCCAGTATCCAAAGACAAATTTTGGATGCTTTGTTTTATGACGGAAATAGTACATGGCTAAAATGGACCCGATTGATCCACCGATAATCGCTAATAAAAACAAGATCCGTTCAGGGATTCTCCAAAGTTTTCGTCGTGCGCGGTATTTATCGATTCCCATTACTGTATAAGATAGTATATTTACAATGATTAAATAACAATAAAAATATTTCATTTAAGATCCCTCAAAACTTCAGTCATTTTGCAACTTTTGCTAGTTTGCTTCGAGTTGTTTGTATTAAATCATTCACATTCAGTTGAAGTTGTATACCTATCTTTCCACCACTAACAATAATCTCAGTTAATTGGTCCGCAGATTGTTCAATAATCGTTGGGAATTGCTTTTTCATTCCGATTGGAGAACATCCTCCGCGAACATATCCAGTGTTGGTTAGCAAATCTTTTACTGGTAATAATTCCAGCTTTTTTTCTCCCGCTACTTTTGCCGCTAATTTTAAATCTAACTCTTTTTCTACCGGAATGACAAATACATAAATTGATTTAGACGGCGTAATTGACACTAATGTTTTATACACCATTTCTGGTTCTTTCCCAATTTTATTTGCAACAGATACGCCATCAATCTTTCCATCATTTATTTCGTATGAATAAGTTTGATATTGTACTTTTTTTGAATCTAATATTCTCATTGCATTCGTTTTACTTCCAGACATTGGTACTCCTTTCAATGCATTCAAACGCATTAATCAAGCTTTATGCTGACATTGATTGTTTTTTATTTTGCTTTTTAAATTTTTGCTCAATAGATTTCATAAATGGCGTATTTGAAATAGAGAAGAATAAACAGGCTACCCATATAAATGAAAATGAAATCATATCAATACGAGTAAAGCTTTCACCGTATAATAATACACCAATTAACAAGCTAATTGTAGGCGAGATAAACTGTAAGAAACCTACATAAGTGTATGGAATTAATTCTGTTGCTTTTCCGAAAAATAATAAAGGTAAAATTGTTACGAAACCTGCACCGACCAATAGTAATTGCTCAATTGGAGCACTCTTAATGAATCCTGCATCTCCATTTGCCGATAAGAATATGAAATAAATAAGTGCTACCGGGAAAATTAATAAAGTTTCAATTGTTAGACTAAAAAATGCTTCTATTTTTAATATTTTCTTTAAAAGCCCGTAAAAAGCAAA
>Ga0209676_1001080_pt1 | contig 30784 bp, 24 predicted proteins | sample AraplaCvi_mLB_r2_FD_184282 | JGI IMG/M metagenome (GOLD analysis project Ga0209676, IMG submission 184282) | Arabidopsis root microbial communities from North Carolina, USA - plate scrape MF_Cvi_mLB_r2 (SPAdes) (version 2) | ecosystem: Host-associated > Plants > Roots > Endosphere | place: USA... | reverse complement strand
GGCTTCCGGGGCGTAGGTAGCTGTCAATTGGAGTCCCACTGAATGGCCCGTATTGCAGGCGTCAACATTCCAGATAACAAGCATGCTGTTATCTCGCTGACCTACATCTATGGTGTCGGTCGCACTACTGCACAGAAGATCTGTGCAGACGCTGGTGTAAACCCAGCCGCTAAGATCAAGGATCTGAGCGACGAGCAAATCGAAACCCTGCGTGGCGAAGTCGCGAAGTTCACCACCGAAGGTGACCTGCGTCGTGACATCAACATGAAGATCAAGCGCTTGATGGACCTGGGTTGCTACCGCGGCCTGCGTCATCGTAAAGGTCTGCCGGTTCGCGGTCAGCGCACCAAGACCAACGCACGCACCCGTAAGGGCCCGCGTAAGCCGATCCGCAAGTAATCGCCCAGGAATATAGACATGGCAAAACCTGCTGCTCGTCCTCGTAAGAAAGTCAAAAAGACAGTGGTTGATGGCATCGCCCACATCCATGCCTCTTTCAACAACACCATCGTGACCATCACCGACCGTCAGGGCAACGCTTTGTCCTGGGCGACCTCCGGTGGTTCGGGTTTCCGTGGTTCGCGCAAATCCACCCCGTTCGCAGCCCAGATCGCTGCTGAGCGTGCTGGTCAAGCTGCGCTGGAATACGGTCTGAAGAACCTCGACGTAAACGTCAAGGGTCCAGGTCCAGGTCGTGAGTCCGCCGTTCGTGCACTGAACAGCTGCGGCTACAAGATCGCCAGCATCACCGACGTGACGCCAATCCCGCACAACGGGTGCCGTCCGCCGAAGAAGCGTCGCGTGTAATCAGGAGACAGATAAATGGCACGTTACATTGGTCCAAAATGCAAACTGTCTCGTCGTGAAGGCACTGACCTGTTCCTGAAGAGCGGCGTTCGCGCTCTGGAATCGAAGTGCAACATCGAAGCAGCCCCAGGTATCCACGGCCAGCGCCGTGGCCGTCAGTCCGACTACGGTACCCAGCTGCGCGAGAAGCAAAAAGTTCGTCGTATCTACGGTGTTCTGGAGCGTCAGTTCCGCGGTTACTACCAGGCTGCAGCCTCGAAAAAAGGCGCAACCGGTGAAAACCTGCTGCAACTGCTCGAGTGCCGTCTGGATAACGTCGTCTACCGTATGGGCTTCGGCTCGACTCGTTCCGAGTCCCGTCAGCTGGTTTCGCACAAAGCGATCAGCGTCAACGGTAAGACTGTAAACATTCCATCCTACCAAGTTCGTCCGGGTGACGTGGTCGCGGTTCGCGAGAAGTCGCTGAACCAGCTGCGCATTGTTCAAGCCCTTGAACTGTGCGCCCAGCGTGGCCGCGTTGAGTGGGTTGACGTGGATGCTGCTAAAAAGTCGGGCGTTTTCAAGAACGTTCCTGCTCGCAGCGACCTGTCTGCCGACATCAACGAGAACCTGATTGTCGAGCTCTACTCCAAGTAAGGGCTAGAAAATAGGTGCATCCATGCAGATTTCGGTAAATGAGTTCCTGACTCCCCGCCACATTGATGTGCAGGTAGTCAGTCCGACCCGCGCCAAGATCACGCTCGAGCCTCTCGAGCGTGGCTTCGGCCATACCCTGGGCAACGCGCTGCGCCGCATCCTGTTGTCCTCCATGCCTGGCTGTGCAGTAGTCGAGGCCGAGATCGATGGCGTACTCCATGAGTACTCCGCGATCGAAGGTGTTCAGGAAGACGTCATTGAAATCCTGTTGAACCTGAAAGGCCTGGCTATCAAACTGCACGGTCGTGACGAAGTTACGCTGACCTTGTCGAAAAAGGGTTCGGGGGTGGTTACCGCTGCCGATATTCAGCTGGATCACGATGTCGAGATCGTCAACCCCGATCACGTAATCGCGAACCTGGCGTCGAACGGCGCCCTGAACATGAAGCTCACTGTAGCTCGTGGTCGTGGTTACGAGCCGGCCGACTCCCGTCAGACCGACGAAGACGAAAGCCGTAGCATTGGCCGTCTGCAGTTGGACGCTTCGTTCAGCCCGGTGCGTCGTATCGCCTATGTGGTCGAAAACGCCCGTGTTGAACAGCGTACCAACCTGGACAAGCTGGTCATTGATCTGGAAACCAACGGCACCCTGGATCCTGAAGAGGCTATCCGCCGCGCTGCGACCATCCTGCAACAGCAGCTGGCCGCGTTCGTCGACCTCAAAGGTGACAGCGAGCCTGTCGTAGTCGAGCAGGAAGACGAGATCGATCCGATCCTGCTGCGTCCGGTTGACGACCTGGAACTGACTGTACGTTCGGCCAACTGCCTCAAGGCGGAGAACATCTACTACATCGGCGACCTGATTCAGCGTACCGAAGTAGAGCTGTTGAAGACTCCTAACCTGGGCAAGAAGTCCCTGACTGAAATCAAGGACGTCCTGGCCTCTCGTGGTCTGTCTCTCGGCATGCGCCTCGACAACTGGCCGCCTGCAAGTCTTAAGAAAGACGACAAGGCGACCGCCTGATCGTCGTAATCACCGAACGTAGTGTTTGGTAAGGAATGAATCATGCGTCATCGTAAAAGTGGACGTCACCTGAGCCGTACCAGCTCTCACCGCAAGGCTATGTTCCAGAACATGGCAGTGTCGCTGATCGAGCACGAGCTGATCAAAACCACCCTGCCGAAAGCCAAGGAACTGCGCCGCGTTGCCGAGCCGCTGATCACCCTGGCCAAGGAAGACAGCGTAGCTAACCGCCGTCTGGCCTTCGACCGTACCCGTTCGAAGTCCGCTGTTGGCAAGCTGTTCAACGACCTGGGCAAGCGTTACGCCACCCGTCAGGGCGGCTACCTGCGCATCCTGAAGTGCGGTTTCCGCGCTGGCGACAACGCCCCTATGGCGTACGTCGAGCTGGTTGATCGTCCGGTCGGCGGTGCTGTAGAAGCTGCTGAGTAAGACGTTCTGTCTGCTACAAAGAACCGGGCCTAGTGCCCGGTTTTTTGTTGCTATATGCATTGTATATTTCTATTGATACAAGTCATGTAATGAATTTGTTCTTGTAACCGTGCTCGTCAATACTCTCTCCAGAGCCGATCAGCCGGCGCTTGAAGACCGATAAGGAGAGCCCATGAGCAAGATTCTCACCACCGCCAGCGGTGCACCTGTAGCTGACAACCAGAACTCCCGTTCCGCCGGCCCGCGCGGCCCGTTGCTGCTCGACGACTTTCACCTGATCGAGAAGCTCGCCCATTTCAACCGCGAGAACATTCCTGAGCGCCGCGTACACGCCAAGGGCTCGGGCGCCTACGGCACCTTTACCGTCACCCGCGATATCACCGGTTACACCCATGCCAAGTTGTTTGAACGGGTAGGCAAGCAGACCGAAACGTTCCTGCGCTTCTCTACCGTTGGTGGCGAGCGTGGCTCTGCCGATACCGAGCGCGACCCGCGCGGTTTTGCCGTGAAGTTCTACACCGAGGAAGGCAACTGGGACATCGTCGGCAACAACACGCCGGTGTTCTTCATTCGTGACCCGCTGAAGTTCCCGGACTTTATCCACACCCAGAAGCGCCATCCGCAATCCAACCTGAAGAACGCCCAGATGATGTGGGACTTCTGGTCGCACTCCCCCGAGGCGCTGCACCAGGTCACCATCCTGTTCTCAGACCGCGGCATTCCGGACGGCTACCGCCACATGCACGGCTTTGGCAGCCATACCTATAGCCTGATCAACGCCGAGGGTGAACGCACCTGGGTCAAATGGCACTTCAAGACCCAGCAAGGCATCAAAAACCTCACCCCGGCAGATGCTGCGCGTCTGGCTGGTACTGACCCGGACTACGCCCAGCGCGACCTGTTCGAAGCCATCGAGCGAGGCGATTACCCGCGCTGGACCGTATGCATCCAGGTGATGAGCGAAGCCGAGGCGGCCAGCCGCGACGAGAACCCCTTCGACGTGACCAAGACCTGGTCGCAGAAGGATTACCCGTTGATCGAGGTGGGCGTGCTGGAGCTCAACCGTAACCCGCTCAACTACTTTGCCGAAGTCGAGCAGGCTGCCTTTGGTCCGAGCAACATGGTGCCGGGTGTTGGCCTGTCGCCGGACCGCATGCTGCAAGGCCGAGTATTCGCCTATGCTGACGCGCACCGCTACCGGGTGGGCACCAACCACCAACAGCTGCCGGTGAACGCACCACGCTGCCCGGTCAACAGCTATCAGCGTGATGGTTCCATGGCCACGGGCAGTTACGGCAGCGCGCCGAACTATGAGCCCAACAGCTACAGCGATGCACCTAAGCAGTCGCCAGGCCATACCGAGCCTGCACTGGCGCTGAACGGTTCGGCTGACCGCTACGATCATCGCGAAGATACCGACTACTACAGCCACGCCGGTGCGCTGTTCCGCCTCATGAACGATGAGCAGAAAGCCCTGCTGATCAACAACATTGCCGGCACCATGGCAGGCGTCAGCGAAAACGTGGTCCAGCGCCAGCTGCAATACTTCTTCAAGGCCGATCCGGCCTACGGCGAGGGGGTTGCCAAGGCCTTGGGCATCAATCTCGCTTAAGTCGAAGTGATAAGAAGAACCGCCCTCATTTGGGCGGTTTTTCAATGAATATCACTACTGTTTAACCGATTTTTTGCTTCTAATTGCGCGTTTTTCAGTGACCGCGGGCAAAAGCTGGTTCACACTACGTGGCATAGACGTTTTCACATGGAGAATCAGGGCGATGCAAGGTCACCCGGACGTAATCAATTACCTCGTCACGCTGCTGAAGGGCGAACTGGCGGCACGCGACCAGTACTTCATTCACTCGCGCATGTACGAAGATTGGGGCCTGTCCAAGCTCTACGAGCGCATCAACCATGAAATGGAAGAAGAGACGCAGCACGCCGATGCGCTGATGCGCCGCATCCTCATGCTTGAAGGGACTCCCGACATGCGGGCGGACGATCTGGAGGTCGGCAGCACCGTGCCGGAAATGATTGAGGCCGATCTCAAGCTCGAGTACAAGGTGCGCGGAGCGCTGTGCAAAGGCATTGAACTGTGCGAGCTGCACAAGGACTACGTCAGCCGCGACATCTTGCGCGCGCAGCTGGCTGATACCGAAGAGGATCACACCTACTGGCTGGAGAAGCAGCAGGGGCTGATCAAGGCCATTGGCCTCGAGAATTACCTGCAGTCGCAGATGTAAAAGCCTGGGGCTGCAAGGCAGCCCCAGGGCCTTACGCCCGATCCCGCTCCAGCAGCGGTTTCAGGTAATGCCCGGTATACGACTGCTTCATCTCGCTAAGTTCTTCCGGCGTACCGCAGGCAATGATCTGCCCGCCTTTCGAGCCACCCTCCGGCCCCAGATCCACCAGCCAGTCAGCGGTCTTGATCACATCCAGGTTGTGCTCGATCACCACCACGGTATTGCCGTGGTCACGCAGGCGATGCAGCACGTCCAGCAGCTGCTGGATATCGGCAAAGTGCAGGCCCGTGGTCGGCTCGTCGAGGATGTACAAGGTCTTGCCGGTGTCACGCTTGGACAGTTCCCGCGACAGCTTCACCCGCTGTGCTTCGCCGCCTGACAGCGTGGTCGCCGACTGCCCCAGCTTGATATATGACAGCCCCACGTCCATCAGCGTCTGCAGCTTGCGCGCCAGCGCCGGCACCGCATCGAAGAACTCGCGGGCATCCTCGATGGTCATCTCCAGCACCTCGTGGATGTTCTTGCCCTTGTACTTGATCTCCAGGGTTTCGCGGTTGTAGCGCTTGCTCTTGCACACGTCGCACGGCACATAGATGTCCGGCAGGAAGTGCATCTCCACCTTGATCAGGCCATCGCCCTGGCAGGCCTCGCAGCGGCCACCCTTGACGTTGAACGAGAAGCGCCCCGGGCCGTAGCCACGTGAACGCGATTCCGGCACACCGGAGAACAGCTCGCGAATAGGCGTGAAGATGCCGGTGTAGGTCGCCGGGTTCGAGCGAGGGGTGCGGCCGATCGGGCTCTGGTCGATATCCACGACCTTGTCCAGGTGCTGCAAGCCATCCATGCTGGCATGCGGCGCCGCTTCAAGGCTGCTTGCGCCATTCAGTGCAGTAGCGGCCAGCGGGAACAAGGTGTTGTTGATCAGCGTCGACTTGCCCGAGCCGGAAACCCCGGTCACGCAGGTCAGCAGGCCGATCGGGATTTCCAGGTCGACGTTTTGCAGGTTGTTGCCACGCGCGCCCTTGAGCTTGAGTTGAAGCTTTTTGTTGCGCGGCGTGCGCTTGGCCGGTACGACGATCTTCTTGCGCCCGGAAAGGTACTTGCCAGTCAGCGAGTCGGGGTGGTCCATGACCTCCTGCGGCGAGCCCTCGGCAACGATCTGCCCGCCGTGCACGCCGGCCCCCGGGCCGATGTCCACCACGTAGTCGGCCAGGCGGATGGCGTCCTCGTCGTGTTCCACCACGATCACCGTGTTGCCCAGGTCACGCAGGTGGTTGAGGGTGGCCAGCAGGCGATCATTGTCGCGCTGATGAAGGCCGATGGACGGCTCATCGAGGATGTACATCACCCCCACCAGGCCAGCGCCGATCTGGCTGGCCAGGCGGATACGCTGTGCTTCGCCACCGGACAGGGTATCGGCACTGCGGTCGAGGGTGAGGTAGTCGAGACCGACGTTGACCAGGAACTGCAGGCGCTCGCAGATTTCCTTGAGGATCTTCGCCGCAATCTCGCCACGGCGGCCGGTCAGGGTCAGCTTGCCGAAGTAGTTGCTGGCTTCACCGATCGGCAGGTTGGTCACTGCCGGCAAGGTCTTTTCGCCCACCCATACATGCCGTGCCTCACGGCGCAGGCGGGTGCCGCGGCAATCCGGGCAGGGCTGGGTACCGAGGAACTTGGCCAGTTCCTCACGCACGGTGGCCGACTCGGTCTCGCGGTAGCGGCGTTCCAGGTTCGGCACGATGCCTTCGAACGGGTGCGAGCGCTTGACGATGTCGCCACGGTCGTTGAGGTACTTGAAGTCGACACTCTGCTTGCCGCTGCCCTGCAGGATCACCTTCTGGTGCTCGGCCGAGAGTTCGCCGAACGGCTCCTCCAGGCTGAAGCCATAGTGCGCGGCCAGCGAACCGAGCATCTGGAAGTAGTACACGTTGCGCCGGTCCCAGCCGCGGATCGCGCCTTCGGCCAGGGTGAGTTCGGCATTGACCAGGCGTTTGGTGTCGAAGAACTGCTTTACCCCCAGGCCATCGCAGGTCGGGCAGGCGCCGGCCGGGTTGTTGAAGGAGAACAGCTTCGGCTCCAGCTCGCTGATGGCATGGCCACAGACAGGGCAGGCGAAGCGCGCGGAGAAGATCGTCTCTTCGCCGGGTTCATCGTCCATCGGCGCCACCAGGGCGATGCCGTCGGCCAGCTTGAGCGCGGTCTCGAACGACTCGGCCAGGCGCTGTTGCAGGTCGGCGCGGACCTTGAAGCGGTCCACCACCACATCGATGCTGTGCTTTTTCTGCTTGTCCAGCTTGGGCAGTTCGTCGAGTTCGTAGAGCTTGCCGTTGACCCGGGCGCGTACAAAGCCCTGGGCGCGCAGCTCGTCGAACACTGCCAAGTGCTCGCCCTTGCGCTCGCGAACCACCGGTGCCAGCAGCATCAGCTTGCTGCCCTCCGGGCGCTCCAGCACCAGGTCGACCATCTGGCTGATCGTTTGCGCCTCCAGCGGGATATCGTGGTCCGGGCAGCGTGGGGTACCGACGCGGGCGTACAGCAGGCGCAGGTAGTCGTAGATTTCGGTGATGGTGCCGACCGTGGAGCGGGGGTTGTGCGAGGTCGACTTCTGCTCGATGGAAATGGCCGGCGACAGGCCTTCGATAGTGTCGACGTCAGGCTTTTCCATCATCGACAGGAACTGCCGGGCGTAGGCCGACAGCGACTCCACATAGCGACGCTGGCCTTCGGCGTACAGGGTGTCGAACGCCAGGGACGACTTGCCGGAACCGGACAGGCCGGTGATCACGATCAGCTTGTCCCGGGGCAGGGTCAGGTCGATGTTCTTCAGGTTGTGGGTGCGTGCCCCACGAATCAGGATCTTGTCCACTGCGGCCTCGCTCGGCGGGCATAAACAAGGAAGTATACGGCGCGCTGCCAGTACGCGGCAAAGCGTCGCGTAGATGCCGTCAAGCTGTCGGACTGATAGAATCGCCGCCGGTTCACACGAGGTTAATCCATGCACGACACCCACAACGAGCGCATGAGTGGCGGCGAAACCCGCGCCGCTGGCGGCCTGGCCCTGGTCTTTGCCTTTCGTATGCTGGGCATGTTCATGGTCTTGCCGGTGCTGGCCACCTACGGCATGGACCTGGCCGGTGCCACGCCTGCGCTGATCGGCCTGGCCATTGGTGCCTATGGTTTGACCCAGGCGGTGTTGCAGATCCCGTTCGGGATGATTTCCGACCGCATCGGCCGACGGCCGGTGATTTACCTTGGGCTGGTGATCTTTGCCCTGGGCAGTGTGTTGGCGGCCCAGGCCGACTCCATCTGGGGGGTGATCGCCGGGCGTATCCTGCAGGGCGCCGGGGCGATTTCCGCTGCGGTGATGGCGCTGCTGTCCGACCTTACCCGCGAGCAGCACCGGACCAAGGCCATGGCCATGATCGGCATGAGCATCGGCCTGTCGTTTGCCGTCGCCATGGTCGTCGGCCCATTGCTGACCCGTGCCTTTGGCTTGTCAGGATTGTTCCTCGCCACGGCAGGACTTGCCCTGGTCGGCATCCTGCTGATCGCCTTTGTCGTGCCCAATACCCACAGCATCCTGCAGCACCGTGAATCGGGCGTGGCGCGCCAGGCCATCGGCCCGACCCTGCGCCATCCGGACCTCCTACGCCTGGACGTGGGTATCTTCATCCTCCATGCCATCCTCATGGCCAGCTTCGTCGCGCTGCCTCTGGCCTTCGTCGAGCGCGGCGGACTGCCGAAGGAGCAGCACTGGTGGGTATACCTGACCGCGTTGTTCATCTCATTTTTTGCAATGGTCCCGTTCATCATCTACGGCGAGAAAAAGCGCAAGATGAAACGCGTGCTGGCCGGGGCGGTCAGTGTGTTGCTGCTGGTGGAGGTGTTCTTCTGGCAGTGGGCTGACGGTTTGCGCGGACTGGTGATCGGCACCGTGGTATTCTTTACTGCATTCAACCTGCTGGAGGCATCGCTGCCTTCGCTGGTCAGCAAGGTGTCGCCTGCAGGTGGCAAGGGAACGGCCATGGGGGTTTATTCCACCAGCCAGTTCCTCGGCGCTGCCCTGGGAGGAATCCTCGGTGGCTGGTTGTTCCAGCACGGCGGGCTGAACATGGTGTTCCTCGGTTGTGCGGTACTGTGTGCCATCTGGTTGGTCGTCGCCTTGCGCATGAACGAGCCGCCCTATGTGACCAGCCTGCGCATGCCGTTGACGCCAGAGGCAGTCCGGGAAGCCGGCCTGACCGAGCGCCTGATGGCCGTGCCGGGTGTGACCGACGCCGTCGTGGTGGCGGAAGAAGCCGCCATCTATATCAAACTGGATACGAAAATTTTGGACCGTACGACCCTTGAGCGCCTGGTGAACCCGGCCTCTTCGGCGTGCGAAGCCTAGGAGAACGTTATGGCCCGTGGGGTTAACAAAGTCATTCTGGTCGGCACCTGTGGCCAGGATCCCGAAGTCCGCTACCTGCCCAACGGTAACGCCGTGACCAACCTGAGCCTGGCTACCAGCGAGCAGTGGACCGACAAGCAGTCGGGCCAGAAGGTCGAGCGTACCGAGTGGCACCGTGTGTCGCTGTTCGGCAAGGTTGCCGAAATCGCCGGCGAATACCTGCGCAAGGGTTCGCAGTGCTATATCGAAGGCAAGCTGCAGACCCGCGAGTGGGAAAAAGACGGTATCAAGCGCTACACCACCGAGATCATCGTCGACATCAACGGCACCATGCAGCTGCTCGGCGGCCGTCCGCAGGGCCAGCAGCAGGGCGGTGACCCGTACAACCAGGGTGGCGGCAACTACGGTGGCGGCCAGCAGCAGTACAACCAGGCTCCACGCCAGCAGGCACCACGCCCGCAACAGGCTCCTCAGCGCCCGGCACCGCAGCAGCCAGCCCCGCAGCCAGCGGCTGACTTCGACAGCTTCGATGACGATATTCCGTTCTGACCTGCAGTTTTTCCAGAACTGTAAACACTAAAAGCGAAGCCATTGATTTGGCTTCGCTTTTTTTTGGTTACAGATTTTTGTGGCGTAAGGGCTACATTTGTTAGGCGTTTACCTTTCGAGCCATAGCGATGGTAGCCGTAGGCCACCCTCAACCGCGGTGTTACCCCGTTAGCGCCTTTCACGCCATAGGGGTACAACCTAAGGCAAACGGGGAAGCCTTATCCTTAGCCTAAAATGGTTTGTTAGCTGTTCAGCTAATGATAACCTGTTACCTAAGATTAGCTGGTTGGACAATATTTGCTGAGCAGCTAAAAAGGCACATGAGGCTAAGGTAAATGGATCAATATCATCGTCAATCGGGGGGATTCGAATTCGAGAACCTTGTCCTAGAGGAACTAACGAGGACTCTCGATGAGGCCTTGGGACCCGATGCCATCGTACGACGTGTAGAGGGGATGCCGTTTGCTTCGTCAGCTGACTCCGAGCCAGATGGATTAATCGAGATCCAAACTCCCTACAAAAGGCTGGTGGTCTATGTCGAGGTCAAAAGGGACGTTTACCCTCGAGACATTAGGGACGCCGTATGGTCGTTGAATAAATACATGCGCTACCAAGACCAGGCACACGACGCTATTGGGATGCTTGCTGCTGGTTCGTTGAGCCCTGGAGCAAAGGATGAACTGAAGGCCGAGAACCTAGCTTTCTTCGATCTGGGGGGCAGCCTTCACCTGAGGCACGAGACTTGGCTTATCAGTATCAATAAGCCCTCCAAGCGCCTAAAAAGTTACTCACAAGGGGTAGACCTTTTCACCGACGCACGTGGGAGTGTGGTACATGCCCTTCTGATGCATGCAAACGCATGGCTGACAGGCGCGGAGCTAGCAGAGCAGGCTGAGACCTCTCCGTATACCTGCTCTGTGGTTTTGCAAGAGCTGACGTTGCGGGAATGGGTGGAGTCTACTGGTGGAGGGCCGAGTAAGCGCAGAATGCTCGTTCGTCCTGAAAAGCTTCTAGATGCTTGGGCTGAGCAATGGCAAGAGCGCAAAGAGAAGCAGACGAAGTGGTACACCTTCGTTGAAAACCCCAAGCACATGCTGGCTCACTTGGCTGATCGCATAGATCGGGCCCGAGTCGACTTTCCGTGGGCGTTTACTGGGGCCTCTGCTGCTAATGTCGTTGCTCCGCTGCTGACTAGCACTGATGGTGTGGAAATCATCGTGCCAAAAGGCTATGCAGAAAGGATGGCTGACATGGTAGGGCTGAAGCCTGTCACCAAGGGGGCAAACGTCACGCTCATCGAGCGAGAACCTGCGAGTTTGCTCTACCGTTACAGACACCCAGACCACCCTGCATTTTTTGCCAGTGCCTACATCTTGTACTTGGACTTGTTGGATGGCCGTGGCAGAAACAAAGAACTGGCAGACCATCTAAGAGAGAAATTGGAGTCATTATGGCAACGGGACTAAAGGCTCGCACAGCGGATGGATACGATCAGGATGTTACTTCGGCATGTGAGAGGACGTTACTCACGCTGCTGAGCGCTTTTGGGAATCTGAAGGAGACGCTGAGACTTGTCGGAGGCCTTGTTCCTCGTTACCTCACTCCTGCGACCCCACCAGACGTTCCGATGCATGCGGGCACTTCAGACGTAGACATTGTGTTAAATCTTGAGGTGTTGGCTGCTGGCAACGAATACGCCAGCCTCGCGGAACAGCTAAATGCTCGCGGTTTCACCCGCTGGGTCGAAGAGGGACAGGCAGCCTCGTGGCGCTGGCGTCGTCGGGTTAGCGAGCATATCGAGGTCGTCGTTGAGCTTCTTCGAGACGCAGGTGATGAGGCGCCAGGTAGGTCCATCAACGTCGACGGAGAAAGGGTATCGGCACTGACAATCAAGCACGCCCGAATTGTCCACGACTGGTATCAGGAGATGGAAATTTCTGCCGAACTCCTGGATGGTGATGGAGTGTCAGTAGATATTGTGCGATTTGCAGATGTGCCTGCGTTCGTAATCTTGAAGGCGCTGGCTCTGGATCAGCGCCAGGAGAGGAAGGATGCCGCCGACCTCATTCATGTTGTGAGGTACTCAGGCTCTATCAAGGAAGTCGCAGCCCTATTTGTCGAGCGTATTCGTTCGGAACAGCACCCAGAGGCGGTGCGGGATGGATTAGCGGCTCTTGCCAGGAGATTTGGGGATGACCAACATAGTGAGGGCTTCGAGAAGGTAGGAGCAGTCGCCTACGCGCGTTTCTACGGCGACGAGGAAGAGGATGAGCTTGTGGGTCGACAGCGTTTTGCGGCAGGGTTAATTCAGAGCTTGCTGGCAGAAATTGACACTCAATTAACAGATGCTTAAGACGGTTACTGATTGGGCAGCCTGGAGCTGGATACAACCGCTCTGAAAAATAGCTATTTCATAAACGACAACAACTGAAGCGAAGCCATTGATTTGGCTTCGCTTTTTTATTGTTTACAGTTTTTTACGGAGGCCGCTTATCCACCTCTTGAATGGTTGAAATAATGGTTAACGGCTGCACAACCAGTCCTCTCCCGTCATGCAGCAGTAATACCAGCGTTAATCCATAAGAACGAAGTTCATGATCCCACCAGTAATGGGACTGGCGAGGGCCTTGGCGGGAGCATTTGCCGCAGCCTGGCCAGCCGCTTCGATGGCCATGTTGCGGATATCTCCTGTGGTGGGCAGCCCGACGAAAGCCAATGCTCCATTGACGGCTGCCAGGGTGTCGTTTATTTCGGTGCCCGTTGAGGATTGGATCGTCGTAGTGGTAGCAGGTACATACACAACATTGGTCGTTGGCTGCGGGGAGGACCAGTTCGATCCGTCTGATGTCGAGATGTAGTAGATCACGCCAGGTGGATTCACGCTTGGCGTCGATCCCCAGGAAGGGCTGCTCATGAAGAACACGTAGAGCACGCCATTGAACTCGACGGGGTAGACGAACTGGGCAACAAAGTCAGGAACAACACCATTAGTCTCTGTCTGGAAGGTTGCCGTCGAGCCGATGGTATTGAGGCCAGACCAATTGGTGCCATCGTACGTACTGAAGGACACAGGGAAGTTGGTATACGGGGCTCCCTTTCCGCTGCTGTCGCGGGTGTACCCACCCGTTTTGGTTATGTAGAACACATACAGCGTGCCATTGAAAACAATGGCGCGGGGCGGGGTTCCAGGATCGATACCATTAATCGTCTGGGGATCAGCCATTTGGATACCATCCCACTCGCTGATGATCGTCGATGAAATATTCGGCACGGTGTACTGAGTCCACATGCTGTTGGCATAGGTGCAATATTGCAATGCGACGGCGTCTCCACCGATAGATCCGGAGCTTCCTTCGGCTTGATAGAAAACATACGGTTGAGCTGTCCCGCTCCCGGATGCAAAGGAAACGGCAGATGGGGATAGCGACATGAACCCGTCGGTGTTGCTTCCCTTTGGGGCAACCTCTTTGAGGCTGCTCCAACTGCCTGAAGGGCTCATCGATGCGTAATACAAGAAGCCCGAGTGATTCGAACCCTGCCAGAAGACATATAGCTGGTCAGGATCGCTTGCAGAACCGAGGGGCGGCATGGCAACGACAGCCACGTTGTCATTAGTGCAGATATCGCTACTGATTTGAGCGGGGCTCGACCATTGCAAACCATAAACGCTACTGGTTGAAGAGGGGGTAGCGTATGTGCCATCGGTGGTTGTGTATTGGATGCAACCGCCTGTGGCCGCGGGCCAGAAGACGTAAAGCAACTCGTCGCCCGAGGCGTCGGAAGAGGGGAATGTCGCCGCAATCGGCAGCACTGACGATGAGGGTGAAACACTGGCGACAGCCGCTTCTGAGATTACCGTATTCCAACTCCAGCATTTCACATCGAAGGTGCGACTGAAGAACAGTTGGTTATCGGCGGTGACCTCCCAGCCCTTGAAGGGTGAATAGTTGGAGGCCTCTACGCCTTGGGTTGCACACCACAGGTTGTTGTCAAAGGCTACGACCGACGGGCCTGTACTGCAGTTCATACGGCTGATCTGGGTGGCGGGTGCAAGCGTTTTGGAAGCTGTCCCCGCGGTCTGTGTAGTAACCTCGGGGAAGACAGTGTAGTAAGTAGTCCCGTCTTGCTGGTACATCAAATAGATTTGCCCATTCGCGACGCTGGCTAGAACCCCCTTGGTTGTCACGCTCAGGTTTGGACTGGTCTCAATTTGCCCCCATGTTGCACCGTCGGACGAGTAACTACATTGTAGTGTGCCGGTGTCGTTACTGCCGGAATCTACCCAGAACAGGTACAGTACGCCATTAACCGTCACAACTGCCGGCGAGCAGTCGCTCGACACAGATGAAGCGCCAGGAATGGTTTGTGCACTCCCAGTCGCTATGTTTGTGAAATAGTTGATCGCCCCATTACCGGTATTGAAAAATACATAGGGCGTACCATTGAACGTGACGGAAGCCGGGGAGTTGGCCATGGAGATGAAGCTTGCATCACCGTTGAGGAAACCGGAATTGTTCCCATAGACGTTTCCATAAGAGTTCCCATAAGAGTCCCCAGCGTTATAGCCCACTGCTGCGATTGCCGGAGTGCCAAGCTCAACGTTTTGAGTATCAGCAGTTGGCAATGGCATCTGCATGTAGGCCAGAGCCCCAGAGGTGTACTTTAGTTCAGGAGAGCTTTCCAGGTATGTGCTGTTATAGAAAACATAGATGTTGCCGTTAGCAATCGTTGCGCTTGGAGCACCCGTCATCGCCGGATAGCCGACATTATCAACGCCGCCATCGGAAGTGGTTTGATCTATCGAGAAAGGGGCTTTTATCAGGCATCCTTGCGACGTGCTCATGGGCATACATGTGCAATAGCCTATCTGCCCGGCGTTGGCGCCACTATTGTTGTGGTAGATATAGAGATACGAGACGCTGCTGAAAGAGTTGTAGTACATCATGGCGTTTGCCCAGCCATCGATGGTCTGGACCGTTGTGGTGCCAACCGGCGACCAGGACGAACTGTTTATATCGTGAACGATATAGGCAAGTACTCCCGGGCTTGACGCTAACTGGAAGAAGATATTCAGTTTCCCGGAGCTCTGTAGCCAGTAGCTGGAAGGTGAATCGGTGATGAAGACGCCGGACACGGCCGCCTGTGTCCAGGACGTGCCGTCGGAACCTAGGCGGCAGTACATCAGCGGCACGCCACTACCGGAATCGATACCGCCGTAGAACACGAACAATTGGTTGTTACCGGATGAGTCGGTGCATGCGCATGCCGATGGCGTTCCAGAAATGATGGCCGAAGAGGTCACGCCCTCCGGAAGGATCTGAGTCGATGCTGACCACGCTCCAGTCGAGCCGGAAAGCCAAGAGTAGAAAAGCGTGCCGGCACTGCCTTCCCCTTGATAGAACACATACAGGTCGTTGTTATATACCGTGGCCGTAGGAGACCCGGTTAGTTGCGCGCCGTTCACTGCATACGGTGTGCACCAACCCAAAGCATCACTATCAGTGGTTACGTTCGGAGTAGATGTAGTGCAATAGAGCTTGCCGCTGGCGGAGTCCTGATAGAACAGATAGACCAAGCCATTGAAGTAGGCCAACGTCGGCGATCCCGTGGCTGTGGTGCCGGAAATCGGGAGCGACGAGTTGGTAAAGGACCATTGTGTTGGTCCGCCGTTGCTCGCAAAAATTCCCTTCGCCGTGTTCACCGCTACGATACCAGTCGAGCCAGTGTTTTCCGCAATTGGGAGTACAGCGGGCGAACCGGTGACGGAGGGAAATTCATTTCCCGGCTCTACGACGGCAGGCAGCGTAGTCCCCGGAGTCCACTGCCCATTTTCGTATACCGCATATTGAAATGCTGACGTAACACCGGTCCAGTTGGAGTCAAACGAAGAATAGAAGAGCCAGGGTTGTGGTGCTGAAAAGCCCGGTAGGTCAACTGCAAGCAGAAACGCCCCGCCTGGCCCGACAACGTTGCCATCGCTCCCGGCTCCGAGTGGAGTAGCTTGCGAAGTACCTGTACTGTCACTCATGGATGATACATATGCCGCCAATGACCCCAGGAGGGCAGACTCATTGGGAATGTTGCCGGTTGGATAGACGTTGTTCAATCCATTAATGATGGAAGTGAAATAGATATCCGATGTAGATGCCATGCTGTTATTGAATGATTCGGGCGGAAATATCGCCAGGGTTGAACCGTATCTGTCATCCACTGTGTTGCCATTTGGCAATGTTGACGGTGAGCTCCAGGAAGTCCCATCGAAGGATATATAGCAAGTAGAGAAGCCTTGATATCCTGCTGGGGCAAAGCTTTGATAGAATAGATAGAGAAGTGGATCGGATGCACCCGGCGGGGTATGAACGATGGCGCTGGAAGAGAATACACTAATCGTTGATCCGCTAGCGGAAAGAATCGGAACTGTTACAGGAGCGCCAAATGCTCCCGTCGAGTCGGGGTAAGCAATGTAGCTTGGCTGCTCAGTATTCTCATCCACATAGAAAAGAAGTATCTGCTCTGTGTCAGACCCAGGCGCAGCGTAAACAACTGGCGAGAGCTGCCCAGTCCCAATCTTTGGGCCAATACCATTGGGGGCGAAGTCAGTCCATGTCTGCCCATCGGGCGTTGTAACGCAGCCAATTTCCAAGCTGGACGAGTAGACGGCGGAGTTTGTGCCAGTCTTCGCATAAAACAGGTACAGTTGTGGGTCTTGCTCTCCGGGCGGAGTGAAGACAACAGGATATACCCCCCAGGTACCCCCCACCATGGAACCACTTTGACAAACCATGGGAACGTTGACGTTGGGGATTTGCGTGGGCTGAGACCAAGACCATGTTTGACTGCTGAAGATGCTGTAGTAAATGAGTCCGGTTTGCCCCTGGCTTCCCGGTTCGCCGCCATAGAATGCATAGACATTGCCACCGAACATCACGGCCGAGATGGCGGTCGATGGTTGACTCGGTGGAGGACTGGTCATTGCACAGAGCTGATCCGCACTGAGCGTCCCGTACTGCCTTGCGGTATAATAAGGGTAGCCTCCAACACCAGCGTCCGAGTCATACAGCGATTGTCCCTGGAAGAAGCTGTACATCGTGGTTCCGTTAACGACGATCGAGGGGAGTGAATACACATTCCCAATGCCAGGTATATCCGCATAAGGCGACCAGTATAACTCTTGCTTAGGGTCGAGTTGATTGATCCCGGCACTGACGGCGTCGCCTGTCACATTGCCGAAAAAGTCAACGGCGATGTCGGACCAGCCTTTGTCATTTGTACCCAGCGCAATTCCGTAGTTGACTGCCCGCAGTATATCTTTGGTTGCTTTGTAGATAATAGGCATAAAAAGATCCTTCTTTTAATCAATGATGATTAATAGTTGATGGTTAAATAATATTGCTTTGGCAATCTGGCCCGCAGGCAAAAAGATCAAAGAGTTACATTGTCTTAAATCACGGAGCCTGCCTACCATGATCCGTACGTCTACTTCTCGGGGAATAATGCGAAGGCGTGCAGCCGTCTTGGCCCCAGTGCACAGCGGCCATTTATCCGCAGTGGTGCGAATAAGCAGTGGCCAGCCGTATGTCGTATTTATTCTTTGCGTAATCAGGGCCGTTGTAGGCAGCTGCAAAAACGGCCCAGTCCTTCCTCCTCAACGCGTCGCGGAACGGAGGTCGATCGATAAACTGCACGAATGCCGCCAGCTGTTCATCTGCTCCCGCACGATGTGCTTCGGCGAAGTCGTGCACGGTCGAAAAGCCGCAGGCGGGATAGTTGAAGCCCATTAGCTGGAACGTCCCCCAGCTGGCGGATTGCAAAGCAGCGTCGTGGTCCAGGGCCATAGCGGCATTGAGCCTGGCCCATTCTCCTTCCAGCGAACCGGCATACTTGGACTTGTCCCAGTGTGGATAACTCAGGTCGGGAGCAGTGGCATCGAAGTGCCCGCTCGTAAGTCGGTGAAAGATGTGCCCCTCGAAAAGCACCTTCGGTTCATTGGACGGCGGTGGAAGGAAGCCGGTGCCAGCCGACTCAACGCTGGCGACGGCCTGCAGGCATGCGACTTCCACGCCAAGATTTTGTGCCGATGCGGCCCATGCCTGATCCGAGATAGTTAGACTCATGCTTGTTTCCTCTAAGGTAGTGGTGCAGGTGAACTTGTGCCGTTGCCGGTAGATTCCTTCGGTGCAGTGGCAACTGGCAGATGGAGGGTGGTTGAGGTCTGTGGGGTGCCCGAGGGCATGGACAGTGTGTATTGGGCCGGAGGCAGGTACACGGTCTTGTCGGGCAGGTTGAACTGATAGTGATGGAAGAGCGTGGCGCAGATCAGTCCTGTTCCCAGCACAACCAGAACGATGCCGGGAGAGGACGTGTTCAGCGCCACCTTCAATTGCTGCGTTTCTCCGCTCAAGGACGTGGCTGGCTCTTGTAACCGACCCAGCACGAAGACCGCACCGACCAGACACAGCACCATTCCGGTCAAAAAACCGAGGTTCAGCAACGAGGCCTGACGCAGAATCACTGCGTTGGTGGCCTGCTCTCTTGCCCGAAGCGTTGCACGCTCGAGAGTCACCAGGGCGTTCCATCGCATCAGCTCGGCCTTGGCTGTGCTTTCCAAGTCCTCAAGGGACGCCGATGCTTCCTCGACTGCAGTGGGAATTTGCAGCTCGGCGCGCATCAGGTGTATCTGGACAAAGCTACTCAGAAAGAACAGAAGCCCCATCACAGCAATGGCTCGCGTCATGAAGGGTAGGACTTTCAATTGCCATTGGTCGTTGGTCACCGGCAGTGTTTCGATGGAAGCGCTCATGGTCCGTGTTCTCTCCTTTGAACTCGCCAGAGGATTTGGTCCGACGATCAGGAGGCTAGTTTCAGCGTTTGGAACCTCGCTAGTACCAACGACGTTTCCACGGCTCTCGTACCCTCAACCGCAGACATCGACGTCGGCGCCAACACTGCAAGACAGTGCGCCGGGATGTCGACGTAGCGGCAGGGGGAGCATTCAGTGCCAGCGCATTAGCTCAAGACTTTCGCCATATTGTGCCGTTCACCTGCGATGCCGAGATTGCGGCACAGGACGTCGCTGGCCAGTTGGATCGCCTGTTCACATAGCTTCAATGCCCATTCGAACGGGGCTTTCCATGCCTTGGCATAGGCATGCCAGGTAATCCCCAGGGTCTGAGCGCGAGCCAAATCCGAACAAGGGCGACGGCCACTGCCCTGGCACTTTTGACAGGGCCCGGAACGTTCATGAACAAGCTGGTACCCGGCGCCCTGACATATCGAGCAAATCACCGCGGTACTCAATTCGCCCAGCACGCCACGAGTAAGGCGTTGATAGACTGAACTGGGAGAGGGCCATCGTTGTTCTTTAGCCTCTTCCATTGCGCTTCGACAGGAAGTAAGGCTACTTGCCGGGCTTTGCGAGCGATGCCTGAACGCGGTCAGCTCAAGCTCCGCTATGTCATGAGTCAGTTGGGTAGTTAAAGCCTGAATCGCACGTGCCTTGCATTGGTCCAGAACTTGCCGCAACAACATTCGCTCTATGTCTCGTTTGTTATGGGATGCGCTATCCGGCCACCAGACGTAGCAGAACAATTCCCGCGAGAATTCATCGTTGATCATCCTCAATGCGGCTGATATCTCTTCTGCCGATAGTGCCGAATAGCCTTTCTGATTTACGCTCCATCGTGAACTGTTTTGACCCCTGCAGTGCAGTAAAGTACGACCGTCCATAGTCCTTCTCCATAGAAGTTACAGCGACTCGGATGTCGTCCTGCCGGGCTCACTCACTATGGCGTTCGATAGGTCTCCTCTCGAGCGCTAGACGAAGTCGTTACTGCGTAGGCAACCCGTTCGGGCACACATATTGGCATCGTGTTGAGAGCAGTGAATGGGAGCCCAAAAGTTGATTTCAGGTCTCACGCCTGGTGAGCTCGCCAGAGGAACTTGTCCGACGGTGAGGACGCTACTTCGGGGTTTTGGAACCTTGCCAGTACCAATGTGTGGGATCTGCGACCTCATGGACGTCGCAATCCGGGCGAGTCCAGTAAGCGCAAAGTTGTTGTTGATATTGACTGTTGTGCGCGATGCCTACGCAGGCACAAAGCGATGGAGGAGCAGGAAGCTCTTCCGATAATTGGCGATCTCGGTAATTGCGAGCGCCAGGGTGGCTTGTCCCGGGCTAAGTGGAGACCGACTCACGGTAGAAAATGTCCACTGCAAGGAGCGTTCATGCCCGTTCCTACAGGTTGCGGGGGGCTGCTACGGCGCAATCCTGTGAGAGCGGGCCCAATCAGTCAGTACGTCAATAGAACAGCCGCGGCTCCGGCGCGTCCAGCAGGCTGGCCAGCTTGGTCAGGGCAAAGCCCAGCTCCTGGCGGCTGGGGGCCATCAGGGCGATGCGCACGCCGCAGGGGGCGTGGCTGCGTTCTGGCAGGAACTGGCTGCCACTGACTACCGTGACGCCATTGTCGCGCGCCAGGTTGGCGAATTCGTCGCTGGTCCACGGCTCCGGCAATTCCAGCCAGATATGGAAGCTCTTGGGCTGGCTGCGGATCTTGTACTTGCCAAGGATCTCCCGGGCCATTTGCTGGCGCGCGGCCGCCTCGTCCTGCTGTACCTGCACCAGTTGATCGGCCTTGCCGCTGTTGATCAGGTTGCTGGCCAGTTGCGCCATCAACGGCGATGGCATCCAGACGCTGCTGCGTACCATCGACGATAGCCGCGACAGTGTTTGCGGCGGGGCATACAGGTAACCGATGCGCAGCGCCGGCAGCACGCTCTTCGACAAGCTGGTGAGGTACACCGAGCGTTCGGGCGCATAGGCAGCCAAGGGCTTGTAATCCGGCGCGGGCTCGAGAAAACCGTAGATGTCGTCATCGACGATGAACAGGTCGAACTCGCGGGCGATCTCGGCGATGGCCTGGCGCCGTGCGTGGGGCATGATCGAGTTGGTCGGGTTCTGGTGAGTGGTGACGCACACCAGCAGGGAAGGGCGGTGCTCCAGGCACGCCGCGCGCAATGCTTCGGGAATCAGGCCGTGCTCGTCCATGGCCACGCCGCGCAGGCGGCGGCCCATGCTGTGGGCCAGGGAGATGATGCCCGGGTAGCAGAACGACTCGCACAGCACCACATCGTCGCTCTTCGACAAGCTGCTGATGGCCACCAGCAGACCATGCTGGGCCCCGGAAGTCAGCACTACCTGCTGCCAGCGCGCCTCGGGTAGCCAGCGCTGGATCCAGGTGGCACCGGCCTGCTTGTGGGTCGTGTGGCCGCCCTCGGTGACGTAGTCGAGTACTTGCGTCAGGTCGGGCGACGCCGCCAGCTCGGTTATGGCCCCGCGCAGCCAGTCGGTCATGTGGGCATCGTTGGGCTTGATGATCGACAGGTCGATCTGGCCGCTCTCACGCTCGGCGGGCGCAGATTTCGGTCTGGCGACAGGGGCAGGGTTTTGCGCGTGCGGTTGCGGCAGCACGAAAGTACCTCGACCGACTTCGCCCACCACCAGGCCACGCTTGGCGGCTTCGTCATAGGCCCGGCCGATGGTGCCGGGGGTTACGTTCAAGGACTCAGCCAGGTCCTTGAGCGTCGGCAAGCGTTCGCCTGCAGCCAGCCGGCCACTGCCGATGTCTTGTTCAAGGGCGTCGGCGATCATCAGGTAGACCGGCTGCGCCAGGTCGCTGTAGTGAGGAACCCACATGGAAATGGCACCAGAATCTGCGAGAGCGCGGAAGCCTAGCACGAAAGGCCTGATGGAGGTAATCGTGATTTCTGTGCGTGAATTACCATGATTGCGTTGATCATGTCCCACCTTGGCTGCACATGCTGCCAACCTCGACGGGCCAAGCTTTAGCACCTTGGCATGGCTTGTGTTTCAGAAAAATATATTTAAATCATAGTGTTAGCCTGTTCTGCGGGATTTGTTTCACAGCGGAGACAAAGAAAATTATTGAATCGATGTTATTTTTGCAAATACTATCATTGCACCGATTCAATCTGCCGGAACAAGGACATACCGATATGGAGCTATTAGGCGCGTTCTGGGCGGAGCACTGGTTGCTGGCGATCCTCATGCTGGGGGCGATTGCCTTCGTTGCCGGCTTCGTCGACAGCATTGCCGGTGGCGGCGGCCTGTTCCTGGTGCCGGGCTTTCTGCTGGTTGGCATGCCACCCCAGGTGGCCCTCGGCCAGGAAAAACTGGTCAGTACCCTCGGCACGCTGGCGGCCATTCGCAACTTCCTGGCCAACAGCAAGATGGTCTGGCAGGTGGCGCTGGTCGGCGTGCCGTTCTCGTTGCTCGGTGCCTACCTGGGTGCACACCTGATCGTGTCGATCTCCCAGGAAACCGTGGGCAAGATCATCCTGGCGCTGATCCCCTTCGGCATCCTCATCTTCCTCACCCCCAAGGACCGCCCGGTCGAGGCGCGCGAACTCTCATCACGCATGCTGTTCACCGTGGTCCCGCTGACCTGCCTGGCCATCGGCTTCTATGACGGCTTCTTCGGCCCCGGTACCGGCAGCCTGTTCATCATCGCGTTCCATTACCTGCTGCGCATGGACCTGGTCTCCAGCTCGGCCAACTCCAAAACCTTCAACTTCGCGTCCAACATCGGCGCCCTGGTGGCCTTCGTCATTGCTGGCAAGGTCGTCTACCTGCTGGCGTTGCCGCTGGTGGCCTGCAACATCCTCGGTAATCACCTGGGCAGCGCGCTGGCCCTGCGCAAGGGCAACGAAGTGGTACGCAAGGCGCTGGTGTTCTCGATGCTTTGCCTGTTCACCAGCCTGGGCGTGAAGTACCTGACCTGACCCATCGACAAGGAAACAACTGATGAAAACCGCATTCGTAACCGGCGCCTCGGCGGGCTTTGGTCGTGCCATCTGCCGTACCTTGGTCGGCAAAGGCTACCGCGTGATCGGTGGCGCCCGGCGCATGGACAAACTGCAAGCGCTGCAAACCGAACTGGGCGCCAACTTCGTTCCGCTGGCGCTGGATGTTACCGACCCGGTGTCGATCGAGATGGCGGTCGAGCGGATTCGTGATGCTTCGCTGCAGATCGACCTGCTGGTCAACAATGCCGGGCTGGCGCTGGGGGTGGACCGTGCCCAGGTCAGCAGTGCGGAAAACTGGCAGCGGATGATCGACACCAACATCACCGGCCTGGCCATGGTCACCCACAAGATCCTGCCGCAGATGGTGGAAGCCGACAGCGGCATGATCATCAACATCGGCTCGATCGCCGGCACCTACCCCTACCCGGGCGGCAACGTTTATGGCGCCAGCAAGGCCTTTGTCCGGCAGTTCAGCCTCAACCTGCGCGCCGACCTGGCGGGCACTCGCGTGCGGGTGAGCAACATCGAGCCGGGGCTGTGCTCGGGCACCGATTTCTCGGTGGTGCGCCTGAACGGCGACCTGGATGCCGTGCAGGCCCTGTACCGGGATGTGCAGGCCATTCTGCCCGAGGACATTGCGGCCACGGTGGCCTGGATAGCCGAGCAGCCGGGGCATGTGAACATCAATACCATCGAGATCATGCCGGTGGCGCAGAGCAGCGCAGCGCTGAATGTGGTACGCAACCTGCCGCGTTGCTGATTGGTAAGTGGTGGATGGCACCGGCAACACAGTGCCTTCAACTGACCCATGTCATCGCACCTTCTCGATTCTTGGCTAGTCTTACCTGTTGGCGGCCATCAATTGGCCGCCACCGTGACTACCAGGAGGCGCCGGCCATGTTCCGTGCGCCCACCACCTGATCAGGAGTGCACGATGGACTTGAACCGTCGGCAGTTCTTCAAGGTCGCCGCCGTCGGCCTTGGAGGCTCGAGCCTTGCGGCGTTGGGCATGGCCCCGACACCCGCATTCGCCGAGCAGGTGCGTCACTTCAAGCTGGCGCATACCAAAGAGACCCGTAACACCTGCCCCTACTGCTCGGTCGGCTGCGGCCTGATCATGTACAGCCAGGGCGATGCGGGCAAGAACGTCAAACAGAACATCATCCATATCGAAGGTGACGCCGACCACCCGGTCAACCGCGGCACCCTCTGCCCGAAAGGCGCCGGCTTGCTGGACTTCATCCACAGCCCGAGCCGCCTGCAATACCCCGAGGTGCGCAAACCGGGCAGCAAGGAGTGGGTGCGGGTCAGCTGGGACGAGGCGCTCGATCGCGTCGCCGACCTGATGAAGCAGGACCGCGACGCCAACTTCATCGAAAAGAACGCCCAGGGGCAAACGGTCAACCGCTGGCTCACCACCGGTTTTCTCGCTGCTTCCGCCGCCTCCAGCGAGGCCGGCTACCTGACCCACAAGGTCGTCCGCGCAACAGGCATGCTGGGGTTCGATAACCAGGCTCGTGTCTGACATGGCCCGACGGTGGCAAGTCTTGCCCCGACGTACGGCCGTGGCGCCATGACCAACCACTGGTCCGATATCGCCAACGCGAATCTGGTCCTGGTGATGGGTGGCAACGCAGCAGAAGCGCATCCGTGCGGCTTCAAGTGGGTGACCGAGGCCAAGGCGCACAACAAGGCGCGGCTGATCGTGGTCGACCCGCGGTTTACCCGTACCGCTTCGGTGGCGGACTACTACGCACCGATCCGTACCGGTACCGACATCGCCTTCATGGGCGGGCTGATCAATTACCTGCTGAGCAACGACAAGATCCAGCACGAGTACGTGCGCAACTACACCGACGTGTCGTTCATCGTCAAAGAGAACTATGGCTTCGAGGATGGCCTGTTCAGCGGCTACGACGAGGCCAAGCGCGTGTATGCCGACAAGTCCGGCTGGGGTTACGAGCTGGGTGAGGACGGTTTTGCCCAGGTCGACCCGACCCTGCAGCACCCGCGCTGCGTGTTCCAGCTGATGAAGCAGCACTACAGCCGCTATACCCCCGAGCTGGCGAGCATGACCTGTGGCATGCCGCAGGACGCCATGCTGAAGATCTGGGAAGAGATCGCCACCTGCTCGGTACCGGGCAAGACCATGACGATCCTTTACGCGCTTGGCTGGACGCAGCACTCGATCGGCGCGCAGATCATCCGCAGTGCGGCCATGGTGCAGTTGCTGCTGGGCAACGTGGGCATGCCAGGGGGCGGGGTCAACGCCTTGCGCGGGCACTCCAACATCCAGGGCCTGACCGACCTCGGCCTGCTGTCCAACTCGCTGCCGGGTTACCTGACCCTGCCTGGTGATGCCGAGCAGGACTACGCCGCCTACATCGACAAGCGCGCCTCCAAACCGCTGCGCCCGGGGCAACTGTCGTACTGGCAGAACTACGGCAAGTTCCATGTCAGCCTGATGAAAGCCTGGTACGGCGCCAACGCCACGGCGGAGAACAACTGGGGTTACGACTGGCTGCCCAAGCTCGATGTGCCGGCCTACGATGTGCTGCGCATGTTCGAGATGATGAGCCAGGGCAAGGTCAACGGCTACCTGTGCCAGGGCTTCAACCCGATTGCTGCGCTGCCGGACAAGAACCGCGTCACCGCCGCCCTGGCCAAGCTCAAGTGGCTGGTGATCATGGACCCGCTGGCCACCGAAACTTCGGAGTTCTGGCGCAACGCCGGGCCGTTCAACGATGTCGACACGGCCAACATCCAGACCGAAGTGATCCGCCTGCCCACCACCTGCTTCGCCGAGGAAGACGGCTCGCTGGTCAACAGCAGCCGCTGGTTGCAGTGGCACTGGAAGGGCGCCGACGGCCCGGGCGAAACCCGCACCGACGTGCACATCATGAGCGAGCTGTTCCTGCGCCTGCGCCAACGCTACCAGGCCGAGGGCGGCGCCTACCCGGACCCGCTGATGAACATCAGCTGGCCATACAAGATCCCGGAAGAGCCATCCCCGGAGGAGCTGGCCAGGGAAATGAACGGCTGGGCGGTGACCGACGTCACCGACCCGACTGGCGCAGTGCTCAAGGCGGGCCAGCAACTGGCGGGCTTTGGCCAGCTCAAGGACGATGGCAGCACCGCGTCCGGCTGCTGGATCTTCGCCGGCAGCTGGACCGAGCAGGGTAACCAGATGGCTCGCCGTGACAACAGCGACCCGTACGGCATGCACCAGGTGCAGAACTGGGCCTGGGCCTGGCCGGCCAACCGCCGCATCCTCTACAACCGCGCTTCCAGCGACCCGCAAGGCAAACCCTGGGACCCGGAGAAGAAGCGCCTGGTCTGGTGGAACGGCAAGGCCTGGACCGGTACCGACGTGCCCGACTTCAAGGTCGATTCGCCACCCGAGGCGGGGATGAACCCGTTCATCATGAACCCTGAAGGCGTGGCGCGGTTCTTCGCCATCGACAAGATGGCCGAAGGCCCGTTCCCCGAGCACTACGAGCCGTTCGAGACGCCGATTGGCATCAACCCGCTGCACCCGCAGAACAAGAAGGCCACCAGCAATCCGGCCGGGCGGGTGTTCGACTCGGTGTGGGACACCCTGGGCAAGCACGACGAGTTCCCGTACGCGGCGACCACGTACCGGCTGACCGAGCACTTCCACTTCTGGAGCAAGCATTGCCGGCTCAACGCAATCGCCCAACCCGAGCAGTTCGTCGAAATCGGCGAGGTGCTGGCCAACGAGAAGGGCATCAAGGCCGGTGACCGGGTGCGGGTGTCGAGCAAGCGCGGGCATATCGATGCGGTGGCGGTGGTGACCAAGCGGATTCGCCCGCTCAAGGTCAACAACCAGACCGTGCACCAGATCGGCATCCCGTTGCATTGGGGCTTCACCGGGGCTACGCGGCATGGCTACCTGACCAACACCCTGGTGCCTTTCCTGGGTGACGGCAATACCCAGACGCCTGAGTCCAAGTCGTTCCTCGTCAAAGTGGAGAAACTCTGATGGCCAGCCAAGACATCATCGCCCGCTCGGCCACCACCACCGTACCGCCTTCGGTACGCCAGCAGCAGGAAGTCGCCAAGCTGATCGACACCACCAAGTGCATCGGCTGCAAGGCCTGCCAGGTGGCGTGTTCGGAGTGGAACGAACTGCGTGACGAGGTCGGCCACAACCACGGCACCTACGACAACCCCCAGGACCTCACCGCCGAGACCTGGACCCTGATGCGCTTCACCGAGCATGAGCGCGACGACGGCAACCTGGAGTGGCTGATCCGCAAGGACGGCTGCATGCACTGCGCCGAGCCAGGTTGCCTGAAGGCCTGCCCGAGCCCGGGGGCGATCATCAAGCACGCCAACGGCATCGTCGACTTCAACCAGGACCACTGCATCGGTTGCGGCTACTGCATCACCGGCTGCCCGTTCAATATCCCGCGCATCTCGCAGAAGGACCACAAGGCGTACAAGTGCACCCTGTGTTCCGACCGCGTGACCGTGGGCCTGGAGCCGGCCTGCGTGAAAACCTGCCCGACCGGGGCGATCGTGTTCGGCAGCAAGGATGAGATGAAGGTGCATGCTGCCGAGCGCATTGTCGACCTCAAGTCGCGAGGCTACGACAAGGCCGGGCTGTACGACCCTGACGGCGTCGGTGGCACCCACGTGATGTATGTGTTGCACCATGCCGACACGCCGAAGCTGTATGCCGGCCTGCCGGACCAGCCGGTGATCAGCCCGCTGGTCGGGCTGTGGAAGGGCATCACCAAGCCGCTGGCGCTGCTGGCCATGGGCGCGGCGGTGCTGGCCGGGTTCTTCCACTATGTGCGGGTCGGGCCGCAGCGGGTAGAGGAGGACGAACACCCGACACCTGCGGATGAAAGCGTGCACCAGGTGGACCCGTCGGTCCATGTCTATGATCCGACCAAGCCCGGTGGGCAAGGGGAGCAGCGGCCATGAACGACAACAAACCCATCCTGCGCTACAACGCCAACGAGCGCAGCAACCACTGGGTCGTCGCGATCCTGTTCATCCTGGCTGGCCTGTCAGGGCTGGCGCTGTTCCATCCGGCGCTGTTCTGGCTCAGCAACCTGTTTGGCGGTGGGCCGTGGACGCGCATTCTGCATCCGTTCCTGGGCGTGGCGATGTTCGTGTTCTTCCTCGGCCTGGTGTTGCGTTTCTGGCGCGCGAACTTCATCACTGCCAATGATCGGCTATGGTTGCGGCGCATCGATCGGGTCATGCTGAACAGGGAAGACGGCGTGCCACCGATCGGCAAGTACAACGCCGGTCAGAAGCTGCTGTTCTGGACCCTGCTGCTGTGCATGCTGGTGCTGTTGATCAGCGGCGTGGTGATCTGGCGTGCCTGGTTCAGTCATTACTTCGATATCGGCGCCATTCGCCTCGCCACTCTGCTCCACGCCCTGGCGGCGTTCGTGCTGATCCTCAGCATCATCGTGCACATCTACGCCGGCATCTGGATCAAGGGCTCGATCGGCGCCATGCTGCATGGCTGGGTCAGCCGCGCCTGGGCGCGCAAGCACCATGAGTTGTGGTACCGCGAAGTGACCGGCGACAAGACGCCGGGCAATCACGGACGAAAAGAAGGATGAGCGCTTGAGCACGATACTCGAACCCGGGCAGATCGAAGCGTCGGCGGTGATGCCGCCGTTTCTGCACCTGCCCCCCGCCAACCTGTTCGAACTGCGCGCCGCGCGCCTGGAGCAGCTGGCCGAGGGCAATGCCCTTGGCGAATACCTGAAGCTGGTGGCCCGCTTGTGCCGTGTCCAGCAGCAGCTTGTGGATAACCCGCCCTCTGACATGCCGGTGGCCGAGGAGCGTCAGCGCCTGTGCATAAGTCATGGCCTGCCGCCGCTGGCGGCGGACAGCCTGGTGCGTGAAGGGCCATGGCTGGTCTGGTTGCAGGCCTTGCTCGAGCACTTCAATGCGCAGAACAGCGGCCCCCTGGGTGAGGCGTTGCTAGCCCTGCGTGGCAGTGATGACAACCTGCGCAAGGGCTGGGGCATTGCCTTGCTCGCCGGGCAGTACGACGCAGTGCCTGCGGCGCTGGTGCCGTTCATTGGGGCTGCCTTGCAGGCGGCCTGGACCAGCTGGTTGTTGGCACTGCCCACGCCAGAGCTCAAGCCTGCCGACAGCCTGGCCCAGTGCCCGGCCTGCGGTTCGCCGGCGATGGCAGGGGTGGTGCGCAACCGTGGCAAGCACAATGGCCTGCGCTACCTGGCCTGTTCGCTGTGTGCCTGCGAATGGCATGTGGTGCGGGTCAAGTGTGTGTACTGCGAGTCGAGCAAGGACCTGCGTTACACCAGCCTCGACGATGACCGCCATGCACCGGGCAAGGCGCCGCTGCGCGCCGAGTGCTGCCCGGGGTGCGACAGCTACCTGAAGCAGAACTACCTGGAAAACGATGCGGCGGCCGAGCCGCTGGCCGATGACCTGGCCAGCCTGGCTCTGGATATTCGCCTGGACGAGGAGGGCTTCCATCGGTTGGCACCGAACCTGATGCTCGCACCCGGGTAGCGGAGAGTGTCTACACTGTAAGACCGAGTCGCCCTTTTCGCGGGCATGCCCGCTCCCACGTGGACCTGCGCAAAACGTTGTGGGAGCGGGCACGCCCGCGAAGAGGCCAGAACAGACAACGGAATAGTCCAAGGTAGTACCGCATGTCCTCCAGCCTAGCCAGCGACACCCCACGCCTGCCCTCCATCGACACCCTCTTGCGCCACCCGGCCTGCCTCCCGCTGATCGACCGCCATGGCCGCGACGCGGTCCTCGCCACCCTGCGGCACCTGCTCGACGACCTGCGCGACCCTGCCCGCAGCGGCCAGCTCAGCGCCGCCGAACTGGCCGCTGAAGTGCTGCTGGGCCGCACCGGCGAACGCCTGGCCACCCAGCAGCGCAGCCAGGTCCGCCGTGTGTACAACCTCACCGGCACTGTCCTGCACACCAACCTCGGCCGCGCCTTGTTGCCAGAAGAGGCTATCGAGGCCATGCAGACCGCCGCCCGCTACCCGCTCAACCTGGAGTTCGACCTGACCACCGGCAAGCGCGGTGACCGTGACGACCTGATCGAAGGACTGATCCGCGAGCTGACCGGCGCCGAAGCCGTCACCGTGGTCAACAACAACGCCGCCGCCGTGCTGCTGGCGCTCAACAGCCTGGGCGCGCGCAAGGAGGGCATCATCTCCCGCGGTGAACTGATCGAGATCGGTGGCGCCTTCCGCATCCCCGACATCATGGCCCGTGCCGGCGTGAAGCTGCACGAAGTCGGCACCACCAACCGCACCCACGCCCGCGACTACGAAGCTGCCGTCAACCCACGTACCGGCCTGCTGATGCGGGTGCATTGCAGCAACTACAGCATCCAGGGCTTCACTGCCCAGGTGCCCACCGCCGAGCTGGCGCGCATCGCCCACCAACATGACTTGCCGCTGCTGGAAGACCTGGGCAGCGGCAGCCTGCTTGACCTTACCCGTTGGGGCCTGCCCGCCGAGCCGACCGTGCGCCAGGCCCTGGCTGACGGCGCCGATATCGTCACCTTCAGCGGCGACAAACTGCTGGGCGGGCCGCAAGCCGGGATCATCGTCGGGCGCAAGGCACTGATCGACAGGATCAAGAAGAACCCGCTCAAGCGCGCGCTTCGGGTCGACAAGATCACCCTCGCCGCACTCGAAGCGGTGCTGGCGCTGTACCGTAACCCCGACCGCCTGGCCGAGCGCCTGCCCAGCCTGCGCCTGCTGACCCGCAGCCAGGCCGAAATCCAGGCCCAGGCCGAGCGCCTGGCGCCAGCGCTCAAGGCCTGCCTCGGCGAACAGTGGGCGGTCAGCGTGGAACCGGCGCTGGGCATGATCGGCAGTGGTAGCCAGCCGGTGGCCC
>Ga0209676_1001075_pt1 | contig 30906 bp, 24 predicted proteins | sample AraplaCvi_mLB_r2_FD_184282 | JGI IMG/M metagenome (GOLD analysis project Ga0209676, IMG submission 184282) | Arabidopsis root microbial communities from North Carolina, USA - plate scrape MF_Cvi_mLB_r2 (SPAdes) (version 2) | ecosystem: Host-associated > Plants > Roots > Endosphere | place: USA... | reverse complement strand
ATTCCGCCATGCTCCGGATCTGCCTGTGCCTGCTGATCGTGGTCGCCAGCTCGACCGTGGCTGCGCGCGAGATCAAGCTCAGCTCCGCGAACAGCGGCAGCTGCCCGGAAGCGTCCTCGATCGCACGTGAAAGCGCACGTGCGACCCCGCGCGCGACCGCCCCTGTTCGTGACGTCAAACCCGCCCGTCCCAGTGTCCACAGCGACGCCGGCAGCAGCAGCGGCCGCATGCAGTCGCCGCGCTGGCACAGCTTCCTGCCGGGCATGTTCCGCTGATTCCTGCGCGGGCGTCGTGATTTGCTGAGTTTCCTCCGGCGCCTGCGTTTTTCGCCCGCACCGATTCCTGACGATCTCTGGCACGCAGCGCATGCGCGCGTGCCGTGGTTGCGGGCGCTCGATTTCCCCCGCGACACACGACTGCGCGAACTCACCGCGCGCTTCGTGCACGAGAAGACGATCACGCCGATCGGCGAACTCACGCTCGATGACGCGCAGCGCGTCAGCCTCGCTGCGCTTTGTTGCCTGCCGCTGCTGGAATTCGGCCCCGACGGTTTGCGCGGCTGGTCGCAACTGATCGTCTATCCCGATGCGTTCCGCGTGAATCGCACGCATGTGGACGCCGCCGGCGTGTTGCACGAGTGGGAAGACGAGTTGATAGGCGAAGCCTGGGAAAGCGGGCCGATGATCCTGTCATGGGCCGACATCGTCGCCGACTGCGAAGACCCGAACGCCGGCTTCTGCGTGGCCGCTCACGAGATGGCGCACAAGATCGACGCCCTGGACGGCGAGCTCGACGGAACGCCGCCGCTGCCGCGTCCGTGGCAGCGCGAATGGGCGCGCGATTTCCAGGCCGCCTACGACAAGCTCGCACGCCAGGTCGATCGCGGTCGCCACACGGTCATCGACGGCTATGCCGCCGAAGCACCGGAAGAGTTCTTCGCCGTCGTCACGGAGTATCACTTCAGCGACCCGCACACGCTGCGCGCGGAAATGCCGCAGGTGGCAGCGCACCTGGAACGTTTCTACGGGCCCTCGCCTTTCGCCTGACGGCGGTGCGGATCAAAGGCCGGGCGGCACCACGACTTCGAAATGCGCGCCGCCCAGTTCGGTCGAACGGCTGACATCGAGCGTGCCACGGTAGCTGCGCACGACGTCCTGCACGGTCGCCAGGCCGATGCCATGGCCCTGCACGCGTTCGTCGCCGCGCACGCCGCGCTGCAGGACCAGGTCGATCTTGTCGTCGGGCACGCCCGGGCCGTCGTCGTCGACCGCGAGCAGCAAACCCGGACGGCGGTTCGGTGCAAGCTCGCCTTCCTTCACCGTCAGCAGCACGCGCGAGCGCGCCCATTTGAAGGCGTTTTCCAGCAGGTTGCCGAGCACTTCCTGCAGGTCGCCCGGTTCGCCATAGAAACGCGCACCGGCGTCGATGTCGAATTCGCAGATGACGCCCTTCGACGCGTAGATCTTTTCGAGGCTCTGGACGATCTGGTCGGCGTACGGCTCGATTTCCAGGGGCGCTGCAAACAGCACGTGGCCCGAGCGCGCCGCGCGTGCGAGCTGGTACGACACCAGGTCGCTCATGCGCCGCACCTGCAGGTCGATCTCCTCGCGCAGCTCTTCCACCGGGACGTCGTCACCGCCTCGCGCGCGCAGCACCGCCAGCGGCGTTTTCAGGCTGTGCGCGAGATCGGCCAGCGTGTTGCGCTGGCGGTCGAGGTTCTCGCGCTCGCTTTCGATGAAGGCGTTGATGCTTTCGGTGAGCGGTTCGAGTTCGCGCGGATGGCGACCGCTCATGCGCGAGGCGAGGCCGCGCTGTACCCGCTTTAGTTCATCGACCACGCGCTTGAGCGGGCGCAGGCTCCAGCGAAGGATCACCGTCTGCAACAGCAGCAGGATCAGGCCCGCGCCGCCGAGGTAGCGCCACAGCGCCTGCCGGAACACGCTGACCTGGCGGCTCAGCGCGGTCGTGTCTTCCAGCACGTAGATCGTGTACGGGAATTCTGCGCGCGCATCGTCGCTGCCCGCGCTCCAGATCAGGCCACGACCGTACCGGTAGGCTTCGCCGCCATCGCCGCTGATTTCCGTGATCGGAAGCGCGCGCTCGAAGGTTTCCTCGTTGGGTTCGAGCATCTTGCCGGCGGGCAGGATGGGGCCCTGCGCCGAGGTCGAATCCCAGTGCCCGTTCGGCAGCACGACTTCGGCGTACAGGCCGCTGCCGGGGCGTTCGAGCCGCGGGTCGACGGTCTCGTAGGGCGGGATGAACTCGCCGTTTCGCGCGAACTCGCCGCCGGCAACATAGGCCAGCGCAAGACTGCGCAGGCGCTGGCGCATGTTGCTTTCTGCGGTTTCAAGGAACGCGCGGTCCAGCGCGTAGCCGGCCAGCGCGAGGAACGCCACCAGGCCCAGGCTAGCGGCCAGCAGCTGGCGCGCCTGGAGCGAGCGCGGCTGGCCCCAGCTCACCTGTGGCGATCGGCGGGGCATGGGGCTAAGTGGGAAGGAACGGGCGACGGCATCGCCGCCAAGGGTACCCAGCGCGCCGTGCGTTGACGATGACTCGCCGACGCCCGGCGCTGCTGGCTCATCGAATCCGTGCGCTGGTTCTTAGTCTCCGCTGCGCGCGATGGCGAAGCGGTAACCGCGGCCGCGCACGGTCTCGATCGGCTTGAGCGAGCCGTCGGGATCGAGCTTCTTGCGAAGGCGGCCGATGAAGACTTCCAGGACGTTGGAATCGCGATCGAAGTCCTGCTGGTAGATGTGCTCGGTGAGGTCAGCCTTCGAGACCAGCTCTCCGGCATGCATCATCAGGTACTCCAGCACCTTGTACTCGTAGCTGGTCAGGTCGACGTTGCTGCCGTTGACGCTCACCGTCTGCGCCGCGAGGTCGAGGACCACCGGGCCGCATTCCAGCGTCGGCTTGCTCCAGCCGGCAGCACGGCGGACCAGCGCGTTGAGGCGGGCCAGCAGCTCTTCGATGTGGAACGGCTTGACCAGGTAATCGTCGGCGCCCTGCTTCAGACCCTCGACCTTGTCCTGCCAGCTGGAGCGGGCGGTGAGGATCAGCACCGGGAACTTCTTGCCTTCGTCGCGCAGGGCCTTGATCAGCTCCATGCCCGACATCTTCGGCAGGCCCAGGTCGATGATGCCCAGGTCGAACGGGACTTCACGGCCCATGTAGAGCCCTTCTTCGCCGTCCTGGGCTGCATCCACCGCAAACCCTTCCCGCTTCAGGCGGGCTGCAAGGGTTTCGCGCAGCGGTGCTTCGTCTTCGACCAGCAGAATTCGCATGTGGACTCCAATGTCTGTCGTTCTGGCTAGGCCGCTACCACCCGGAGGGCCTCCGAGAGCGTGGCGGGTCAGTCGTCGTCGCGGCGTGTACGGTCGTCCTGCTGCTGGCGCTCGCGCACCTGCGGATCGTCCATGTAGATGCGGACTCGACCGCTGGAATCGACCACCTTCACGCGGTTGACGTCGCGGCCGTCGTAGGGAACCCGTTCGGCGCTCAGGACCTGCCCACCGGTGCGGCGTTCGACCCGGCGAACCGAGTCGGACAGGCCCTGGCGATCTTCGCCGCGGCCATGTCCACGTTCGCCCCGGTCACCGCGCTCCGGAGGACCGCCGCGACCCTGGGCCGACACGGCGCCGGCCGACGCAAGCAGCGCGGCGAGCAGGACGAGCGTGAGGGGACGGAAGCACGGCATCTTCATCGGGACTGGGGCACGCGAACGGGGCAATATCGCACGACCGTGCGACAGTGTGCATTCTCGAAACGAAGCGGTGAATCCGGTCTGAACTTTTCTGATTGCCAACGGCCGGCATTCAGACCTTGGCATCCGGCCCATGCCGGCCCGTGGCCTAGAAGATCTCGGCGATGCAGCAGCGCAGGGAGCCGCCGCCGGCTTCGATGGCATCCAGCTCGACGGCCCGCACGTCGAACCCCGCAGCCGCCAGCAGGTGACGGTTCCCGGGCGTGAGCGCGTCGGCGGCGCGGGCACTCATCCAGACTGTGTCGCTGGACAGCGAGATGGCATTGCCGGCGAAGGCGGCGTGCTCGGCTTCGGACAGCACGATGGCATGGGGCGCGTAGAAGTCCGCGATGGCCTGCGGCACCGCCGCGTCGGCGAAGCCGCGCGGACTGACAATGACCGCCCGCCCCGCCAGCACGGTCAGAACGACGTTGGCGTGGTACTCGCCCGGCGCGAGGTCGAACATCAAGGTGGCCCGCAATCCGAGCGCTTCGTGCATCAGCCGCGCGCCCTCCTCGTCGCAACGCTCGGACAGCCCGCACAGCCCGAGGCCACGCGCGCGGTCGATGACCAGCGAACCGGTGAGTTCGCATGGATGCGGCTGCGTGGATAGATCGATCTCGGCGTAGTCCATCACGCCGCCGAGGAAGTTGCGGATGTCGGAACGCTCGGCTTCGCGCTGGCGCACCGGATGCCGCATGCGTCCGACGACGTAACGCCCGGCCGCCGTGGCGAACACGTTGTTCGGAAACACCGCATCGGGCGTATCGACGTCGCCCGCGAAGCAGACCGTCGGCAGCACCTGCGACATCGCACGGTGCAATGCGCGGTGCTGCGTGAGCGCGCAATCGGCATCGAAGCATGAGGCCTGCGCCATGTAGAAGTTGTCCTGCGCGGACTGCTCGGCCAGGCAGAAACCTTCGGGCGCGACGAGGAACGCTGCCTGCGCCGTCGGCGGGCCGAAATCGTGCGCAAGGGTTCGCGCGTGCGCAAAGAAGGCAGCGGCGTCGCGCGTGATCATGCGGCGTCCACCCGTTCGCCGGCGAAGGACTCGGTGATCTCGATCGCCTGCTCCACCAGCGACCAGTCCGCACCGGGCTTGTGTGCGCCTTCGCTGAGCACCTGGCGGAACGCGCGCCCGCCGCGTTCGCCGGCGAACAGGCCCAGCAGATGCCGCGTGATGTGCTTCAGATACACGCCCCGCGCGAGCTGGTCCTCGACGTAGGGACGCAACGCGCGCAGCAGTTCGCCACGGCTGCGCAGTTCGCCGCCGAACCAGGCGACATCGAGGCGATGCAGCAGGTACGGATCGTGATAGGCCGCGCGGCCCAGCATCGCGCCGTCGGTATGCGCCAGATGCCCGGTTGCTTCTTCCTGCGTCGCGATGCCGCCGTTGACGACGATCTGCAATTGCGGCCGCTCGCACTTGAGGCGGTACGCCCAGTCGTAACGCAGCGGCGGAACCTCGCGATTCTCCTTCGGGGAAAGGCCCTGCAGCCACGCATTTCGCGCGTGGATCACGAACATGCCGCATCCCGCGGCCGCCACCGTGTCGATGAAGGCGAGGAAGCGGTCCCAGTCGTGGTCGTCGTCCACGCCCAGACGGCATTTCACCGTCACCGGCACGTCGCAGCTTTCGACCATCGCCGCCACGCTTTGCGCCACCAGTTGCGGCTCGCGCATCAGGCACGCACCGAATCGTCCCGCCTGCACGCGATCGGACGGGCAACCGCAATTGAGGTTGATCTCGTCGAACCCGTAATCGGCGCCGATCTTCGCCGCCGCGCCGAGCAGTTCCGGCTCACTGCCGCCCAGTTGCAGCGCGACCGGATGCTCCACCGGATCCATCGCCAGCAGCCGCGCGCGATCGCCGTGGATCACCGCGTTGGCGTGCACCATCTCGGTGTACAGGCGCGCGTGCGGCGCGAGCAGACGGTGGAAGACACGGCAATGCGTGTCGGTCCAGTCCATCATCGGGGCGACGGAAAGGCGGAGCTGGGACGGGGGGAGCGGGCTTGCCATGGCCGAATTATCCGCAATGGCCGGCCTGGGCGCATCCGACGTCAATCGCGCCGTTCACGAGTGGGCGGGTGCGTCGGCTTGAAGTACGATGATCCCGGGACATGGGGAGTGTCAGGACGACATGGTTCGAACCCGGATTCTGGCGGTGGCTTGCGCAGCCCTGCTTTCAGCCTGTTCACCCGGCGAGCGTGACGCGGCCGAGATCGCCGACGCAAACGCCGCTAAGGTCGCGCTCGGCAAGCGCATCTTCTTCGACACGAATCTGAGCAGCGACGGACGCACGAGCTGCGCGACGTGCCACAAGCCGGAACTGGCGTTTACCGATGGCCTTCCCAGATCCAAGGGGGTCTTCGGTCGCGAAGGTACGCGGAATGCTCCGTCGCTGATCGGTGTGGCGGGACGGTCGCACCTGTTCTGGGATGGCCGCGAGATTAGCCTCTCTCGCGCTGCGCTGCAGCCTTTCACTAATATTAGAGAAATGGGGCTGACGCACGAAAACGCGGTGCTGACGCGTTTACTCGCCGCTCCGACATACACCGCATTATTCAAGCGAGCATACAACGAGACGCACACCGCACCTACTATGGATGAAGTCGGTGACGCTCTCGCTGCATACCTCACTTCTGTACCCACCACCGCGAGCGCATACGACCTATACCTGTCAGGGGACCTGACGGCCCTCGACAGCGACCAGCTCGATGGTCTCCGGCTATTCCGCGGCAAGGCTGGGTGCGGGTCCTGCCACCATCTGGACGAGAGCGACACGCTCACCGATGACCTGTTCCACCACGTCGGCGCCGCAAACAAATCCATTAATGGCCGCGTCGCCGATGCACTCTCGCAACTGAAGGCAGCCCCGGACATGAATGAGGCGATACTCAGCGACGTCAACATTGCCGAACTGGGTCGCTTTGCTATTACCCGGAGACCTTCCGACCTTTCGGCCTTCAGGACGCCGAGCCTGCGCAACGTGGCCCTGACTGCTCCGTACATGCACGACGGCTCGGTCGCAACGCTAGAAGAGGCGGTGGAGCAGGAGATTTACTATCGGGCATTGAACCGCTCCAACCCGCCGCTACTGACAGTCCGAGAACGAGCAATGCTGGTTTTATTCCTCGAAAGCATGAGCCGTCGATAGCCGTCGCCGTCGCCCCTTCTCCACAGTTGCAAAGCTCGATGAATTCGCTCGCATTACATCCCGCAATAGAACTATTGCATTTCTTACTAAGCGAATAGTCAAGGATCCAGGAAGTCGGTCCCGATCAGCAACGTGTGTCCCTCAGGATCCCAGAACACTTCTCCCTGCTCGACATTCGTCGCGTGCAGGCCGATTGATGCCAGACTCCTGCGGACGAACTCAGGATTCCGCACCAAGAAGGCGTCCAAGCTTGCATCGAGTGCCTGCGTTGACTCATGGAGCTTTTTTGCTTGCTCGATACGCTTGTCGATCATGTAATCCTCCCTCAGATCGACGAATACTGCGCGCCCGCGCACTTTCACAAAAAGACCGTACGCCAGCTCATCATCGGGTCCATCTACTTGGTATCGGTCAAGCATGCCGGTCACCGTCGTTGTGGCATCGCGTCGTTCAGAATCCGCAGCAGCAGGACTGCGGATTAGCCTGTAGATCTGGTGAGCCGCCAAGACAGCGAAGAGCATCCATACGGGCTGCGAGGTGTAAAGCGCCAGCCCAAGTAGCAGCACCCACAAGCAAGCATAAGCAATTCCACGCGCTCGAAGGCTATCCACAACCGCACCCCGGGTTAATGTTTCTGGCAGCAGCCGTCGGAATGCTGCCATAAATGGACATGACCGAGAACCTGAACCCCTCGTACAGCGCACCACCATTGCTCATTGCGCGATTCAACCCAGGAGAGACTGCCATGTAGTTCCAGATCGCGTTACTACCGCCCGCCGATTGCGGGCTGAACCAGTGATGCAACTCATAGCGGCCCTTGTAGCCGCCAACCGTCCTACTCCACGTGCGCTGCACACTGCTCCACCTTCGCGAATCGCTGACGAGTCGCCCGACCCTTCCACCTTGATTGATCAGTCCTCGACCAAGGTGCGCTCCGCCAAATGCCAATCCGACCGCCATGCCACCGACTTCGCCAGCGGTATAGGCGCCAGAGCATTGATTTACGGCTCCATTTATTCCCATCTGCTCGCGTGCCAGATTTGTCAGCCCGAAAGAAAGGGTGTCACCCATTCCAGCGGAAAAATCGACCATCCATTGCGGAAGCGGATCGCCGAAAGCCCATAGCCCGAACGGGTCAGAGTAGGACATCGGATTGCCATGGACATATGCATATGGGTTCCAGTCGCCACCTCCAAAGCCGAGAGGATCCTCGCTTACGAATCGCCCCATGCCGGGGTGGTAGTAGCGCGCCCTGTAGTAGTACAGGCCCGACGAATCCATCTCTCGACCGGTGTACTGGTAAGGGTTATCGAAGTTGTCGGTCGTCGCCTGCGTCTGGCCGTATGGCGTGTAGTCATAGCTCTGGACGACTGCGCCGGAAGGGCCCGTTAACGCACGCGTGCTCCCCAGAGCGTCGCTGACGAAATACGTACGTCCGCCCGCCGTGTCGCGGGCGTAGCGCTCATCCACACCCAAACCAACAAGTGAGCCAAAGGTTGCAGCTCCACGCGTTTCCTGGACCGCATTGTCGCCATCGTAGAGATACTGCGCCAAACTGGCGGCGTCAGCACGCAACCTTCGCCGACCCGCTGGGTCGTACGCGAACGTTTCGATCGCCTGCCCATCCTGCTGAATCGAGATTAGCTGGTCGCGCGCGTTCCAAATATAGGTACGCTGCCCGTCACTTGTCAGATTGCCGTTCGCGTCGTAGCTGAGCGCGTTGCCTTCGTACTGTGTCTGGCGGTTATTGTCGTCAAACAGATTACCCGCCTTTGCGGCCGGCAGAAGCTCGCCCGCCAGTGTGCCGATCTGGGTTACGCGCTGGCCGACCGAGTCATAGCCGTAGCCCAGGTCACCTAAGGCACTGCCATCGGGTTTCACATACGCCATACCCGTCAATTGGCTCGCCGCGTTGTACGTGTAAGCGGACTTCACGCGGTTGGGCAGGGTAAGCGCAGTGCGTCGACCGAGATTGTCGTGCTCGAACTCGACAACTTCGTTGCCCTGAAGAATCCGCTCGAGTTGGTCAGCGTCGTCATAGCGATACTCAACTGTCGGCTGGCTTCCGGCCGTCATTGTTGAACGCCGACCCGCCGCATCGTACTGGTACGCCACTGTTCCTTGGCTACTTGCCTCCTGTATGAGTTGGTCAAAAACGTCGTACTGCCATGACAGCGTTCCAGCACTGCTGTCATTTAGCTGCAGGAGGCGGTTGCCAATGTCGTAGCTCGCCGTCTGCGTGCTTCCGTCCGCGTAGGTGGTGACGTCGAGGCGACCGAGAACATCATAGGAGAACCTGGTGATCTGCTGCTTGCGGTCCGTGTACGTGAGCACGCGATCGAGTTCGTCGTAGGTCCAGGTTTCAGCATGATCGAGCGCATCACGACGTTCAATGACGCGGTCGCGCTCGTCATACGAGTAAGTGACACCGTTTCCATGTGCAAGCAACACGGCGGTCGCGTTGCCGTTGGCGTCGTAGCCGGCCTCGGTGGCATTGCCCAGAGGATCGATGAGCTTTGCCACTCTGCCGTTGCTGTCGTATTCGCGCCGGCTGATTCGACCTTGAGAGTCTCGGACCACCACCAACCTTCCAAGCACGTCATAGGCGAAGCCGGTCGCGCGGCCCAGCGGATCGACCACGGCAGTGAGCTCGGGCCCGTCGTAATGGAACCAAGTCGTGTTACCGAGCGGGTCGGTGACGCTGACTGGTTGGCCATTACTGTTGCAAGCGATCTCCGTCACGCGGTTCAACGGGTCCTTGATGCGCGTGAGGCAACGATTGATGTAACTCAACGTCATTGTGCGGTTGAGCGGATCGGTGACACTCGCCAAATCGCCATCACTCGTGTAAGTCATGCGAATCGTGCGCGCATCTGGCGTTCCGGCCAGATAGGTCACCTGGGTGGTGAGGCCAAGACCGTTGTACTGGTACTCCGTGCGCCGTCCCATCGCGTCGATTCGCGCGGAAATCTTGTCGGAACCCGCTGCGCGCTCGAACTGCGTCGTCTGCGCCAGCGGCGTCCCATAGCCGACGGTGTCGCTGATGGGGTAGCGCCGCCCAGCGGCAAGCTCCACACGGCGCTTGCTGCCGTCGGGCTGCGTCACCAGGATACCCTTGCTGTCGCCCACCGTATGCATGTAGTCGATGGTCAGCTCGCTGCCGTCGGCGAGCGTCTGACGGTCGATCTTGAGACTGCCGCCGGTTGGCGTCAGGCCCGGATAGTGGTTCTGCAACTCGCGAATGCCTCGACGGTTTGTCACGCTGGTGATGATGTGGCGAATGACCTTCTCGGGGTTCACCACCGCCACAGGATCGGTCGACGTGTCGTAGGTGAACACCTGCGTGGTCTGGTCCGGGTAGATCACGCGCTTCAGCAAACCTGTCTCGTACTCGTAGCGCCACGTGCGACCGGTCGGATCCGTTGCAGTCGCAATGCGGTTTCCGGAGTCATGCGTGAGCGTGATGAACCGTCCACTCGGCGACACGATCTTCTTCAGCAAGCCGGCCTCGAATACCAGATCGATGCGGTTGCCATTGCGGTCTTCGAGGCCGCGCAAGGGCGCCTTGTTGTTGTTGTAGTAGCCCGAGCCGAAGTACATGCGCTGGCCGGTTCTCAATGTCAGCCAATAGCCATGCCCCCACGCCGGGTCGCTTGCACTCTGCAGGAGCGCCCCATCGAAACCAGTCGTCGAGCCATTCTGTCGCCACGAACCTGAGCCGCCGGAGCCCGAGAGGCGATCGAACAGCACGTACGATCCGTTGGGAAGGACCAGCCACATTTCGCTGTAGTTGTATCCCAGAGGCGTGTGAAGCATGTAGTCGTAGTTCGACGCCGTACCGATGCCGAAAGAGCGCTTGTACAGATCGTGTTGGCGATAGGTGCGCCCCAGCCCGATAGGCATCAGATCGTTGATGGCAATATCAGTATCGCTGTGGAGGAACGACCCGGTCATAAGGTCGATGGGATCGCCCGCGACGGCGCCGCTACCCGAACCGGACGAGCCACAACCTTCGTTGCAGTTGGGCTGGTCGGGCTCCGGCGGCGGATCGGTTGTTGGGACGGTGTAGCTGCCACCCATCGTCTGATGGAGCGCGACACCCTCCTCCGGTTCGAAACGCATTCCGTCGGCACCAACGCGGCCCTCTCCGTAAACCCGCCAGCCTTCCTGCGGGTCGTAGATCCAGAAATTCGCAGTGGTTCCCGGCGCGTGGCCGTCGTAGTTGGGATAGGCGACGCGCACGCCCTTCGCTGCCTCCCGTGTCAGTCCCTGGATGACGGCGCCACCCGGTTCGACCGTGAAGTACATGGGGTAGTTGTCCGCCACCGGGAAGGGCGCGCGGTTTACCGGCGTCGGCACCAGCGCCAACTCCGTGACGAGTCGTCCCTTGCGGTCGCGGATGATCGTGCCTGCCGGAATCGTGACCTGGAGGCCCGGCATGTCCGGATGGGTCAGGACGACATCCTGCACAAGCGGCGACGACACCCTCACCTTGTCGCGCGGCATGATCCGAGGCAAGTGCATCAGGAACGGCAGTTCCGTAAGGCGGTTCTTTTTGATGTCCACACCGACCACAAACTGGCCGTACTCGATGTCGTCACGGTTGGCGGTGGTGCCGTCGACATAAAGCTCCTGCCGACCGATTGGCACGTCGAACAACAGGAACCAACCGTCGTCGTTCGTCCGCGTGGAGATATTTCCGATGCTGACGTCCACGTTCGCAACCGGCTGCTGGTCCACCTGAACCACGCGGCCACGAACGACGGTCACGCCACGGCGGGCTGCGACATTGGCCATGCCGGGATTCGATGCGTATTCCTGGCCGTTGGTATAGATGCGCCAACGGCTTTCGGTGTTGTTGCGGCCCGGCGTCCATGCGCCGTCCTCAAGGCGGTCGCGACTACGGCAAGGGCCCGCCCGCTCCGCGCCGCGGCATGACGCGCCCGCCACGTCTGCGCCGGTAGTCATTCGGACGGGAGGCTCGTTCCCACCCGTCGGGTTTTGTTCGGTGGCGGTTCCATCAGGCGACAGGGCCGCCGTGTGGAAGTCGATGGCGACCAGCGGAAGAGGCTGGCCGCGCTCTGAGAACACACCGTCGACCAACACCGTGTAGTCGGCATCGGGCAGCAATTGCTGGCGTGGCTTGACGAACATCAAGCGCCCGTTTTCTACCGGCACAACGTCGACCGTGGTACGGCCGCCGGGTCCGAACAGCGTCACGCTGCTCGAGTTCAGTTCCCTCGCACGCATCGGCTGGTTGAAGCGCAATGCTAGGTGCGCATCAGGCGATACGTCCCGCGCATGCTGCTGCGGCAGGGAGCCGCCGAGTGCGGGTTCCGCAATCCGGACAGCAAGGCGCGGCGCCTCGGCGAACACCAACGACGCCGCGATGAAGGACGAATCGCGCTGCACGGGGTGACCAAGCGTGTCGGTGCCTGCGGAAATACGCACGTCGCCGTTGGCCTGGAGTGTGGCGCGATGGTTCGTACGCGGTGTGGCCCAGGCGATGGCCAGCGAGGAATTCGTGCGCGCATCCCAGGCTTCTGCGGCGGGCACGCCTTTGCCGCGCGCCCAGCCGCCTGTGAGCAGGAGGCGACCATCCGTCAGCACCGTGGCCGCATGGCCGGCGCGTTGACCGAGGGCGAGCGTGTTGTCGCTCGTCAATGTTTGCGTCGCCGGATCGAACCATAGGCCCGCAGGCATGAGCCGGCCGCGCGCGTCGACGCCGCCCCAGATGAGAACGCGCCCGTCCGGCATGACCGTGAGGCTTGCAGCTTGTCGTTGCGCTGGCAGGTATAACGTGCGAGCCACACGCGCCGGCGACACGCTCCGGTCTAGCACCTTGATCGCGTTGCCCTTTGCGTCGAGCTCAAGCCAGCGCCCGTCGGCAAGTCGCGCGGACACGTCGGTTCCCGCGATCGGCGTGGCGAAAGCCGCGGTTTGTCCGCTGCCGCCTGCGCTTGCATCGACTGTCGAGGACGTCAGTGCCAGGCTGATCGCTCCAGCCGCCAGCGCCAGCACACAGCCACTCAGACTGCTTCGCATTCCATGCCCCATGCCGCTCATCCTGGTATCCCTTGTCGGTGCTTCGAGCCAGAGTTACTGGCGTTCAAGGTGTCGAATCGAGGTTCAGCTGCGTGTTGACCAACATCCCGTACGACGGGTCGACGAACACCGTATATGTGCCCGTTTGCGGAAGACTTGTTAGAGCAAGCAAACCGTTGGTCGGATTGACCGACATCGATTTCCAGGACGCGCCGTCCGGTGTCTGGACCACGTAAGAAACCGGCTGGACGACTGGCTGCGTGACTTGCGAGGTGACCTGCAACGCCAGCGACTGCGAGGCGACGCCCTGGAACGTCAAGCGCGCGTTCTGTCCGCGACGAGACACGCCCAGTGAGTAAGGAGCGTCAAACTGAAGTGCGGACGTGGTGTCGTTCGACACCGTAGCTTTGAAGGCGAGCACCTGGCTCGTCGCTGCCGGCATCACTAGAACGCTGTACATTCCGGCCGGCAGGTTCGACAGGTTGAGCTCGCAGCCCCCGTACATCGCGTAGCACGAGGTGCTTGTCAGCGTCGTACCGTTAGGCCGATAGACGTAGACGTTGGCGTACGAAGTCGCCGCGTCGTTGATGAGCAGGTCGCTGATTCCAAGGCCGAGCTTGGCGCCCGCACTTGCCAGGAACGTGAAGTACGCCTCGGCATTCGGCCACGGCCCCGAGAATGGCATGGGATCGCCCGATGGCTGCAGCAAACCCTGCGTATCTAGGCGGACCTGGGCCGCAAGGCTCGCACCATATTGCGGATCCACCAGGACGTTATAGTTTCCCGTGACTGGCAGGTCCAGCGTCAGCGCTGCGCTTGAGTTGCCCTGGCTACTCCGCAGGACCGTGCCGTCTGGTTTGTACGCGGTGTAGTAGATCGTCTTGCCGACAGGAATTGAGTTCTGGTTCTGCGCCACTATCGCCACGCGCTGTCCGGCACTTCCACTGAATGACAAACGCCCGTTCTGCCCTCGCCGCGAGAGATTCAGCGCAACAGGGGAGTCAGGCTGCAGCGCGATCGCCACGTCGCTCGACAACGCCACCTTGAAATTCAGAGTCTGGCTGACATGCGCAGGGATCACCTTGACGCTGTACATGCCTCCGGCCAAGTTGGGCAGATTGAGCTCGCAGCCGCCATTTGCCGGATAGCAACCAGCGCTAGTGATCGTCGCGCCGCTGGGTCCATAGACGTATACGTTTGCGTAGGTTCCGGTGCCGTTGATGACCAGGTCGCTGATTCCGACACCCATGTTCGTGCCGGCGCTGGCTAGAAACGTGAAGTAGGCCTCCGCGTTTGCCCATGGTGTTGCGTAGTCGACCGGGTTAGCGCCGGCCTGCAGGCTACCTTGCGTCTCCAGTCGCACCAGCGCCGTTGCCGTTGCGCCGTACTGGGGATCCATCAGAACGCTATAGGTGCCACTGGTGGGCAGGTCCAGCGTCAGTGCAGCGCCTGCCACACCGTCGCTGCTGCGCAAAGTCGTGCCATCGGGTTTGAAGGCGGTGTAGTACACCGTCCTGCCCTGGGGCACCGTACTCTGCTCGGAGGCCATGATCGCGACACGTTGCCCCGCAGTGCCGCTAAACGACAGTCGTCCGTTCTGCCCGCGGCGCGAAAGGTTCAACGACACGGGTACGTCTGGCTGCAGCGTCACCGCGATGTCGTGCGACAGCGCGACCTTGAAGCTTACCGACTGATCACCGAGCACGGGGACTACCTTGGCGCTGTACATGCCCCCGACCAGGTTCGGAAGGTTGAGTTCGCAGCCGCCGTTGCTTACGTAGCAAGTGGTGCTGTTTACCGTGGACCCGCCGGGTGCGTACACATACACATTGACGTACGTTCCGGAGCTGACTGTCAGATCGCTGACGCCAAGCCCCATGTTCGCCCCTGCGGGCGCCAGAAAGGTGAAATACGCCTCGGCGTTCGCCCACGGTGTGGTGTAGTCGATCGGGCCACTCCCAGGCTGCAAACTGCCCTGCGTGTCCAGGCGCACCTGCGCCGTCGCCGTTACGCCATATTGCGGGTCGACGAGAACGCCATAGCTGCCTGTGGTCGGTAGATCGAGCGTTACCACAGCGCCCGCCACGCCTTGACTGCTGCGCAGGAGAGTACCGTCTGGCTTATACACGTTGTAGTAGACGTTCTTGCCTTGCGGCGCCGTGCTTTGGCTGGAAGCGACGATCGCGACACGTTGCCCGGCTGTTCCGGCGAACGCCAGCCGGCCGTTCTGCCCTCGCCGCCCCAAGCTCAGGGAGGAGGTCACGTCTGGCTGCAGGGCAACGGCTACGTCAGGTGACAGGGAGAGTTTGAAGCTCAATACCTGGTCAGTCAGTGTCGGCGCGACCCTGATGCTGTACATGCCTCCAGCCAGGTTTGGAAGGTTGAGCTCGCACCCGCCGTTGCTCGGATAGCAGCTCGCGCTGCTGACCTGCGAACCGCTAGGGCCGTAGACATACACGTTGAAGTAAGTCCCCGAACTCAACGCCATATCGCTGAAGCCAAGCCCCATGTTCGCGCCGGCCTCGGCAATGAAGCTGAAGTACGCTTCGACGCCAGCTCGGGGGCTTGCGTATGCCAGCGGCTCATCAGCAGCCTTCAACACGCCAACGGTGTCGAGCTGGAGCTGTGCTGCGGCGGTGACGCCGTACTCGGGGTCGATCAGTACCGTGTACGTCCCTGCCGTCGCCAATGCGGGCAATGTGAAGGCCGTGCCGCCTGCGACGCCGGCGGTTCGAATCACGGACCCGTCCGGCCTGTAGGCGGTGAAGTAAACCGTTCGCTTCTGGGGTGCGGTTGAGACATCCGATGCAAGAATCGCGACGTTCTGTCCCGCTGTCCCGGCGAATGTCAGCCTCGCATTCTGACCCCGGCGCGGCAGCTGGAGCGCGACAGGAACGTTCGGCTGCAGCGTCAGCGCAACGTCAGTCGACAGCGTCGCCTTGTATGTCATCGACTGCGACTGCGATTGCGGCGTCGTGACGACGCTGTAGGTGCCTGCGCCAAGGTTCGGAAGATTGAGCTCGCAACCATCGTTGCTCGCGTAGCACGTGGTGCTGGCAAGCGTGTTTCCGTCGGGCTTGTAGACATGCACCTGCATGTATGTGCCACTCGACAATGCGAGTTCACTGATGCCCAGGCCAAGGTTCTGGCCCTGCGTCGCGACAAAACGCAGGTAACCCGGTTGCCCCGCAGCCGTGGCATAGGCACCGCTGTTGCCATCCGGTTGCGTACCTTCCACCGTGCCACTCGACAACTCAAGGTTCGCCGAGGCCGTGGCGCCATCGGCGGGATCGACGAACAGCGTGTAAGCCCCGGTGTTCGGAAAGCCGACCAGATTGACGATTCCGCCCGCCGTAACGCCACCACTCTTGAAGACCGTGCCGTCCGGCTTGTACACCTGGTAGGTAATGTTGACGCCCGCCGGCAACGTCGTCTGGCCCGAGACCCGCAGCGCCAACGTGTCTCCAGCGGATGCATTGAAAGCAAGACGCCCGTTCTGACCGCGCCGATCCAGCTGCAGGGACATCGGAACGTCTGCTTGAATAACGCCAGTGCGATCGGTCGACACCGTCGTTTTGAAGCCCATCGCCTGCGTGCCGTTGGCCGGGATCATGCCGAGGCTGTAGGTTCCGGCCGGCAGATTGGGCAGGTTGAGGTCGCAGCCCCCGCGCGCGGAATAGCAACTCACAGATGCAATCGAGGTTCCATCTGGGCGATAGGCGTACAGGGTCATGTACGTGCCATTGGAGAGCGTCAGGTCGCTGAGGCCCACGCCGATGTTCTGCCCCTGCGTGGCAGTGAACGTGGCATAGCCCGTCTGCCCAGGCATGAGTGCGTAGTTTCCACTCGCACCGTCGAGTTGTGTGCCGTTGGTCGTGCCTGTAGCCAGTGTCACCACGCTGGACATGCTTGCGGCGTAATAGGGATCTACGAATACGGTGTAGGTACCCGACGCAGGAAGCGTAGCGAGATTGACCGTACCGCCCGCCGAGACGACGCCCGATTTCCAGACGGTCCCGTCGGGCTTGTATGCCATGTAGGTGACCGAACGGCCTGCCGGGGCCGCCACCTGTTCGGCCACCTGTATCGCACGCGACTGGCCCTGTTCGCCCGCGAAGAGCAATCGACCATTCTGGCCACGACGCGGCAGGGAGACCTGTTGCGGCACATCCGGTTGCAGGACCATGACCGCGTCCGTCGACAACGTCGCGGTGAACGCCATCGTCTGTCCGCTGTTCTGGGGCGACACCACGATGCTGTGCGGGCCGGCTGTCAGATTCGCCAGGTTGAGGTCGCAGCCTTCATTACTGGCATAGCAGGTCGTGCTGCTGATCGACGTGCCGCTGGGGCCGTAGGCGAGGAGCGTCACGTAAGTGCCGCTCCCAACCGTCAACCCGCTGATGCCGATACCAATGTTCTGGCCCTGCGCAGCCATGAACGACAGATGCGCACTGTCGCCAGCCGTCGTCGCGTGAGTGCTGGTCACGCCGTCGAGCTTCGCGCCTTGCGTGCCCGATGACAGAACGAGGCGCACCTGAGTCGCAGCTGCGTAGTAGGGATCGACCATCACGGTATAGCGTCCGGCGACCGGTGCCTTGGGCAGGACCATCACGCCGTTGGCGGACATGACCAGCGACTTCAATGCCGTTCCGTTGGGCTGGTAGACAACGTACGTGACGTTCTTGCCCACCGGCAACGTCGCCTGATCCACCATCAGCAGGGCGAACGCCTCTCCTTCTTCCGCGTCGAACGTCAGCCGCGCATTCTGGCCGGATCGCGGCAGGGTCAATTGCTTCAGCACATCCGGCTCGAGTTCCGCGACCAAGTCCGGCGAGGCGGTCGCATCGAACGCGACGGCCTGCGTGGCGGAGGCCGGGGCGACGATCACGGTATGGAGGCCACCCCCGACATTAGCCAGATTGAGGTCGCAGCCCCCGTTGCCTGGATAGCAGGACGCACTGGTGATCGTTCCACCGTCGGGCTTGTACGCGTACAGGTTCATGTACGTTCCGGAACCGGACACGACCAGATTTTTCAGGCCGATGCCAACGTTCTGGCCTGCCACGCTTTCGAAGTAGAGTCGCCGACTCTGGCCCACGCCCGCCATCGGCGTGATGATGGTGTCGCCTCCCGGCACGAGCTTGCGATCGGCTTCAAGCAGCACGTTCCAGGCACCCGGTGCAGCCACCGGCTTCATTACCAGCAGATACGTGCTGCCCCCCAGTTTCGGCAGGTGCACGCTCGGCGAGCTGGTACGCGCGGTTCCAGTCGCGACCGATACATTTCCCGGTCCATACAGGGTGTACGACACATCCGAAGACAGTGCGCTGAATTGCAGCGTGTTCATCGCGCTCGAACGTCCGTCGATCAAAAGCGCCACGCGCTGGTTGCCCGATGAGACAGAGAGCGATTTAGCGCCGCCGTCGGCTGCCAACTCGCCCGCGGGCACAAGGTCGGCGGGGTCGATGCCGCTTGGCACCACGATGACGGTTTGCTCACTGACTGCACGGCCGTAGGGGGTGCCCACCGCCACGCGGCCCGTACTGGCCTTCGTTGGCACAGTGAAGGTGATCTGTGCGTTGGAGGCGGTTGAAGGCATGACCAGGCGACCATCGAGCGTGACCTGGGTCTGGTCCGGGATAGGCATCAAATGCGTACCCGTGATCGTCACTGCGGCGCCAGGAGCAACAACCAGCGGGCCGACGTTCTCGATGGTCGGCGCCTCGGCATTTTCATCGACGACGAAATCGACCGGGCCGCTCGCGGTCTGCGTTCCTACCTGGACGGTAATGGGACCCGAAGTCGCCCCGACTGGCACCTGCGCGACAAGTTCCGTCGCATTCGCACTGCTGATACTCGCCAGTGTTCCGTTGAACGACACCTGGTTCGAAGCGACGCTCGTACTGAAGCCCTGCCCCTGGATGCGTACGTTCACGCCCGGCGCACCCCGTGTCGGAGAGAAGGTGAACACCGCAAGTTCACCTGCCGCCAAGCGCTCGATGCGCAGAAGGTTGCCGAGCTTGTCGTACACGTAACGAGCGCTTTGTCCACCCTCGTTCGTGACGACAACCAAGCGACCGTTCCCGTCGTAAACATAACGGGCCGCGTTCACCCATGAGGTCAACAACAGTGCGAGTAGCGCGAACAGCACGATGAGCGTCGGACGCGCACGACGCATCGCGCGCAGCCAAGCACAAAACGGATTCGCAGGCCTGTCCATATGCGCTCTCCCCAGAGCCCCAGCGTCCTACCGGTGTTTTCGCGCGCCTGAAGGACGGCGTGCACTCACTGCGTCATGCGGTGATGCGGTCTTTCCGCTTTTATCTGGCCGAGCCAGCTGCAGCAGGCGCGACCTGCTCTGGTGTGACGAAATCGACGTCACGCTGCGCACCCAGTCTGCCGTCGATGGTCACCTCGATGAGATGGCGCCCAGCGTTCCAGCCGGTGGGAGCGCTGAACTCCAGCGCTGTCACGCCCGGTCCGGAGAAGGTCACCTTCTTAGACGCCTGCGCGACTGTCTGCCCATCGCTCAGCCGGATCAGCCTGGCCAGCAACTGAGCGTCACGCGCCGTTCCCGAAGTGGATATCGAAACGGCGAGGGGTTTGTCCGTGGTCGGCGGCGTCAACGCACCGCCCGCCGCCTCGGGCCCGAGGAGCATTTGTTCGACCTTGATGGGCTCGACCTTGGCCGTCGTTGGCGCTGCCGAATGTTGCTGCTGACAGCCGGCGAGCAGAAACATCGCCAAGCCAAACGCCCCAATTCCCTGGACGATCCGCATCTATCACTCCTGTGAATGCGTTTGCCACTTGCTGCGGTTGCTGCAAGCCGCGAGAGAAGGGAGTCCCCACTCCAGTGATCCGAGCATCGCGTCCAGTTCGTGCCGTTGTCAATCGGGCGCGTGCCCGAGGTAATGCGAAGAGCGACGCAGCTCTCATTTTGATCCGGTGTCCAAGCGCCGGACGCCCGGCGCCACCACATTGCTACAGCGCAAGAATCTGCGACCCTAAATCTCTGATACGCAAGGAACTTTCAACACACGTGGTCCAGTCCATCATGGGGCGACGGAAAGGCGGAGCTGGTCGGGCGGGATCGCCGCCGCTGCGGGCCGATGCGTGGGCGAGAGGTTCATTGGGCCAATTTTCGCCAATTTCCCGGGGCATTGCCGCCAAGCGGGCCGGTCACCCGGCGCTTGCTGGCTCCCACACCATGTACACATCCGCCCGAGCGTAGTGCGAGCCCGGCCGCGGCGCGGGGTAATGGCGGAAGCCGACGCTTTCGTACAGGGCGAGCGCGGGGCCGAGCTTGCTGCTGGATTCCAGGAACAACTCGCGCCCCTGCCGTGCGCGGAACGCTTCCAGCACGCCGCGCATCAACGCACGTCCCACGCCCGCGCCGCGAGCTTCAGGCGCCACGGCCATCTTGGTGAGTTCGTACACGCCTTCGGATTCGCGTTTCAACGCGACCGTGCCGATCGCGCGTTCGTCTTCGTCGATGGCGAACAGCACATGTCCGCCGGGCCGGAGGATGTGGGTTTCAGGATCGCCGAGCACTTCGCGGTCGATGGCCTCGACGGCGAACCAGCGTTCCAGCCATTCGATGTTGAGGCGGGCGAAGTCTTCGCGCCAGCGCGGCGCGTAATCGATGATGCGGACGGATGCGGCCTTCATCCCGGCATCATAGTCGCGGGTTCGCCACGAACGCGTGCGGCGGCCGAAGCCACCGCGCGGGAACCGTCGCAAGAGCCTGCAGTCAGCCCTTGCCCTTGCTCTGACCCTTGGGCTCGGAATTGCCCTTTCCCTGGCCCTGCTTCTTCGAGCCCGCATTTCCCCTGCCCTGCGCCTCGGGGGCCGCATTGCCCTTCGCGTTGCCCTTCGATCCGGAATGGCCCGGCGAAGCCGCCTTGCCCTGGTTTCCAGCGCCCTTCGAACGGGCCGGTTCACGCGGGCGGCCCGGGTAATCGCGCGCGAGGTCCGCATCGATGGTGATGCTGCGACCCCAGCGGTCGTAGCTGGGGACGAAGCCCTTCTTCAGGCGGTGGAATTCGGGCGAACCCGGCTTGATGCCGAGGTTCTTCGCGACCTCACCCCAGCCCATCGCATGGTCCCGCTCCCACATGTCGGCGACATAGCGGCACGGACGCCCCAGCGCCGACGCGATGGAACATGCGAAGTACACATCGCCCGGTGCCCAGCGACGCTCGCCGAGCAGTTCGTTCACCAGATCGCGCGGGGCGCCGTAGTAGCGGACCATCTCGTCGACGAACGGATCGCGATAACGCGCGCCATAGCGGTTCATGTCGGACAGCCACGTATCGACCCACACGTCGCCCGAACGCGGGTTCCAGCCGAACGTGTAGTCCTGCGCGCTGGCCGTGCCGCCCAGGCCCAGCGTCGCCGCCGCGGCCACCAGCACCGCGCCCAGCCGCGCCTTCCAGGTCATCGCCATCGTCCAGCTCCTGTCGTCGTCGAAGGAATGCCAGCCGGGCATCCCGTTACGGTTCGCAGCCATGCTCAGTCGTCGTCGCGCCAGCGGCGGTCGCGATGGTCCTCGCCATGGCGGTCGCGGCGATCATAACGGCGATCGTCGTAGCGACGATTGTCGTAGTAGCCGTTGTTGGAATACCCGCTGCGATAGTAGCTTCGGTCGTAGCGACGATCATGGCGGTGGTCGTAGCGCGCATCGTAGTAATGCGTCGTGCACTTGCCGTGCTTGTTGCAATTGCCGCGCGGCGCGTTGTTCCAGTAGCCATACGCGTTGCCGTACGGCGGGCCTGCGCGGTACGCGGTGCGGTAGACATTGCGGTAGTAGGTCCGGCGGCCGCGGTAATCGTGGACGACGACCAGGCGGTCGCGATAGCCGCGGTCGTAGCGGTAGTACGGAGAGCCGGAGTGATAGATGACGTCGGCGACGTCGACGATCACCCGGGCCAGATCGTCCGCGCGTGCCGGGGCTGGCGCAGCGGTGGCAACGACACCCAGACCTGCGGCCAGCACCACGGGGGCGACCCATCGGGTCATGACGGTGGACATGTCTGCGCTCCTGGTAGCCCGCACCCTGCGGACCCTGTGGCCAAGATGCGACTACCGCGGTGAACGCATTTTTAATCCGGACCCGGGGTGACCGAAGCGCTCAGCAGCCGTTGGGGAACGTGTTCAGCCCGCGGTCGCGGCAAGTTCGCGGACGGCGGCCGGCAGCTCGTGTGCGCTGCCGATGCGGCGCAGGCGCGGCGCGTCGTCGGCGACGTCGGCTTCGTTCTCGTGTCCCCAGGTGGTGTGGTACGGCACGTGGATGCCCCACCCGCCCAGGTCCAGCACCGGCGCGATGTCCGAACGCAGCGAGTTGCCGACCATGACGAAACGTTCGGCCGGCAGCTGGAATTCCTCCAGCAGGCGCGCGTACGTCGCCGTGTCCTTCTCGCTGACGATCTCGATGCGGCGGAACAGCTCGGCGAAGCCGCACTGGCGCACCTTTGCTTCCTGGTGGAACAGGTCGCCCTTGGTGATCAGCACGACGTCGAAGTCCGCGGCGATGGCTTCCACCGCGTCACGGATGCCCGGCAGCAGTTCCACCGGGTGCCGCAGCAGCGACTTGCCCAGTTCGACGATGCGATGCACGTCGCTGGCCTGGATACGCTGCGCGGTGATGTCGACCGCCGCCTCGATCATCGACAGCACCATGCCTTTCACGCCGTAGCCGAACAGCGCGATGTTGCGCTTCTCCACTTCGTACAGGCGCTCCTGCACGCGCGCATCGTGCAGGTCCACGTAGGTGCCCACGATGCGTTCGAATTCGAGCTGGGCTTCGTCGAAGTAGTCCTGGCTGCGCCAGAGCGTGTCGTCGGCGTCGAAGCCGATCAGCTGGATGGTGCTCATGCGGCTAGTTTAATGGAGCCGCAAAGAACAAGGGCGGCCGAAGCCGCCCTTGCCGGAGTCCAACAATGCGCAAGTTGGACTGGATCTGTCTGTGGATTACTTCTTGCCGCCGCTGTTTCCGGCCGCTCCGCCCTGCGCCTTGGCGACGTAGGCCTTGTACTCGTCGGCCGTCAGCGCGCCGTCGGCGTCCGAGTCGGCCTGCTCGAAGACTTGGCTCAGGGCCGGCACGCTGGAGGCTTCGGACTTGCTCAGCGAGCCGTTCTTGTCGGTATCCACGTCCGACCAGCTCTTCTTCGCCGGAGCACCCGAAGCCGGCGCCGCGGTGGAGGCCGCGGCCGGATCCTGCGCCTGCGGCGTGGCGGTCTGCGCGAAGGCCAGCGGCGCGGAGAGGATGGCGACCAGCGCGGCGGCGGCGATCAGCGGCTTGCGGGTCGTGTTCTTGATGGTCATGCGGGTGTCTCCAGGAATGAAGGAAGTTCTGCGCGTTCTTGCCCAAGGCATCTCGCACGGATCGACCTTGCCCGTCATGTCATGAACGGCCCCGCGTCGGCGGGCGTTAAAGCAACGTTGCTTTAACCATTCCAGCGCGCGTGGCAGCTAGGAAGCAGCGTGATCGGTGACGCGCGACACGCCCGAATGTGACCTGCGCCGAAGTTCTCGCTGTCACGGCGCGCGTCACTGGACTGAACGGAACACAACCTTCACCGCGCCGGCGGTCAACGCACCTGTCGCACGCGCGTTGACCGCGCGCTTCAACCTTCGTCCTCGCGCGCGACATCCACGTCGACCTCGCCGTCCTCGTCCACGCGCACGCGCACCACCATCGGGCGGCAGCACACGTGGCAGTCTTCGACGTACGACTGCGCGCCCGCGGAGCCATCGACGAACAACGTCAGCGGCTCGCCGCAATACGGACATTGCACATCGATGGCGGGAAGCATCGTCATTTCGCCTTCGGCAGGGGCGCGTCCGGCGCGAGCGTCAGCACGATGTCCACCGGCTCGCCGGGATTGTGGCTGCGCAGGTGCAGTTCGCTGGCGTCCAGGCGAAGGATGTCGGTGGGGTACGACTGCCCTTCCTCGATCATCGTCAGCTTGCCGCCTTCGAAACGCCACTGTCCACGCATCGGTGTTCCGCCCGGTGCATCGACCACCAGCGTGCCGTCGGAAAGGAAGGCATACACGGTATCGGGCGCGACCGTGCCGGACGACTTCACTCGCCACACCTTGTCGACGAACGCGACGGGCGACGCTTCGGGCGCGGCCGGCGATGCAACGTCGCCCGGCGCCGGCTGATCGGTGGTGCGCGCTGGCTGCTGCGACGTGTCGGCGGTGACCTGCGGCGTATCGGCGGCAGGCGGTTGTGCCTGCTCCGGCGCGGACGGCGTCGGCGCCTGGCAGGCCGCCAGCGTGCACGTGGCCATCACGCATGCAAACAGTGGAAGACGCATGGATCGACGCATGATGAACATCCCCGTATCGAAAGGTGCGCGCACCTTATCACTGCATGCGCGAGGCCCGCGTTCATCACGTTGCTGTAACCGCAGCGCGGCAAAGCTGCGGCCATCGACGCCGCGTGCCGGCGCCATGGACGACGGAGAACCGGAATGAAAGTCCGCCATGTGTTCAGCACGCCCGATCTCGACACAGCACAAGCCGTGATGAACGCCGCGCGCGGTGCAGGCGTGCACGATGACGACATCCTGCTGGTCGCGCGCTCGGACATCGAACTGCAAGAGATCCCGAACGAGTTCAAGGAAGCCGATACCGACCTGATTCCCGCCGCGCTGCGCGGCGCCGGTTACGGCGGTGCGGCGGGCCTGCTCGCGGGACTTGCGGCGATCGTCATCACGCCGATCGGCCTGACGCTTGCCGGCGCGGCCGCTGCGGCGGTGGCCGGCGCGCTGGTGGGTTCGTGGGCGTCGGCGTTGGTGGGATCGTCCCTGCCCGACCCGATCCGCCGCAAGTTCGACGACGAGATCCAGGCAGGCCGAATCCTGGTCGTGCTCGATGGCGACAAGGATTTCCTCGACCGTACCGAGAGCATCATCACCACGGCCGGCGGCACGCACCTTCCGTACGAAGCCAGCAAGGCGATGGCCTGACCGACCTACGGAGACGACAGCGCGCTGGTGCGCGGCTTCGCCGATGGCTTCGCCAGCGCCGTGCGATAACTTCCGTACAGCGCCTGCACCTTGGCGACATACGCCTGGGTCTCCGCATACGGCGGTACGCCTCCGTAACGCGCCACTGTGCCGATCCCCGCGTTGTACGCCGCCGCGACCAGCGTCATGTCGTTGCGATAGCGCTTCATCAGCGCGCGCAGGTGGCGCGCTCCGGCCATGATCGATTCGTCCTGCGAGAACGGATCGGCAACGCCGTATTCGCGACTGGTATCGGGCATCAGCTGCATGACGCCCTGCGCGCCTTTGCTCGACACCGCGGCGGCGTCGTAATCGCTTTCGGCGTGCGCGATCGCACGCAGCCAGGCCTCCTCGACGCCGGTCGCCTTCGCCGCGGCGCGGAACTGCTTCGGGTAGCGGTCCAGCCGTGGCGGACTCACGCGCCCCAGACCCGTGTGCGCCGGTTCGCCAAGCGGTGCCGGCACGGTGAACGAGAGCACCTTCACCGAGCCCGGCAACTTGCGCGTGCCGTATACCGTCTTTCCATCCTGCATGCGTTCGTACAACACGCCGCTTACCGCGTCCCCGGTGCCGAACAGGTTCGGCACGCTCGCCGCGTTGTCGTCGATCTGCCTGGCCGTGCAGCGCGAACCGGGCTCGGGCGCGGTGGAGAGGCTGACGGTGCCGTCGCGCACGCAGCGATACACGGTGCGCGCGTGCGCGGTGACGGCGATCGTCAACGCCAGTACGAACAGCACGGCTGCGATGGCGCGTGGGCGGTTCATTCCGCGGATTCTAGGCACCGTGGCACAACGCGGGCGCAACGGCCGATGTCCGCTCGTCGGCCGCGAGCGCGCGCTCACGCGGCCACGGGCCCGGGCGCACCGTGAATTGACTGAGGTCAAAAATCCGGGGCGCGCCGGCCGATAGGCTCCCGCGCATGCCCATCGCTCCGTCCTTTCCCACGCAACTGCTGCGTCGCTACGACCAGCCGGGCCCGCGCTACACCTCCTACCCCACCGCACCCCAGTTCAGCTGCGACTTCGGCGTCGAACAGTTGAAGGAAGCGGCGCGGACCAGCAACGGGGATCCGATTCCCAGCCGCCTGTCGCTCTACGTGCACGTGCCGTTCTGCGCCAGTCCGTGTTTCTACTGTGGCTGCAACCGGGTGATCACGCGGGACCGCGCACGCAGCGAGCCCTACCGCACGCGGCTGGCACGCGAGATCGGCATGATGGCCGGCCTGTTCGATCCCGACCGTGAAGTCGTGCAGCTGCATTTCGGCGGCGGCACGCCGAACTCCTTCACCCCTGCGCAGCTGCATGCCACCGTGCAGGACCTGCGCGACCACTTCCGTTTCAGCGACGACGCGCACCGCGACATCTCCATCGAACTGGACCCGCGCGAACTCACGCCGGACGACATCGCCGAACTCGCCGATGCTGGCTTCAACCGCGCAAGCCTGGGCGTGCAGGATTTCGACCCGGATGTGCAGCGCGCGGTGAATCGCGAACAGGATGTCGCCGGGACGCTGGCCATCATCGAGGCGTGCCGCGCCCAAGGCATGCGCTCGGTGAATGTCGACCTGATCTACGGCCTGCCGCTGCAGACGCTGGATGGCTTCGCGCGCACGCTCGACACGGTGATCCAGGCGCGCCCGCATCGCCTCGCCGTGTACAGCTATGCGCACCTGCCCCAGATGTTCAAGCCGCAGCGGCAGATCCGCACCGAGGACCTGCCTTCGAGCGAACTCAAACTGGATCTGCTGCGTCTGGCCATCGAGCGGCTTACCGCTGCCGGCTACCTCTACATCGGCATGGACCACTTCGCGCTGCCGGACGACGAACTCGCGCTCGCGCAGGCGCGCGGCGGGTTGCATCGGAATTTCATGGGCTACACCACGCATGCCGACAGCGACCTCATCGGCCTGGGCGTCAGCGCGATCAGTCGCATCGGCGACACTTACAGCCAGAATCCGCGCGAACTTCACGCATGGGAAGAGGCCGTCGACGCGCCCCGCCTTCCCGTGTGGCGCGGATTGCGCCTCACGCCGGACGACCAGTTGCGCGCGGACGTGATCCAGCGCCTGATGTGCCAGGGCGAAGTGTCGATCGGCGCGATCGAACGACTTCACGGCATCGACTTCGCGCATTACTTCGCCGATGCCCTGCAGCGCCTGCAACCGTTGCAGGATGACGGCCTGGTCTGGATCGAGCCCGAGCGCATCGTCGCCACGCGCGTGGGGCGCCTGCTGCTTCGGGTGATCGCCATGTGTTTCGACGGCTACCTGCGCCAGCCGCAGGCGGCGCCGGCGCGGTATTCGCGAACGGTCTAACCCGCCAGCGCACCGAGCGTCTGCAGGGCCTGTTCGGTTCGCGCATCGAAGGGATGCCCGTAGTTCAGTCGCAGGCAGCGTCCGAAGCCGCGGCTGGCGGAGAAGATCGGCCCCGGCGCGATGCTGATGCCGGCCTGCAGGGCGCGTCTATGCAGCGACAAGGCATCACGCCCTTCCGGCAGTTCGATCCACGCGAAGTAGCCGCCCGACGCGCGCGTGACTTTCGTTCCTTCGGGGAAGAACGTTGCGACCGCGGCGATGTACCTGGCCTGCTGTTCGGCCAGTGTCGCGCGCAGGCGGCGCAGATGGCGGTCGTAGCCGCCACCCTGCAGGTAGCGGCCGATCGCGCGTTGCGCCGGCACGTTCGTGTTGAGCGTCGTGGTGAGCTTGTTGCGCGCGATGGTGTCGCGAAAGCGCCCGGCCGCTACCCAGCCGATGCGATAGCCCGGCGCCAGGCACTTGGAGAACGAGGAGCAGTGGATCACGCCGCCGTCGCGGTCGAACGCCTTCGCCGGCAGTGGCCGACGCGCGCCGTAGTGGAGCTCGGCGTAGACATCGTCCTCGATGAGGGCAGTTCCATGCCGCGCGAGCAGCGACACGAGATCGCGCTTGGCGTCTTCCGGCATCGTCGCGCCCAGGGGATTGTGGAAGGTGGGCATCAGCCAGCACGCACGCGGCGCGTGACGCACGATCGCCTGTTCCAGCGCATCCAGGTCCACGCCATCGCGCGGATGCGTCGGCACTTCCACCGCGCGCAGGCCATTGCGCTCCAGCGATTGCAGCACCGCGTAGAAACAGGGCGATTCCACCAGCACCGCATCGCCGGGTTTCGTCACCGCCGCGATGCCGAGGTTCAGCGCCTCCAGCGCGCCGTTGGTGACGATGATTTCCTCAGGCCGCACGTCGATGCCATCGATGAGGTAGCGAAGGCTGATCTGCCGGCGCAGTTCGGCCTGCCCCGGCGTCAGGTCGTCGACGGTGCTCCACGGGTCGAGATCCTGCGCGGCCGCGGCGATCGCGCGGCCCAGTTTCGGCAGCGGGAACAGCAGCGGACTCGGGAAGGCGGAGCCGAACGGCACCAGGTCGCGCTGCATCGCCGATTGCAGGACCTCGAACACCAGTTCGCTGACATCGACGGGGCGCGAATCGCCATCGGGACGCGAGGCGGATTCGGGTTCCGGTGGCAAGCGTGGCGGCCTTGCGGCGACGTAATAGCCGGAACGCGCGCGCGACTCGATCAGCCCTCGCGCCTCCAGCAGGTAATACGCCTGGAAGACGGTGGACGGGCTGATGCGCCGCGCGGTGGTGGTCTGGCGAACCGACGGCAGGCGCTCGCCCGGGCGGAACGCACCGGACTGGATGGATCGGGCCAGGTCGTCGGCCAGGGCCTCGTAGCGCTTCACCGGGGTGTCCTCGCGGAAACTGATACGGTTTTTCGGTCGGCTTTCTGATTCTACTGGAACTGATACGGTCCACCTAGACTGCGCGCACCCGCCCGCCCCGTCCGAGTGCCCCGTGTCCACCGGCGTCCAGCTCAACCTCGCCATGATCCTGTTCGCGCCGTGGTTCGCGGTGCTGTCGGTGCTGTTCTGGCGCTATCCGCGGCAACCCCGCGGGCTGCCGCGGTTGGCCTTCGATTCCATAGCGCTGGCGACCGCCACCGGCGCGGCGTTTGCCGGCATGTACTGGGGCATGGCGCACGCCGATGCCGGATACGGCCCGATGTGGAAGCAGGTGTTCGCCACGTCGCTGGCCTACGGGCTGTACCTGGGCGTCATGGCGGTGGCGCTCGTCGTGCGCATGCGATGGCTCGCGCGGACAGCCCTCCCTTCACCCGACTCATCGGACCTGACATGAAGACCCTTGTCGTCATCGGCTTCCTGGCGCTGATCGTCTACAACCTCGGCGCGGCGCTGTTCTACATGCTCACCGACCGTGGGGAGAGCAAGCGGGCGGTCAACGCGCTGACCTGGCGCATCGGCCTGTCGATGGCCCTGATCGCGCTGGTGGCCGCCGGCATCGGCACCGGCGTCATCCAGCCGCACGCCGTGGGCGCCTGACGCCGCGGCCGGAACAGCCGCCGAACGGTCCGCCGGGCTCAGCCATTTGCGTTTGAATCGCGTAGCCGACGCTTTGATCGAAATCAAGCGCGGCACCTGAACGCGTTCATAACATGCCGCCGACCCCGGTCCCTGCCGCTCGGGAGTGCCCATCATGCATACGCAACCAGAAACCTATAACGACAAGCTCGTGCGCCAGTTCACCGCGATGACGGTGGTCTGGGGCATCGTCGGCATGGCGGTCGGCGTCCTCATCGCCGCCCAGCTGTACTGGCCCGCGCTCAACTTCGACATCCCGTGGCTGAGCTACGGCCGATTGCGGCCGCTGCACACCAACGCGGTGATCTTCGCCTTCGGCGGCTGCGCGCTGTTCGCCACCAGCTACCACGTGGTGCAGCGCACCTGCCACGTGCGACTGGCCTTCGACAAGCTCGCCGCCTTCACGTTCTGGGGCTGGCAGGCAGTCATCGTCGCGGCGGCGATCACGCTGCCGCTGGGCCTCACGCAAGGCAAGGAATACGCGGAACTCGAATGGCCGATCGACATCCTGATCGCCATCGTCTGGGTGTCCTATGCGGTGGTGTTCTTCGGAACCATCGTCAAGCGCCGCGTGAAGCACATCTACGTCGCGAACTGGTTCTACGGCGCCTTCATCATCACCGTCGCACTGCTGCACATCGTCAACAACCTGTCGATCCCGGCGAGCTGGGGCAAGTCGTACTCGGTGTACTCCGGTGCGGTCGATGCGATGGCGCAGTGGTGGTACGGGCACAACGCGGTGGGCTTCTTCCTGACCGCCGGCTTCCTGGGAATGATGTATTACTTCGTTCCCAAGCAGGCCAACCGGCCGGTGTATTCGTACCGGTTGTCGATCGTGCATTTCTGGGCGCTGATCGCCGTGTACATGTGGGCCGGCCCGCACCACCTGCAGTACACCGCGCTGCCGGACTGGGCGCAGTCGCTGGGAATGGTGTTCTCGCTGGTGCTGCTGGCGCCCAGCTGGGGCGGTGCGATCAACGGCATCCTCACGCTCTCCGGCGCATGGGACAAGCTGCGCACCGATCCGATCCTGAAGTTCCTGATCGTGGCGGTGTCGTTCTACATGATCGCGACCTTCGAAGGTCCGATGATGTCGATCAAGACCGTCAACTCGCTCTCGCACTACACCGACTGGACCGTCGGCCACGTGCACGCCGGCGCCCTTGGCTGGGTGGCGATGATCTCGGTGGGCGCCATCTATTCGATGCTGCCGCGACTGCTGGGGCAGGAGCGCATGTACTCGGTGAAGGCCATCGACCTGCACTTCTGGCTGCATACGGTCGGCGTGGTGTTCTACATCGTCTCGATGTGGATCGCCGGCGTCATGCAGGGCCTGATGTGGCGCGCCACCAACCCCGACGGCACGCTGACCTACAGCTTCGTCGAGGCGCTCAACGCCACGTATCCCTACTACCTGGGCCGACTGGCCGGCGGCCTGATCGTGCTGGCCGGCATGTTCGTGATGGCCTGGAACGTGATCCGCACCTGGCAGCAGGCGCGCGATCTGGTGCCCACTCCGGTGATGCCGCC
>Ga0209676_1001073_pt1 | contig 30983 bp, 26 predicted proteins | sample AraplaCvi_mLB_r2_FD_184282 | JGI IMG/M metagenome (GOLD analysis project Ga0209676, IMG submission 184282) | Arabidopsis root microbial communities from North Carolina, USA - plate scrape MF_Cvi_mLB_r2 (SPAdes) (version 2) | ecosystem: Host-associated > Plants > Roots > Endosphere | place: USA... | reverse complement strand
TTGGGGATCAGCGATATAGAGGAACGAAGGCTAAAAGCATCACGTCCTGTGATAACGCCTTCGTGACCAACATCCTGTTGGCCCGAGGTCCTGGAGCGAGCATCGCGAGTGAAGCGGCTCATCGGACGCCCCCAGGAAGCTCTGCTCTGCGCAAAAGCGAAGCGTCAGCGGCAAATGTTTTAACTGTGCGAAAGCGAAGCGTCAGCAACAAAGCGCCCAGTCGGAAACAGAAATCAACCCTACTTTATGGTGAGGAGTTCTTTTACTTTATACTTTCAAGAGACTTCTTAAGCCATTTTGTTGCCTCGGTATAGTCTTGTGCGACACCATGTCCTTTTTTGTAAAGCATACCGAGCTGGAATTGTGCTTTTTGATGCCCTTGATTGGCAGCGAGTCGATACAGCTGGGCTGCTTTCGCAAAATCCTTTGGTACCCCTTGTCCATGACTGTGCATTTGAGCTAATTGATATTGTGCTTTGGCATGCCCCGTAGCGGCAGCTTGTTCAATCCATTTTGCTGCCTCGGTATAATCCTGTGCGACACCTTTTCCCTTATCAAATAAATTACCGAGCTGATATTGGGCACCTGAATGTCCTTGGATGGCTGCTAGTCGATAGCAGCGCCGTGCCTCTTCTAAGTCCTGCTCGACCCCCAATCCATGCTCATATAATAACCCTAATTGATATTCAGCCTGAATATGAGACTGATCAGTAGCGGCTCTCCACCATTTCACTGCTTCATCATAATTCAAGTTAGCTTCATATAATAATCCGAGCTCGTACTGAGCATCAGCATACCCCTTTTCAGCGGCAGCTTTGAAGTAAGGGAGCGCTTTTTCTGGTTGCTTAAGTTGGTATACATAAATACGTCCAAGCTCAAATCCTGCACTTATATGTCCAGTGTTAGTGGCTAACTGTAACCATTTTTCAGCTAAAGATATATCGTTTTCTTTGACATAGAGTACACCGAGGCAGTATTGAGCATTTAGGTGTCCTTTATGAGCTGCGAGCTTAAACCATTTTATAGCCTCTATACGATCCTGAGGAATACCTTGACCAGTGTTATATAGCATTGCCAATTGAAATTCCGCATTAGTATGATCTTGAAGTGCAGCTAAATGGAACCATTGTGCAGCTTCTTCAAAATTTTGTGAGATACCACGACCTTTAAGGTACATATAGCCAAGATTATATTGAGAACTTGCATCACCAGCTAATGCGGCCATTTCAAAACAGGCTATAGCTTCCTCATAGCTTTGCTCGACGCCGGTTCCGTTGTGATAAAGGAATCCAAGGTTATTTTGAGCACTTGTATTCCCTTGATTGGCTGCTAGCATGTACCATTTTGCTGCTTCTGCAAAGTTTTGTGGCATACCAAGACCTTGATTGTATAGAACCCCCAGATTGTACTGTGCATCTGCGTTTTCTAAATCTGCAGCAGCTTTATAATAGCGAGTAGCTTCTTCATAGTCTTGTACAACACCATGTCCTAAATGATAGAGCACGCCTAAGCTATAAAGTGCATTTGCATCTTTTTGAGCAGCTGCACGTTCATACCACATTTTTGCAACTGCATAATCTTTCTTAACACCACGCCCTTGATTATAAAGAGCACCTAAATTATATTGAGCACTTGCATTTCCTTGTTTTGCTGCAAGCTCAAACCAATTTGCGGCACTTTTATAGGCCTCAGTTGATTGGTTATCTTGAAGAAGCATATTTACATCAAAAACTGAAGTTATATTTTCAAAACTAGGGGCTATGCGAATCATCTTTGCCTTCACGCTACGGTCATAGCGTTTAATAAACCATTCTACAATATCACTTATATAATCAAGAACAATTTTTGCAACCTTTGCTTCCACAATTTCACTACTATTACTAGAAGTCATTTTGTTTACAAGATTCATTAGTAAATAAATGCGACGAGGATGAATTTTTGCCACAAAGCTACGATTATTGAGTAATGACCGAATGTTTTTTAGCTTTGGTTCTGAATCCATTTCTAGTTTATAAAGCTCATATAAAATTTCCTCCAGTACAAGGAGTGATTTTTGTAAAGATAGAGCTGGCTTTGACGTGGCGAGAGAGCTAGCATCCTGTAAATTTTTAGCCAATTTAAAGAAGGACAAAGCTTTTAGTTTCTTACATTGATCTTGGAGAATATCATATTGAATGACGATAGCACTCACCTCTTTCATAAATTCCTCTTTTTTCATATATCGGGAAAATACCGTTATTGTTGAATTGTCCCCGGTACATGATACTATGTGTTATAAGGAAACTCGTCGAGGTTTGAAGTAGCGATTAAAAAAGTACATCTGTCAAAGTTTCATGTTATCCGGGGGATAGAGATGATGAAAAATATTGCAGCAATTATACCAGCCTATAATCCACAACAGTCACTTATAACCTATGTCCATCAGTTATTAGCCACCACTATTAGCCAAATTATTATTGTCAATGATGGTAGCGATCAAAAATATGCAAGTGTATTTGAAGAGTTAAAAAAGATTGATTGCTGTCGAGTACTAGAGCATGACCACAATGTTGGTAAGGGAGGCGCACTAAAAACAGCCTTTGCCTATGTAAGGTCGCAAAGAAGCATGTTTCAAGGTGTCATTACAGTAGGTGCTCATGGGCAACATACTTTACAAGATGTAAAGCTCGTTTTAACGATGACAAAGGTATTTTCTGAAGGAATTGTGTTAGGAGTACGTAACTTCCATTCGGCGGACAGTAGCCTTTTATCCTACTGCGGTAATCGTGCAACAAGTTTGTTTTTTGAAATCCTTTATCATAGAAGATTAGTGGATACCCAAACAGGTTTGCGGTTTATTTCTATAAAGGAACTACCGTGGCTGATGAAAGTAAAAGGTGAACGATATGACTACGACACAAATATGCTAGTCGCTGCGCTTAAAAGAAAGTGTCCAATTTTTGAGGTAGAGATAGGGCAGTTACGGATAAAGAAAAATACAGTGATACAGTATGATGAAATAACAAATGCAGGGTCAATTATTGCTACCATGCTTATGAATTATTTAAAACCGAGGGAAAAATAGCTACATGTTTAATTTTGTAATAGGATAATAATTACTCAATAGCGTAGCGAGTATAGAAAGAAGGAGCAATGATGATGGAATATTCAGATCAAGTGAAAAATCGTGTGAAGCGCATGGAAGGACAGCTACGTGGGATTTTAAAAATGATGGAAGAAGAAAAGGACTGTAAGGCAGTCATTACTCAATTATCGGCCGTACGTTCAGCAGTAGATCGCACAGTTGGTGTAATTGTTAGCACAAATCTTCTAGAATGTGTACAAAATGCTGAAGGTGATGGCGAGAAAATGAATGAAGTTATTCAAGAAGCAGTTAATTTAGTTGTAAAAAGTCGTTAACATAAAGAGAAGCCTGCTCAATAGAAAATGGCTAAGAAAACTCACTTAAAACAGGTGAGTTTTTATTTTTGTACAAAAATATAGTTTAATTCGATACTTATTTTTTATTAGAGGGAGTTTATACCTATGTGATGTTTGATGGTAATGCAGTTAAAAGTCACAGTTAGTGAACTTGTCCGATAGATTCGTAGTCACTTTCTCTGTTATTCTAATTACAAGAATATAACAAATGGGAAGGTGATTTATTGTGAAAAAATGGTTGATAGGCGGAGCGGCATTGCTGATGTTAAGTCCAACAGCAGCCTATGCTCAACAGGCGGATGCTCGTTCAGTAAATACTTCCCCAATAAGTGCACATCATGTAGTAGCTAGTACTAACGTAACAACTTGGGATCAATTCACAACAGAAATCGTAAAGCAATTAAATAATTTCGCTCCCGAAATTAACATTACATATAGTGGACCAATGACAGATTTCAAAAAGAAATTTATGGAATCCTTTAAAAAAGCACAGGAGCAAGCAGTCTATGCGGGTGGTCATATGGAAAGTACCAATATTTCTGCAGACTCAACAGGCAATGTAACGTTTAAAGTGAAGTATTTGACAAACCAAACGCAAGAAGCGGCGGTGCAAAAAAAGGTTGATCAAATATTAAAAGCGATTATTAAGCCTTCGATGACAGAGTTCGAAAAAGTAAAAGCGATTAATGATTATATCGTGTCAAATGCTACATATGGTACTAAAACAAAGGCTAGTCCCCATAGTGCTTATGCATTGTTAATGGAAGGACAAGCTGTGTGTCAGGGTTATGCGTTAATGGCTTATAAAATGTTGGATCAAGCTGGATTTGATGCAAAGTATGTTGTTGGAACTGTTAATGGTAACGTGGCGCATGCATGGAATTTAGTAAAGGTTGATGGTCAGTGGTATCATTTAGATACAACATGGAATGATCCATTACCAAATCGTTTTGGCGCTTCTTCGTACGATTATTTTTTAGTAACGGATGCACAACTAAAGAAAGATCATAAATGGATAGCATCCAATTATCCAGCTGCAACAAGTTCAAAATATAACTATATGCTAAATGTTCATTTTGCATATCAGGATAAAAATACACTATACTTTAGTAATACAGCCGATAAAGATAAATTGTATAAGCTTGATCTAGCAAGTGGTAAGAAAACAAAGGTTATTGATAAACGTGCCTTGTATATTACTGGAGCAGATGACTCTTTATATTTCAGTGATTACAGTAACAGCGGTTACTTAACAAATTTAAATCTAAAAACATTAAAAACTGAGGTGCTCGTGAAACAAGCAGTTACAGATTTAAGAATTAACGGTAATTTTTTAGTTTATAATGTTAAGGGCAACGAACAGAAACTTAAAATTAAATAAGAATATCCTTATCTATTGATAAAATGAAAGCACAAAAGGGCCTCCAACTGAGCTCTTTGTGCTTTTTTTGTATATAATGAATACAGGAAACAGGTTGGAGGCGAGGATTTTGTGGAAAAAGTTAGCCATTATCGTAATAATCATTATTTTTATTGACCCCATTTATACGGCTGGTAAGGCAGTTGTACAACAAGTGATAACTTGGGCCAATAATGATGAGATAGAAACGATGCTTCTTTCAACAAAGGAAAAAATCATAGACGTTACTGCTAAACTTTCAGAGAATACCTCCATTGAAACGGCCACAGCACCTATAGAAGAAAAACCAGAAGAAGGAGTAGCCGTTACAGCTCCTGCAGTCAAAAAACCTGAAGCGAAGTTAGTTGTAACAAATGCAAAGGAAATGGCTGATGCGATGTATGCGTACTACAGTAGTTTTTCACCTACTTTTGAGATTCAATATAAAGGCAATACACAACGAATTGAACAGTTAGTGGAAGAAGCTTATGAAAATGCTATAAAACGAGATGATTATGTATACGGCCATATTAGTAAACACTCAATTCGTTTTGAATATGGAGGAAGAACTGCCAAAGTCTTTGGGGAGCAAAGTTATTTAATGACACCAGAGCAGTCCGGATATGTTGAAATGAATGTTCAAGAGGTCGTAGCTTCTATTGATAAACAATCATTAAATGATGTAGAAAAGGTTAGGGCTGTCAATGATTATATTGTTGCCAATACCGCGTATACGGATCAAACGAATTCAAGTCCACATAGCGCTTACACAGTGCTTGCGGAACATGGTGGCGTTTGTCAGGGCTATGCATTGCTGGCTCATTCGATGTTACAAAAGCTAGGTATAGAAACAAAATATATAGTAGGCTATGTCGGAAAGGAAGGACATGCATGGAATTTAGTAAAGCTGGATGGACAATGGTACCATCTCGATACTACATGGAATGATCCGGTGCCTGATCGTAAAGGGGCAGTGCGTTATCAATATTTTTTAGTGGATGATCGAACGATGGCAAAAGATCATACGTGGATTGCTGGAGACTATCCGAAAGCAACGAGTACAAAGTATAACTACTTTCACAATGTAGATTTCGCTGCAAAGGTAGGGCAACAAATATTTTATAGTAATGTTTCTGATAATAATAAATTGTACGTGCTTGATTTAGAAACAGGTAAATCGAAACGCATTTCCAATTCACGCGCACAGTACGTTGTTTATGCGGATGGTTGGCTATATTTTAGTAATTATTCACAAGGAGCGTATTTAACGAAAATTCGTCCGGATGGGAGCGGAGAACAAATATTAAATAGGGAAGAAACAAAGGATTTATTTGTGAAGGACAACTATTTATATTTTACGACAAATGAACTGAAAAAAATGGCGCTTTAACTTGATCAATAAAATGATATGAGTGACATGCCAGAAGATACACGTTATGTGAAGTGCTCGCTTTGCAGAAGAGTAGTACTTTGTTTAAATGCACCTAGATTCCATTGAACATAATAGTTTTCAACAACATGAATGGCCTATGACATTACAGATTGTCATAGGCTCTTTTTGTTCGCTCTATAAGATAATGGATTGGGGGATGTTGACACAGAGAAACTTCAATTTGCGGATACATCGATTTCATTTCCTGTGAAAAAGTTTTAAAAATTAATGGATTATGCTTAATGGCACCACCATTACAATAAAGGCTAAAAGTGTCGCATTGATAGTCGATTTTTTTCAACACAGCACATGCAAGGAGCGCTAGTTCTTGGGCAGCACGCATTGATATTTGGATGGCGCATGGATCCTTTTTGTCCACGGCATCGGCTAAAAATGCCCCCATTTTTGCAAGCTGCGCGTTCGTGTAAGATGGATGGAAAAGCCATGTAGCTAGCTCTGTGACGTCTTGGATCCGTAAGTGATTATAGACAGCATCTTTTAATAGAGTCGGCTCACCGCGCCCGTCCTCCATGCGGAAAATAGCGCGTATTACTTCTTGCCCGAGCCAATAGCCACTGCCTTCATCTCCAGCACGATGCCCCCAGCCACCTGCACGTACTATTTGCGTACCGGTAAATGCGTAAGCAATGGCTCCTGTTCCAGCGATGAGTAACGCTCCTGCCTGTCCAGCAGTAACGCCAAGTAAAGTGGCTTGCGCATCATTTTCTATAATAAGCGTATCTATTTTTAGCTGTAATGTTGATACGGCGTTATGAACGATTTCTGATACGATTTCTTGATCTTTGGGAGAATCAATCCCAGCCATTGCGAAGGTTGCAACAGCAATATTTGCGTCATCTTGCTTTTGTAAAAAGTCCTGCACATTTGCTAATAACGCTTGCAATATTTCTGTAGCAGATGCAGCACCGATTGCTTGATAATTCGAGCCACTTGTTGATGTTGTATAAATTATTTCACCTGACTCGGCATGTACGAGCGCACATGCCGTTTTTGTAGCACCACCGTCAATAATAAGTAGCCATCCCATCATTGATTCCATTCCTCTAAAAATACTGTTAATTGTTTTTCTGCTTCAATAATTTTAAATTCCTTCAAACGAATCCACTCATAAAGATTATGAGAATTTGCCTTGGAGTGTTCAAGAGATTCTTTCATCGTTGCGGGTGCTGGACCACCAGGTAATGTACGTACACCAACGAAGGTCTCCGGTTTTAATGTGTTATAAAAATCTTCCTCAGAAATTTTTAATGGTTTACCTGTAATTAATTTGGCTTGTGTATTAGTAAGCCCCCATGTAAGACTTGCTAAAGATTCCTCACCATGAGAGAGCAATACTTTAATACATTTACTAACAATACTATGTGCCTGCCGGAATGAAATCCCTTCAGAACGCACTAACGTATCGGCAAGCTCTGTGACATTGGCAAAGCTATTGTTTGCTCGATTTCTTAGTTTTTTCTTGTTTACATCCATCGTGACAACTAGCGAACCAAATAGTTCGTAAATACCTATTAAACGGTCGATGGCGCGCCATAAATATGGTTGCATATCATCTTCTGTGTCTACAATATCTCCAAAAGGTGTATTATGTACCATCTGTAATACTGTACTAGCGTCACCAACAACCGCTGATAGCAATGAACGTGTATGCTCTATTGAAACAGGATTGCGTTTTTGTGGCATGATCGAGCTAACTTGTACGTACGGGCTCGCCAACGTAAATGCATTGAATTCCTGTGTAGCCCATAGTAGAAAATCCTGGGATGTACGGCCAAGATTAAGTGCTGCAAGCTGAACGATACTCGCTGCCTCTGCGATATAATCTGCACCAGCAACAGCATCCCACGCATTCTCGATAATATCATCGAAGGCCAATAACTCACGCATGCGCCCTCGATTAATATTGAAGCCTGTTGTCGTTAATGCTGCTGCTCCCATACTACTGCGATTCACCGTTTTGTAGACATGCTGTAAACGTTCAAAATCGCGTTCAAGTTGATCGATGACAGCCTTCAAATAATGAGCAAAAGTTGTTGGCTGTGCCTGCTGCGTATGTGTATAGCCAATCATAATCGTATCAACGTGCTCCTCAGCAGCTGCGATTAAATCATCCCGTAATGTCAATAATTCTCGCATAAGCAATAACAATTTTTTTCTTAAAGTCATTCGATAGATGGCAATGCCCATATCATTACGACTTCGCCCAATGTGAAGATTTCCAGCAACATCACCAGCAAGCTCTATTAATTTATTTTCGATGCGGAAAAACAAATCCTCATATAGTGGGCTGTAATCCTCTATACGATAATAGTTCAAATCTAGTTTCTTTAGAGCGATTCCGATTTCTTTAGCTTCTTCTTTTTTTACTAGTCCCTGTTCTTCTAACATTTTTAAGTGTGCAATATTGATTTGTAGAATAATTGTTAAAAAGTTTTTCTTGGCTTCATCGTAAGCCGGCTGTAAGACAATTTTACGATAAATATTAGAAGGGAAGATCATCCCATCTTCTTGCTGTGTTTTGTTGCGAAAATCTTCAAACATATGAATTGCCTCCTATTAGATTAGCAGTTATATGGCCGAACCAGCACTGCCTTTAGATAACTTCTCAGAAATAATAAGCACAATTAAAATTAAACAAATTTGTAAGACTCCATATGCACAAGCAGTTCCAAATTTAAACGAATATAGTTTTTGGAAGATCGCCACTGATAATGGGATGGTTGACGTACTGTAAATAAGAATAGACGCTACGAATTCGCCAAAGCTTTGAACAAGTGCTAGTAACGTACCTGCCAAAATGCCCGTAAATGTAAGGGGAAGTACAATACGTCTAAATGAATACCACCATGTTGCACCTAAACTCCGTGACGCTTCTTCGATAGATTGATCTAATTGAACAAGTGATGCCGATGTCGATCGGAAAACAAGAGGTAAATGTCTAATAAAATAAGCTAACGGCAAAATCCAGAACGTCCCGACAAGAACTTGATTAAAGGCGAATATATTTTCTGTACTAAAGGCAGCAATCAAATTGACAGCTACAACCGTTCCCGGCAATGCCCAAGGAACCATAATTAAAATATCGAGTAATGTTTTACCTTTAAAGTTTAAGCGAACCATTGCATAAGCTGCTGCAACACCGAAAAGAATGTTGCCGAATGTTGCAACAATCCCCATTTGAATGGAGTTCCAAATCGGTCGCCACGTCCGTTCATCTGTAAAAAGTGCTTGATAATGATCCAATGTATAGTCTGTTGGGAGGATTTGTGTTTTCCATGCACCATCAACGGAAAATGAAATTAAAATAAGCACTAAAATCGGCAAAATTAAAATTAATGTGCCTATGAAAGATGCAATAGTCGCCATAATTTTCATGCCTCTTGAAGACACTTCAGAACGGTGAACACTAATCCCTTTACTGAGGTTTTGATAATTTCGACGGTTTTGATACCAGCGCATCACAATTAAAAAGGTAATGGACACAAAGGATAAAATCATAGATTGTGTCGCTGCCATATCTAAATTTCCATTCGTACGAGATAAATAGATTTGCATGGTCATCGTGCGTTCGACACCGAACATTAAAGGTGCAGTGTAGGATGCCATAGATATCATAAAGACGAGTAAGGAGGAGGCAACAATCGAAGGTGTTAACATGGGCAAAATAACCTTTGTCCATACCCGAATACGCCCGGCACCTAAGCTAGTAGCGGCTTCTTCTAAAGCTGGATCAAGACCTTTTATAGCTGCTGAGGCGGTTAAGTAGAAGTAAGTGTACATAGTGAATGTATGTACTACGATAACTCCCCATATGCCTTTTAATGAAAAGGGTACTTGCTCTAAACCGAATAGGTGCTGAAATGCACGCGGGAAAATACCACTGTCTCCATACAAAAAGGTAAAGGACAGTACACCTACTAACGGAGGAAGAGCCATAGGTACCAATACTAAAACAGAGAGTATCCGTCTACCTGGGAAATTATAGCGTTCCAGAAGAAATGCCATAGTTACACCGACGATCGCACAACAAATAACACTGATAGCGGATATATATATACTAGTCCACAATGCCTCTATATTTGCTGGGCTAGCTATATTAAAGAAATTTTTATAATTAGAGAGTGCATCATCACCTGAAAAGCTCTCTTTAAACGTTTGATAGAACGGGTATACCACATAGGCAAACAACACTAAAAATAAAGGTGCAACTAAAATATAGACAAACCAGTTCGAGCTAGTTAGACGTGTCCATGCATTTCCTTCAGAAGAACTGTGGTGTGTTTTTTCCATGTTAGTACCCTCCTATTCTCCTAAAAAATACAGTGAATCTTGGGCTATAGTTAGAGTGATTTCTTCACCAATTTTTTTGAATTGACCATTCATATTAATAATCATTACTTTTAGTGAAAAATCTAGGCATTCCACAATGTAGTTCACACTAATTCCTGTAAATTCAACAAAAGTGATTTTACCCGTTAATGTGTTTTCACCAGTACCTTCATGAATAGATTCAGGACGAATAGAAATAAACACTTTGTCTCCAATCATATGCGTTAAAGTGGGGGAGCTTTGTTGCTTTCGCCCAGTGAGAACAAGTCCACTCGCTGTTTTTACTTGTATATCGTTACCGTTAATAGCATCGATTGTCGCCTCAATTAAGTTCGTCTCGCCGATAAAATCTGCTACGAAACGGTTTGAAGGTCGATTATAAATCTCTTGTGGTGTACCGATTTGTCTGACATGCCCATTCTCCATGACCATTATACGATCTGACATAGACATAGCTTCCATTTGATCATGTGTAACATAGATGGTTGTAACACCGAGCTCGGATTGAATACGTTTTATTTCTACGCGGGTTTCTTCGCGTAGTTTAGCATCTAAATTCGACAAGGGCTCGTCTAATAATAAAATATCAGGCTCTATAACAAGCGCCCTTGCTAATGCAACTCGTTGCTGCTGCCCACCAGATAATTCATTAATTTTCCGATTACCATATTGCGATAAATGGACAAGTCCTCTAATTCGGTCAACTTTTTGCTTAATCTCTGCCTTTGAAAATTTCCGTACTTGTAATCCAAAGGCGATATTTTCGTCTACCGTCATATGTGGAAAGAGGGCATAATTTTGAAACACCATACCAATGTTCCGTTTATTAGGTTGAAGCCTTGTCACATCAAAATCATCAAAAAGAATTTTTCCTTCCGTTGGGTAATAAAATCCGGCTATCATCCTTAGTGTTGTCGTTTTCCCACAACCACTTGGACCGAGGAAGGTAAAAAATTCACCAGATTTAATATGAAGATCTAAATCTTTTACGCCGTGAATGTGACCGAATTTCTTAGAGACATTTTCTATTTTGACACTTTTCAACTGAAGTGCTCCTTTCTCGTTAGAAAATTAGTTGCATGAAGCCTCGAGCAAAATATACTCGAGGCTTAAAGATATGAACAATATTCATAGATGTCTTATAATTTCAGCACCATAGGACAGGTTAGGAATCGTTCACTTTTTTCCTCGGCCTTTAATATTGTTATCCCAATGCTCCATCCATTCAGCTTCTTTCTCAGTCATGAGCTTCCAATCTATATCAAAAGTTTTTAAATCTAATTCTTTATACCACTCAGGCATTGCCGCTTTATCGATATCTGAGCGAGTAGGAATTTGATAGTAATCGTTGGCTAGTTGAGTCACCATACCTTTTTCAAATATGAATTCTGTGAAGAGCTTTGCATTTTCTAAGTTTTTAGCATTGTTCACAACACCAACACCATCAACTAAAATCGGTGCACCACTCTTTGGATAAATGTAATCGAACGGATAATCAGTCGTATATTTCTTTAATAAAATATCTTGCAAATTCCATAAAGAAACGCTGCCTTCTTGTCGTGTCATCTTTAAATAAAGTGCATTCGGATCTTGTGTATATTCCTTCGTGTTGGCATCTAATTTTAATAACCAATCGTAGCCCTTCTCAGGAGAATCTGCGCCTTGACGTAAAATCATTGATGAGTAAATAGTACGCATCGTCCCAGATGCTAATACACCTCGAATTAAAATTTTATCCTTCCACTTTGGATCTAATAAATCATCCCAATCCTGTGGGCCCGTTTCTTTCTTTAATACATCACTGTTAATCATAATCACTTCGGGTAGTAACATTTCACCAAACCAACGACCATCTGCATCTTTATAAGCCGCATCAATGGAGTCGTTAAAGCTAGGCTTCCAAGCCTGAAGTAAATCTTCATCGGCACCGACCGTTAGTGCAGATTGCGTACCGCCCCACCAAAAGTCAGCCTGAGGATTAGCCTTTTCACCACGTAGGCGTTCCAAAATTTGCTGCGCACCCATCGTTAAAAATTCCACTTCAATGTCCGGGTACTTTTCATTAAACTGATCGATTACCTTTTGCACCATTTCTTCATCGCGCCCCGTATAGATCACAAGCTTTCCAGATGGCGTAGCTGCCACATCGGTCTTTTCAGAATCGGACGTTTTGTTACTGTCTGTTGCATCTTTTGTAGCAGTCTTGTTATCACTACTACAAGCAGCTAAGACAACAACCATCAGTACAAGTAAAAAGCCGAAGATACGTGTTTTCTGCATAATCTTCCCCCTCCCTAATAATGAAAAACATACATATAGCAGTATAATCCGGAGACCTTACATTAATGTTAGAATAGTTAAAAAATTATAATTAGATTCATCATAACTATGTAAATACTAGATAGCAATGGTACTTCACTAAAGTCGGAGACTCTTTAAAATAGCGAGAATTAAAGCTTTTCGGAATAGATTATCACTTTTGTTCAAAAGTTAACAAAAGTTGATTTTTGTGATTTTGAAATGCATGCTACGATTTGAAACAAGGACATCTATAAAATTAAATTTATGAGTAAGCGTAGCGGAGAGTGGAAGGCTAAGCAAATCGCGTCGTGTGATAACGCCTTTGAGCAACATCTTACCTCTGAGCTTTCGTACATAAAACAATGGTGTTTCACTAAAATCAAAACCCTTTAAAATAGCGGAAATTTAAGGATTATCAAAATATGTTCAAAAGTGAACAAAAGTTGGTTTTGGTAAATTTGAAATGCATGCTATCATTTTGTGAATAATTCGAATTATTTGTTTTTCAAATGAAAAGGAGTGAAGTAAAAATGAGATACTTATTATCAACAATTTTTGGAGTAGTATTATTTTTAGGTCTTTCAATTACTCCAAGTTCTGCAGCTGAATTAAATGAAGGAGAAATAGTAGTTGATAGAACGGAAGGCTAAATACATGCAAAAGAAGAATTCGAAGAGTTTTAAAGTCTCGTCGTGTTGACGAGTGGGTATATTGCCACTCTAGCAGACAATAACATCGCACTAGGCGATGAAAACGGTAATATTAGACCAAATGATAACTTAACACGCAGAATTTACGGCGTGCATGTATAGAGCGCTTGGTTTATAAAAGTGAATAAAGAAATAAGGGAGATGTATCAAAAAAATATGATACCTCCCCCTTTGTAAATTTAGATTAAAGTATTTACTTACTGATAGGCTCTAAAGATTTATCCTTTTGTCGTCGTTGCGAAAGTATTGTCGGTAGCATCATACCTAGAATAACCAAAATAATACCCGCTATTTGTAAAAGAGTTAAAGGTTCATGTAAAACAATAACTGAAACAGTTACAGCCACGGGTAACTCGATAGCGCTTAAAATAGAGGCAAGGGCTCCCCCCACCTTCGGAACAGCTATAGAGAATAAATAAATCGGCAAAATAATACCGAAGAGTCCAAGTGCTAGTCCGAATTTCCATAGACCACCGGCAAATAATTTACCGTTCCAAAGTACTTCAGGGTTTAAGAAAATACTAATGATGATAAGGGCGACAAAGGAAACAATCATCACGCGTGATGTAGTTGTAATACCCTCCACGTGACGAGAGTTAAATTGGATAAAGCAAGCAAAAGTAAAGGCAGCAGCAAAACCTAGCAGCCAGCCTTGAATAGCAACATCGCTTAAATCTACATTTAGTACACCAGCAGCTAAAATGGTTCCAGCAAATAATACAATGATAGAAATCACTTCAGTCCGACTGGGTAAGCGTTTATGAAGTGCGCAATCTATTAATAAGCCAATCCATGTGAATTGGAAGAGCATTACTACTGCAAGAGAGGCAGGAAGATACTTTAACGATTCTCCATATACAATCCCTGTAGTACCGGTAAGTATCCCGGCACACACTAAAATTAGCAGTCCCTTTTTAGAAATCTTCGGTAATTGTCTTTGTGTCACTATAAAAATAGTTGCAACAAGCATAAAGCCAATAATATATTGACTTGATACTGCCTCTCCTGTTGTAAAGCCATGCTGCATAGCTACTTTGACAATTGTCGATAGTATTCCGTAGCTACTAGAAGCAATGACAATCAATAGAGGATAAATTAAATTCTTTTTCATGTTTTTTATTTCACTTCCTAAAACTGTTTCACCATATGATGAAATGGTTCATCGATAATGGACCATGGCTCTGTAATAACAAAGCCCATACGTTCATAAAGGCGACGAGCGTCCGCTTTTTCCGTTTCAACATTTAATGATAATTTTGAATAGCCTCGTTTTTGCGTTTCCTCTAAGGCGAATTGTAATAATAATGTTCCTATTCCTTTACCACGCGCTTCTGGTGATACACAAATAGTATCAATATAATATTCATCTTCATGAGCTTCTTTATCGATGATGACGGATGGTGCATTTTTTTCTTCAAGCCATTTTACGAGATTCGCATCCATATGAATGGCTTCGACACCATTATAGTAAACAAGAATTCCTAGTACTTGCTCATTCTCAACAGCTACAAAAGTATTTAAATAGGAATGTCGATTATCCTCACGCTTGAATAATACAGTAAGTTCTTGTTCTACTGCTTCTGCTGTCTGTTCTCCTGTTAAACGGTTGGCAATTTCACCAATCGCATCAATAATTAGTGGTATAACGGCATGGGCATCCTGTAGTTGCGCTTGTCGAATTGTAATACTCATTGTCAAAATCCCTACCTTTCTATAGGCAAGTATAACAAAGATAAAGGATGACTCAAGTTTTTGAATAAATGGTGATATTCTGACGGCATCTTTACCGCATTGTTTATCTGCCCGAAAGCGAAGCGACTGCGGCAAATGTTTTCTGTAGCGAAAGTAAAGCGACAGCTACAATTATACCAAGCCATATTTGATTATTTTTCCGAAAGTTTAAAACTTTATACGATATCTGATTTCGTGTTAATCTATAATGACTAGAGTTTCGGGAGGACAACAATGACAAAGGAAGATAAGGATTATATTTTAGTTTATGGAGATGCTTTTATTGACTATATCGCTGATGATGTAACAAATACATCATTTACTAAATATATGGGTGGTGCGACTGTAAATGTTGCTGCGGGAATTAGCCGTATCGGTGCTCCATCTGCATTAATTACGATTACTGGAGACGACGAAGGCTCACAATTCGTTCGAGATGGCCTTGCACAAGAAGGGGTAAACCTTGATTATGCGGTATTTGACCCTGCGAAGCGTGTTAGCGGTGTCTATGTTCATTTAACAGAGGCATGCGAGCGAATTTTTAAAGATTATGTCGATGAGACGCCAGATTTACAAGTAGAAGCAACGCAATTAAACGAAGCAGCTTTTAAACATGCATCTGCTTTAACAGTGTGCTCGGGAACTATGTTCCATCCTACAGCTCTTGAGACAACACGTGCTGCTGTAGAGATGGCAAAAGAAAAAGGCGCAATTATTGCAATGGATGCGAATATTCGCCCTCTACGTTGGAGCAGTGAGCAGATTTGCCGTGAAACGATCACGTCATTTTTTGAGAACGTAGATATTTTAAAGGTCACTGATGAGGAATTATTTTTCCTGACAGAAACAACTAGCTTGCAAGAGGGAATTGAGCAATTAAACAGCTATTTAGTGCCTATTATTTTAGTAACAGTAGGGGAAAATGGTACATATGCGGTATTAAATGGTGAGGTTATCCATGTACCGACAGAAAAGGTTGTACCAGTAGATACTACAGGTGCTGGAGATGCATTTATGGCTGGTGTATTACGCGATGTTCATTACAATGGTTTACCTACAACAGAGGAAGAACTAGTTCGTTGTGCAAGTTTTGGCAATAAGCTAGGTGCTTTGGCAGCTACTAAAGCAGGGGCATTAACAGCTCTTCCATACTATGATGATATTAAGCATTTACTTAAATAGTCGTTTGGAGTGTGCATACAATGGAGAAAAATTACGATGTATTAGTGAAGGATCGATTATTCTTTGGCGGTGCGAAAGATGCAGATGTAGCTTTTGAACAAGAAAAAGTGGATATTGTGATTGATGTTCGCGTAAACGGTTTATCTAATGAGGAGCAGGAAGCGGCTTCATATGTGTATAAGCATATGCCAATTGCTGATGAGGACATAGAAGTAGCACCATCTATTCAAAACGTTGCGAAGGAAATTGTTGCTGCCTATGAGAGTGGGCAGAAAGTGTACTTCCATTGTGGAAGTGGGGGAGGCCGCGCAGGAGTGGCAGCCACTGCTGTATTAATGGAGCTTGGCATGGCCAATTCTCTTGAGGCAGCGGAAGAAGCCGTGAAGAACGCCCGTCCACAAGTAACAATTCGTCCAAAAATGGCAGATGCTTTGCAAAAGCTATATAAATAAATGAGAAGATGTACCAAAAGGTTTTTTCAACTTTGGTACATCTTCTTTTTTAGGTAGATTTCTGGTGAATTTTGTTTAACGACATAGAACGCAATTGTTTAAAACGTATATCATGTCTATTAGGTTGATTGGAGTGGAGGCTGTGCGACATGTGAAAATTGTGTATGAATCCTTTTTTGCTCTTTAAAAGGTGGACGTCATTATGTTAAAACGTATGTCATGAGAACGAAAATCACCTCCACGCTATAGTGATCAAAAATAATAGACTGGTTTATTTTAGAAAATATAATTCACTTTAATGTTTGTAAGTTAAAAAATACAAATTTAGGAGTGAATCAGTTGACTACATTTACACCCTTACAAGAGGCTCATGCCTTTGCCGAAGCATTTCTATTGTCTAATGAGCAGGTATCTTTAAACCATCCATATAAGAAGGATAAAGGTCGATACCCACGTGTGCGAAAATTTTTCCAAAATCATCTCTTAAATGGCACAAGTGATGCGTCCACATATCAACAAGGTGTTGGACAGTTAATGATGTTCTGTGCCCAGTTCGCACAACAAAAGGCACTAGCTGGAGAGCGTGATGCAGTTTACAAAGAAATTGTTAATACTGTTATTCCAAAACTGCTAGATAGAACATATAATTTTCCCACAATTAATCCTTTAGCGGGCTTTATTTATCTTGGTGTAGCCATGCTCAAGAAGTTAGATGAATCTCAAAGTGACGTATCACTTTCTAAAGTAGATGAGTTGTTAGTGCGATATCGAGACTATTTTGCTAATGAAGTATTAAATTCTAAAGAATACTATGCTTTAAAGTATCATCGTACCCCGTCAGCTTGGACATACAATGACTCAGAAAAAGCATACCGTTTTGCCACAGGACCATATTCGGGGCAAATTGGATACTGGTTAACTACCGCAGATTTATCTACCGATCCTCAAAAAAATTACCTAGCGATGCCAACAGTTCTTGATAATTCAGGGCAAGTTGCTTTTGCGGGCATTCAACCAGGGACAAGTGGTAGAGATTATATAGATCACCATTCCTATTTTAATACTAAAAACCAGCGATTTATTCTCAATGCCTCGCTAAATGCAATTGCTTTTTGGATGGCCGCACATGTCTATGATGTAAAAGTTAATGAGACTGGGGCTTCATTAAACCCTGCATATAACATGAAAAACGCAATAAGAGATGTTCTTAGTTATACTCATTGGGGTTCCAATACGTCAGTTACTAATGCTTCTAAAGGGTGTTTCCAACAAGAGCCTTTTAACAATTCGTTAACTGCTAAAAGAGTTCTGCCGGTTCATGGATTTTCCGAAGTAACCTTAGCGAATAGTATGCTACGATCTCGATTTGATTCTCCAGCATATAATACATTTGCAATAACATTCTTACAAATTTTTGCAAGCTTAATCGAAAATCCAACAGCTTCATCATGGTACAATCTTGTTCTAAATTTTGATTCAGACGCTGGAATTATGGTAACTCAGATGATTAATACCTACCAAGATATATTTACAGACTATTCAAGTATCAAAAATACTTTAATTAATAATTCGTTTAGCCAGGCTAAATATTGGGGTATGTACATTCCAGAAAATGCTATGTTAGGCTCATCAGAGTTGGTCAAAAATCCGTGGCAAATGCCTAATAAGGGTGAGGGAATCAATCAAGCTATGGTTGGATTGTTCAATGTTTATCCTGGATTTACAGGTCAAGGATTTACCAGTATTAATAATACAATCGGAGAAGCAGCTAAACTTCAACTAGATGTTGGTCAAGCATTACATGGTCAAAGTTCTTTCCCATCGCACGGTCGTTCAGGGCTTTGGGATTTGACCCGCTTAGATATTTTAGCAGATGCTTCAAATACAGATGGGACTGTTGGCTCTGCTACTGATCTTACGACTACTGATAAAGAATCTCCAAATTGTGCTGGAGCACGTCGCACATTCTATGCTTTAGCTATGGCGTTAGCAGTCGATAGTTTTAACGATTTTGTTTCTAATTAATAGGGGTGAGAAACACATAAAAACTATGCCATTTATATAAGTTGGTTGGAGTGGTGGTTAGGCGACGCTGGAAAGTGGAGGGACGAAGGCTAAAAACAACATGTCTTGTGATTACGCCTTCTCGTCCAGCCCGCCTTTAGAAGCGCACAGTTGAAACAGAAATCAATCCCACCTTATGGAGATAAGCTATTGAAATTCCGGTTTATTGACGACCTAGTTAATATATAGTTATTATTGTGTCTAGGGAGGTTCTTCAATTGCCTTTAAATAAAGAACGAATTGACGCAGTAAAATTTATGCGAGTAACAGCGATGTTACTTGTTATTGTAATTCACGCTACTGGGGTTGCATTAATTGAAATTTCCAATGATAACAACTCTTATTTTTTCTATTTATTTTTAAATCGCTTTACCCGCTTTGAAGGGGCTGTTTTTGTATTTTTAAGCGGTCTTACATTGTTTTACAATTATGAATCGAAACCCTTTACAAAACAAACATGGACAAGCTTTTACAAACGTAGATTTTTGTTTATTCTAGGACCTTTCCTCATTTGGTCTATTTTTTATGAGTTGTTTTCCTACTACCAAGGATTTCGAGTGTTTACAGGATGGAAGGCAATGCTCACTTCCATCGTTACAGGGGGAGCCTATTATCATTTATATTTCATTTTAATTTTAGTACAACTCTATTTTTTAATGCCTCTTTTTATATATCTCGTGAAACGCTTTTGGTGGTTTAAAAAATATTTATTATTTATTGGCTTCGCTGTCGAATTAGTTGTTCAAAGTTACTTTGAAATGTTTGAAATTTCCTTTATCGTTCCATTGTTTGCGATCTACATTGCAAGCTTTTTCTTTGGTGGTTGGGTTGCTTTATATTATCAATTTTTAAAGAAACAATGGTCGAAAAGACAATATATTGTATGGATGTCCTTTACCTTTTTAGTAGGCATAGTTTACACAATTCTATATTATTTCCGCAGCATATTGGGGTATGATGAAATTTCATACATAGTATTTAAATTGTTATCTTCTAGCTATATGCTTCTCTCATGTTTTGTACTATTCAAAATTAGTATCTATTTAGCCCATCACGGAGGGCGAAAGCTCAACGAATTTGCAGAGCATTTAAGAATTTATTCGTTCGGGTTTTATTTAGTCCATCCATGGATTTTATACTTGTTAAGCGATATTATTTTGAGCAACCTCGTTTCTTCCCATATACATGTCTATGTATTCCTAAGATTTTTCTTAACGGTCATTTGCTGTTATGTATTTATTCGCTCATTGCATCTTCTTTTCCCACGTGCATGGTTTTTATTTGGAAATTTACCTGCACCAAAGTGGAATGGAAAGAGTTCGCTTTAGTATTTTTGCTTGAAAAAGAGTAACTCCATTTTGAAAAAAGATTGAACAAAACGGAGTTACTTCTTTTAATAATATTGTTTAAGCAATATTAATCACTAATTAGAGACTGACTTTCTAAAAAATGCCTTTTATTTCACCTATTTTCCAAGTACAAAAAGTACGATACCAAAAAAGACAATAAATACGTTGAAGTGTTGTGTTTCGTAAAAAGTGAACCACTCATATAAAAATGAAGATTCTGTAATTCTCCCGAATAGCTTACCCCCCTCTTTTGCTTACATTATAGAAATAATATTGCGCTAAATTATACCATTAATGTTTATTTGGAAGTTTGTTTCCTCGTGTGTGAAGTAATTCAAAGGCCTTTCTTAGCTTTCAAGTATTTTCGAATCCAACTTTAGTAATAATTCATCTGTTTATTACTCGAGCAGGAAAAGCAAGACAAAAGAGACCTTGCGCGGAGTGAAATGTTTTCTGAGCGAAAGCGTCAACAAAGCGGAGTAAGCGGCTCAAGGCTCTCCCGCAGTGGAAATTAGTATCCGAAAATATTTGAATTCTTATTTTCATTTTGCAACACACATAAATAGTGCTATACATATAAGAAGAAAACTTTGTTATAGTTGTAATATAACAAAAGTGAGGTGATTTCTATGTTCGAGGAATTAGCGAAAGTTCCATGGGCAGTCATAGCACCACTAATTGTCGTCCAATTTGTTTTAATGATTATAGCTCTACTTGATTTACGCAAAATCCATGCAACTAATGGGCCTAAAATTTTATGGGTGTTTCTTATTATTTTTACTAGTTATCTTGGTTCGATTGCGTACTTTATAGTGGGGAGAAAACAATCATGACGATATTACTTCAGGTAACAGGACTTACAAAACAATTTGCAGAGAGAGTAGTTGTGGACGGAGTGGAGTTCACATTAGAAAAAAATACATCGACAGCATTAATTGGACCTAATGGCGCTGGTAAAACAACGACATTATCGATGCTAACAGGTTTATTAAAACCAACCTCTGGAAGTGTAAAAATGCTGGATGGTAATTTAAGAGCTAATATTGGTTTCTTGTCACAATATCCGCAATTCCATCCTTGGTTAAGTGCGTTAGAGTTTACTGAAATGGCTGCAAAATTAAATGGTGTGCCTGCAAAAAAAGCAATAGTAGAGGCACAAAAAACACTTGAGTTTGTAGGTCTAGGTAATGATGTAAATAAAAAAATTGCTACATTTTCTGGTGGCATGAAACAACGGCTTGGAATTTCCCAGGCAATTGTGCATAAGCCTAAATTACTGTTATTGGATGAACCTGTGTCTGCATTGGATCCGGTAGGTCGTAGAGAAGTTCTTGATTTGTTAAAGGGTTTACAACAAGAAACAACTATTTTATATTCTACGCATATTTTAAATGATGCCGAAGAGATGACCGATCAATTATTGTTTTTACGTGATGGGAAGTTAGTAGAACAGGGGACATTACGTGAAGTTCGACAACGTTTCGATGAACCAAATTATGTTATAGAATTTAGCACTGAAAAAGAGGCAAAACTTTTTGCCAGTCAATCTGAACTTGTTGGGGAAGCAAAGGGACGTAATGTATATATAAAAATTATTGATGAAAAGCCGAGCATGCAAGGGCTCCTTCAATATTTAAGTAGTAGTCCTTATAAAATACGAAAAGTGGAGCGGCAAACAGCATCACTTGAAGAGATTTTCATGAAGGTGGCGAGAAAAATATGAGAGGATTTACTGTACTTCTACAAAAGGAATTCAGAGAAGCTTGGCGAAGCTGGAAGTTTTTATGGATACCTCTTGTATTTGCGTTGCTCGGTATGAGTGATCCGCTAACAAACTATTACATGATGGATATTTTAAATGCTGTTGGTAACTTACCAGAAGGCTTTGAAATGTTGATGCCAGAATTAATGCCAGTTGACCTATTACAAGCTTCCGTTGGTCAATTTCAAACGATAGGTTTACTCGTATTAGTAGCTTCTTTTGTAGGAGCTATTAGTAAAGAAAGAGCAAGTGGGATGGCTACTTTATTGTATGTCCGTCCTATATCTTTCGGCGCTTATTTTATGAGCAAATTTATCGTCATGAGTACTGTTAGCTTAATTAGTATTTTAGCTGGTTTTGCTGCGAGCATATACTATACGGTCGTGCTTTATGGGACATTTGAGATAGGGACATTGATGGCAAGTTTTTTCACGTATTTTTCTTGGCTACTCTTCGTGATAGCAGTGACATTAATGATGAGTGCAGCTTTTACAACAGTGGTAGCAACAGCATGTGCATTCGCTGTCATATTCATTGGGCAAATAGTGGATGCTTTAGTAGGGGCATTTTGGACAATATCACCGTGGAAATTACCGGTATATGGCGTTCAATTAATGAGGGGCACGATGGAGATGTCGGATTATTGGTGGAGTCTATCTATTACATTAGTGATCACGATAATTTGTATGAGTATCGGAGCTTTGACGATGAAGAAAAACGCACCGATGACGAAAATTTAACTTCTTTCAGCGGGTGTCCGAACAACGATTGAAATAGAGGAGCACGTCTAAAAACGCCACGTCCTGTGGCATTACTAAAATGGCCGACATCGAAGCGGCCCTCGAGAACTCCGTCTGTACTTTGTTTTTAAATAGCTTAATTATATTCATGAGCATCAACTTGGTAGATTTTTATCGGGTTGATGTTTTTTGGTAACGTCGGCTCGAAAACGAATTGGCATTGTAAACCGTCAGATATGTAAAAAGAGATAAAGCAAGACGAGACAAGCTGTTAAGGGCTTGATCGTCTTGCTTTATCCTTCAAGCTTATATATAAGGAGCCGTTTGCTTGAACTTGGGCAAAAAAGACATCTGTAACGGATTGAACATTTTGTTTTTTTAACTTCTTCATAAGCCATTCTTCCGTCAACTCAAGTTCAACTAAGTTTTCATAAATAATTTGTCCATCTGAAGCTACTTCTGTTGGAATATAGGTTGGTGGTGTTACATCGGCCTTTACATCTTGTTTTGTAGCCGCTTGTTCAGCAGGCTTTGGTAGCACACTAAGCCTACCGGTAGTTTCAAGTAGTGCATATTGCACATCTTGAACAGAGAATATAGCTTGTTCTCGTAGCATCATCGTTAACTCATCCATATGCAAACGATTTTTTCTTAAGGCAGATTCTAAAATAAGTCCATTTTGAATAAGGATTGTTGGCTTATCATCAACAATTACACGAGCTCTTTTAGATTTAATAGTAAGAATAGTCATCAAATAAGTTAAAACGCCCCACCAAATTAATGCAATAAGTCCATCTAAAAAGGGTGTTTCTGCCTGTGCTGCTATTTCAGAAGCAATCGAACCAAATGTGATACCTGTCGTATAGTGGAAAAATGTAAGTTGACCAAGCTGTTTTTTCCCAAGAATTCGGGCTACCATTAGTAGTGCGAAAAAAGAAAGTGTTGCTCTAAGTATCATTTCCCAAAAATGAGCGTGAAAAAAATTGTCCATACATAAATCAACTCCTTAAACCGCTAATGAAAATAGCTTGTGCAAAAAGGTCGATAGTATGCGACAATCATTTGTAACCAAATTTTGAGATAATTTAAAAAGTGAGGTGGCAGCATGAAACAAGTCGGAAATTTAAATAATCCAGTGTATCCAATTATGATAGCAATAGCTATTGCCCATCTTATCAATGATACGATGCAAGCTGTTATACCAGCGATGTTCCCAATATTAAAGAGTGATTTAGGGTTAACTTTCACTCAAATAGGTCTTATTTCGTTTGTATTAAATATGTTTGCATCTGCCTTGCAACCGGTAGTAGGTTTTGTTAGCGACAAAAAGCCGATGCCCTATGCATTACCAATTGGCATGATTAGTTCATTTATTGGCATAGCCATTATAGCGTTCACATCACAATATTGGGTAATAATTATTGCAGTATTATTTTTAGGATTTGGCTCAGCTATTTTCCATCCAGAGGGTTCACGTGTTTCATTTATGGCAGCAGGCTCAAAAAGAGGACTTGCTCAATCGATTTATCAGGTCGGAGGTAACTCTGGGCAAGCACTAGCACCATTAATTAGCGCTTATGTTTTTGCTATCTTTGGACAACGTGGTGCAGCAATGGTCTTAGTAGTTGCAGCAATAGGTATTTTACTATTAAGTAAAATTGCAAAGTGGTATAAGAAGCAGATGGAGCAAGAACGTATGGCAAAGAAAAAGCGAGTATTAGTTTCTAACTTGCCTCCATTAACGAAGAAGCAAGTAGGCATTGCGTTGACGTTACTGTTTACTATTATTTTTGCGCGATCATTTTATACTACTAATATTACAAGTTTTTATGTGTTTTATTTGATGGATCATTATGAGGTTAGCCTTCAACTAGGCCAAGTTTTAATATTCACCTTTATGGCATTTGGCGTTATTGGTACATTTTTCGGGGGTTCATTATCAGATCGTATTGGTCGAAAAAATGTTATTTTACTGTCCGTTGTTGTACCGATGCCATTTTGTTTAGCGTTGCCATATGTACCATTATGGGCAGCCATTATATTTTTAGTAATTATCGGTACACTCATTATGATTAGCTTCTCGGTAACGGTGGTTTACGCACAGGAGCTTGTGCCAACAAAAATTGGTACAATGGCTGGTTTAACAACTGGTTTTGCTTTCGGAATGGGGGCAATAGGTGCGATGGTCATTGGTGTATTGATGGATCATAGAGGGATTGATTTTACAATGATGGTTGTATCTTTGCTACCATTATTATTACTAGTAGCCTTTTTCTTACCTAAGGATAAACCAGCTTCGACGGTGTAATCATAGAAATCGCGAGGAGCGTCCAGTTTGTTTCTTCCAAAGTGAAAGGTATTCATTATTTTATCGATAAGCAAAAAACGCGTTCCCTTATTATTAGAGAAACGCGTTTTTATTATTGACGTAATGGTGATAAAAATTCAGATGGGAGTTTTCCCTTATCTAGTATATAGCCCTCTGATATGTGAACTTCATGCATTTTATCATTGTAAGTGAATTTAAAAATACCATTATCAAAGTCAGTACCAATCTCTTTGAAGAATATACCTTCAATGGATACATATTTAGGACATGTAAATGCTACTTTAAAGTCTTCCTGTTCTTGAATTAAATAAGCACGTACACCTTTCTCATATGTATCATTTGCATCGTCATCGTCAGATGGACGTTGGACAGCCACGATGTGAAAATCAACGAAAGGAACCTCTTTTAATAAAACATTTAGGAAGGAACCTTTTGTAATCTCTTCCCAGCGGCTTTGTGCGCTTTGGCCTACGATGATTTGAGAAATTCCGTAATTTTTTGCCACTTCTGCAATAACCTTTTGTATTGGACGCTTTTCATTATCTTGTAATATGAACTCTTCAATTTCAAGCTCATCAGATAACTTTTTCCATTGCTCAATGTAGCTAGACTTCTCTGCGTCAAATGCATCAAGGGGTTGCGAATCGACTGAAAGGATATAGAGTGGACAATCTAGCATTGTAGCCATTTTATGGCCGCGTCGTATTAATCGCTCGCCGTTAAGCCCATAGTAAACACAAACTAATATACTTTCGTCTAAACGCCCTTTTACATGCTTCATAAAAATTAACACCTCTTATCATGTTGTTATTTTGTTAATTCTACTGTCGATTTTGAAAAAAATATCTTAAAACAGCTAAAATTGATGCTGATACAGTGCATTATGCTCATTTATATTGTATACTAAAAAACGTATAAAAGTTAATGACAATATATCGGGAAAACCTTGAGAAAACTGGGTTATCTTTATACTTTACAGTTATTTGATTTATGCATTTCGTGCATTTAAACCAATTGCCTCTATATGCCACACTATTATGCAGTTAGTTAAATAGATAGTCAAGTGACTTGGTACGCCATTGTGTGTGTACATATTATCTCGTTTGAAAATCATGCCATTCTCTATAGGATTAAGGCGATATTGGTTGTTTTGGCTTCTCAAGATATGAAGCTAAATAGCTAAAAAGTTCCCCAAGTTTTATGCAGTGCTACCATCAAAAGCTTTTCTCTGCGTAAAGTATATGTTGAATGAACTAGATTTGTTTAATTTAGAATGTCTATTATTACAACACATACCGCTTACTTTCCAATTCAAATTTATTACGTAAAAATCAAATTTCAAGAAAATTTCTGATATGTTAATTAGCTTTATAGATCTAATATCTTCCTGATGGGTTGCAAAAAGGCTTAACTTTTTTTCAGTGTATACGTTTGCTGAATAAAGTTAGAGTCTCCAGCAATTGCTATAGAATTTTTGTGTTCGAAATAAAGTATAAACTGTAGTAACTTCAGTAGATTTGGGAATACTTTATTATCGGTTATCACAGTTTTTCGCACTATAGTAAACAGTTGCTGAACGAAATTGATAGTAGGAGGTTTTCACTTGGTTACAGTTCTCATTGCGATACTTTTACCATTTGTCTGTGCTGCGCTTATTCCACTACTTTACAGGCGACTAAGGCGTGTTGCACATCTTGGCTGGTTTGTTTTATCCGTTCCATTCATCTTATTTCTTTTACTCGCGCGCTATATTCCTCAAATTGCCGAGGGTAAAACGTTTATTCATACATATGAGTGGATTCCCTCTTTTAATATAAATTTCACAACTTGCCTCGACGGACTCAGTATAATTTTTGGCTTGCTGATTACGGGTGTAGGTAGTTTAGTCATTTTATATTCTATATTTTATTTATCAACGAAAGAATCTCTTCACCATTTTTACTGCTATTTATTACTATTCATGGGTGCAATGCTTGGCGTCGTCTTTTCAGATAATCTAATGGTATTATACACATTTTGGGAGCTAACAAGTGTGTCATCATTCCTGTTAATTGCATTTTGGCATCATCGAAAAGCATCTCGTGCTGGTGCAAGAAAAGCGATGACTATTACCGTTTTTGGTGGCCTTTCAATGCTTGCAGGCTTTTTGATGCTGTACGTAGCATCGAGTACATTTAGTATTCGTGAAATTGTAGCCGACGTAGAGGTTATACGAGATCATACACTGTTTATTCCAGCGTTAATCCTTATTCTAATCGGTGCATTTACAAAATCTGCACAGTTTCCTTTCCATATTTGGCTTCCTGATGCGATGGAGGCGCCAACTCCTGTCAGTGCTTACTTACACTCGGCAACAATGGTAAAGGCCGGGATTTATTTAGTTGCACGTTTTTCTCCAGTGTTTGGAGGAGAGGCTGTTTGGTTCTGGCTAGTCAGTGTGATTGGTCTTGTAACGTTGTTCTGGGGTTCATTTAATGCTGTGCGGCAAACAGATTTAAAGGCGTTACTGGCCTTTTCAACAGTTAGTCAGCTCGGTTTGATTATGAGTTTATTTGGACTAGGATCAGTAGCGCATTATTACGGCTATGCTGCAGATACTGTTCTTTACACGCAGGCAAGCTTTGCAGCGTTGTTTCATCTTATTAATCACTCCACATTTAAAGGTGCCCTTTTCATGATGGTCGGTATTGTTGATCATGAGGTGGGCACACGTGATATTCGTCGTCTTGGAGGGTTAATGGCTTTAATGCCTATAACATTCACCATTGCAGTTATTGGTGGATTTTCTATGGCCGGCTTACCCCCATTTAACGGTTTCTTAAGTAAAGAAATGTTTTTCGCCGCGGTATTAACTATTCGCAATGTAGAGGCATTTTCAATTTCTGATTTGGGACTCTTATTTCCAATAGTGGCATGGGTAGCGAGTATCTTTACATTTATTTACTGTATGATTTTAATTAGTCGAACGTTTTTCGGAAAACTACAGCTTGATAAGTTGGATAAAAAACCGCATGAGGCTCCGTTAGGTATGCTACTTTCGCCAATCATTTTGTGCGTCTTTGTAGTTGGGATTTTCTTCTTCCCAAATGTGCTAGGGCATTATATTTTAGAGCCTGCTATGGCAAGTATTTATCCAGCATTCCCATCGACTAGTGAATTAACACCACATATTCATGCTTGGCATGGCATTAATGCTGAATTGTTAATGACTGTTGGTGTCATTATTCTAGGTATGATTTTATTTAAAACGTTAAAAAGCTGGAAGCCTTTATATCGGATATTCCCACAAAGATATACGTTTAATATGTATTACAATCGTTTAATTGAGTTTGGTGAAAATAGTTCTGCAAAGCTTACGAACCGTTATATGACAGGTGATTTAACGCATTATTTTGTCTATATATATGTATTCTTTGTTGCCCTTATCGCAGGATATTTTATATGGTCGGATGCGATTGCATTTAATTTTGCGAAGGATTCCGCAATTGAGTCCTATGAGCTCATTTTAGTGTTTGTCATGATGTTTGCTGCCGTATGGATAATTTTTGCTAAGGGACGCGTAACAGCCATGTTATTAAATGGCGTACTTGGCTATTCAATCGCATTTTTCTTTGTGATTTTCCGTGCGCCTGATTTAGCATTAACGCAATTAGTCGTTGAATCTGTGACAACGGCTTTATTCCTTCTATGCTTTAAATATTTACCTGATTTAATGCCTGAATCCTCCCGCAAAAAAATGCAATGGTCTAAGGTCATTATATCCATTTTCGTTGGCGCCACAGTTACATTAGTAGGCTTAGCGGTTGTCCATTTCGATCGCTTTGAGCCAGTAGCTACTTACTTTAATGATTCTTACAAGTTGGCGGGTGGTTCAAATATCGTCAACACTATATTAGGCGATTTTCGTGCATTTGATACGATGCTAGAAGTTGTCGTTCTTCTGATTGCTGGCTTAGGAGTGTATACATTAACGAAGCTAAAGCCACGAAAGGAGGAAACGGATCATGAAAATCAATGACGTCATTTTACGTACTGTCACAAAGACAGTCGTATTCATAATTTTAACTCTTGGAATTTATTTGTTCTTTGCAGGGCATCATGCTCCAGGTGGAGGTTTTATAGGCGGTCTCGTGCTAGCCTCCGGTATTGTTCTACTATATTTAGCGTATGACATTGAAACAGTGCATAAAGGGATGCCTTTTGATTTTAAAAAAGTTGCTGCGCTTGGCGTATTACTTGCGACGGGCACAGCAATTGGCTCACTATTTTTTGATGTTCCGTTTTTAACGCAGACATATAGCTATATAAATGTACCGATATTCGGGAAGATGGGCTTTTCGACGGTAACCATTTTCGAGGCTGGCGTGGCTTTAACAGTAGTTGGTGTTGTAGTCACGATTATTTTAAGTATAAGTGAGGATGAGTAGCCAATGGAGTCTTTAATACTAGTGTTAGTTGGTGTATTAGTAGCTGTTGCGACGTACTTAATCCTCTCGAAACAGTTATTACGTGTGATTTTAGGAACGGCGGTATTATCGCATGCGGCACATTTACTGATTTTAACGATGGGTGGACTGAAGAAGGGGAATGTACCACTTTTAGAGGAATCAGAAGGTCCTTACACAGATGCTTTGCCGCAAGCATTAATATTAACTGCAATCGTGATTAGCTTTGCGGTGACGGCGTTTGTACTTGTTCTGGGTTACCGAGCTTATAAAATGAACGGTTCGGCGAATTTTGATGAATTGAGAGGTACGCCGGATGAGTAATATGATTGTTTTACCATTAATTGTGCCGGTTATTACGGCCATTTTACTTGTGTTTTTACGTGACAATGTATTTTTGCAGCGCATCATTAGTTTGGTGACATTAAGCTTTGTTGCCTTTATTAGTGTCATTTTATTGCTAGAGATTCAAAAACAAGGTGTAATGCGAATTGATTTTAGTGGCTGGGCACCGCCATTCGGCATTTTATTTGTTGCTGATTCGTTCGCAATGCTTCTTGTACTAGTAGCGAGTATTGTCGCAGCTATTTGTCTGTTATATGCCTTTTTTACAATCGGTAAGAGCTTTGAAAAGATGTATTTTTACCCGTTTGTCCTACTTATGGTGGCGGGTGTGAATGGCTCATTTCTAACAGGGGATATTTTTAACTTGTTTGTGTGCTTTGAGGTGATGTTACTTGCTTCTTATGCACTTATTAGTTTAGGCGGCGAGAAAGTTCAGCTGCGAGAGGCATTAAAATATGTCCTTATTAATATTGTTGCATCTTGGATTTTCCTAGTGGCATTAGCTTTTTTATATGGAACTGTTGGAACGTTGAATATGGCACATATTTCAGTTCGCGTGATGGAGCTAGGAGCTGACCCACTGATCACGACTGTGGCTCTTATTTTCTTAATTGTCTTTAGTTTGAAGGCTGGCTTATTATTATTCTTCTGGCTTCCAGGCTCATACAGTGCACCTCCAACAGCTATAGCCGCACTTTTTGCAGCATTATTAACAAAGGTTGGCATTTATGCGCTCGTCCGCACTTTTACATTACTTTTCCCGAATAATACTGAAGTGACTCATATGATACTAGGAATTATGGCAGGACTGACGATTATTGCTGGATGTATGGGAGCACTAGCAGTACGAGATGTAAGAACAATTGCCTCGTATAATGTCCTTATTGGTGTTGGCTTTATAGTAGCTGGTCTAGCGATCGGAACCGAGTCTGCCTTACAGGGCGTAACATATTATTTGATGCACGATATGGT
>Ga0209676_1001072_pt1 | contig 31080 bp, 25 predicted proteins | sample AraplaCvi_mLB_r2_FD_184282 | JGI IMG/M metagenome (GOLD analysis project Ga0209676, IMG submission 184282) | Arabidopsis root microbial communities from North Carolina, USA - plate scrape MF_Cvi_mLB_r2 (SPAdes) (version 2) | ecosystem: Host-associated > Plants > Roots > Endosphere | place: USA... | reverse complement strand
AGGTCGGCCCAGGAAATCTTGTTGCCGTACTTCTGCTTGATCGGCCACAGCAGGCGCCGGGCCTTGTCCAGGCTGACGTTGTCCGGCCAGCTGTTGAGCGGGGCGAAGCGCTGCTGGCCAGAACCTGCACCACCCCGGCCATCGCCGATACGGTAGGTGCCGGCGCTGTGCCAGGCCATGCGGATGAACAGCGGGCCGTAGTGGCCGAAGTCGGCGGGCCACCAGTCCTGGGAGTCGGTCATCAAGGCGGTCAGGTCGTTCTTCAGGGCCTGGAAGTCGAGGCTCTTGAACGCCTTGGCATAGTCGAAACCCGGGTCCATCGGGTCGGACTTGGAGGAGTGCTGGTGAAGAATTCTCAGGTTGAGCTGGTCAGGCCACCAGTCACGGTTGGTGGTGCCGCCACCTGCGGTTTGATGGAACGGGCATTTCGATTCGTTCGACATCTGCGGGTACCTTTGGGTCGGTTATCCAGATTTCCGGTCTATGCCAGGTGTTCTTTCAGCCGAGCGCGAGGGCTCGTGCTACCCCTCATCAGGTCTACACGGGGCGTGCGAAGGTGTCACGACGGGAGGGCGCGGTCTTGAACACAAGTGCTGACACGCCGCCCGCTCGCGGAATTCGCGGGGCCAGGGGAAAGACTAGCCGAGCTTGGGCAGAGTTCTAATAGAGTGGCTATTGAGGGGTGATAGGTTGGCTCTGTCAGGGTCACGCCTGTACTGGCCTCTTCGCGGGCGCGCCCGCTCCCACCGGACCTCCTCAGGTCTCGAGAGCCGTGCAGTACCTGTGGGAGCGGGCATGCCCGCGAAGAGGCCGGCACATCCATACAAGGCAAGCAGGCTGACCACATGCTTCAATACCCCGCCCCCTCTACTCCGGAACCCGCCCCCTCATGAACCGCAACGACCTGCGCCGCGTCGACATGAACCTGCTGGTACTGTTCGAAGCCCTGATGATCGAACGCAACCTGACCCGGGTCGGCGAAAAGCTGTTCATCACCCAGCCCACCGTCAGCGCCGCCCTCGCCCGCCTGCGCGAACTGTTCGACGACCCGCTGCTGATCCGCAACGGCCGGGCCATGGAGCCTACGCCACGGGCCATGCAGATCTTCGCCGAGCTGGGGCCGGCCATGGACGTGATTTCCGCCGCCATCAGTCGCGCCCGCGAGTTCGACCCGGCCAACAGCTGCAACGTGTTCCGCCTGGGCCTGTCGGACGACGCCGAATTCGGCCTGTTCCCGGCCCTGCTGCAGGCCCTGCGCGAAGAGGCCCCGGACATCAGCGTGGTGGTGCGCCGGGCCAACTTCCTGCTGATGCCGGGGCTGCTGGCCAGCGGCGAGATCTCGGTGGGCGTGAGCTACACCACGGACCTGCCGGCCACCGCCAAGCGCCGCAAGCTGCGCAACATCGGCGTGCGGGTGCTGCGCGCCGATGACCGCCCGGGCCCGCTGACCCTCGACGAATACTGCGCCCGCCCGCATGTGATGGTGTCGTTCTCCGGCGACATGAGCGGCAACATCGACCTCGACCTGGCGCGCATCGGCCGCTGCCGCAAGGTGGTGCTGGCGGTGCCGCAGTTCGGCAGCCTGCGCGCCCTGCTGCGCAACACCGAGCTGATCGCCACGGTGCCGGACTACGCCGCCTGCGCCCTGGCCGACGACGGCAGCCTGCGCGCCGACCCGGCGCCGTTCGACATTACCGAAGCCGAACTGTCGATGGTCTGGAGCGGCGCCCAGGACAACGACCCGGCCGAGCGCTGGCTGCGCGAACGCATCCTGCAGTTCATGGCTACGCAGTGATGCATCGACCTCATCAATAGCCACCATGAATGCCGTCAAGTTCCGCCAAGGCCGGCCCGGGCGGAAAATAGCGGCATTCACTGATTGATGAGGCCTCCCATGAAAACCGGCATGATCGCTGCCCTGCTCGCCTTGCTGGCCGCCCTTGGCGGTTGTGCCGGCCAGGCCACTACCGACACGCAGCCCTACGGGCACTTCTATTCGGCCACGGCCATTTCCAGTGTCGCCCCGGCCCCCGGCCAACGTGTGGCGGTACTGCTGGGGCGTGACGCCGAGGCCACCCTCGAATACCTGGACAGCCATCGCCACCAGGCTGCGGCGCCGGCCCAGGGCCAGCGCGTCCCGGTGGCGACCCTGCGCAGCGAGAGCCAGGCGTATGACTGGCTGGCGCGGTCACTGGCGCAGCAGTTTGCCGACGTGACGTTCTATGACGACCTGGACACGCTGCTGGCTGACCACCCGGATGTGATCGTGCTGCTGGATACCGAAAGCCGTTTGGCCAGTGCGGGTATCGAAAGCCGGGTGGTGGCGCGTTTTTTCGATGACCAGTTGACCTATATCGGCCGGGCTGAAGGGCGGGCCAGCAAGCGCCTGGGCGATGTGGCGCGGGTGGTGGAGGATGAGCGGGCGGTACAGGCGGATGCCTTGCGCGATTTTGACGATGCGTTGCAGGCGTTGTTGAAGGGTCGGGTTTGAGGGCCCTTTCGCGGGTAAACCCGCTCCCACAGGTACAGCGCAGTCCTCGGGCAGGGCGCTGTACCTGTGGGAGCGGGTTTACCCGCGAAGAGGCCACTCTAGGTTGTCACTTGCCCCGCTGCATCCACGCCGCCCCCAGCCCACTGAGGCAGATCACCGAGATGCCCACCAGGCTCAAGGTATCCGGAACCTGGCTATAGACAACCAGCCCAAGCAACCCGGCAAACACAATCTGGCAATAGCTGAACGGCGCCAGCAAGGCCGGTGCCGCATGGCGGAAGGCCTGGGTCAGCAGCAGGTGCGCGGTCATGCCAAACCCACCCAGCGCCAGCATCAGCAGCGCATGGTCCCAGCGCGGCATTTCCCAGAAGAACGGCACCAGCGCGCTCATCGCCAGGGTGTTGCACAGCCCCGCATAGAAGTTGCTGGTTGTCGGGCTGTCATGCGCAGCCAGGATGCGCGTCAGCAACTGATAGAAGCAGAAGCCCAGCGCCGAACCGAACGGATACAGGATGGCCGGTGTGAACATCGCCCCGCCCGGGTGCACCACCACCAGCACACCGATGAAGCCCATCACCACCGCCACCCACTGCCCCACCGTCACCCGCTCCTTCAGCAACGGCGCCGACAGCGCGGTGACCAGCACCGGGGCAAGGAAGTTGACCGCCGTGGCCTCGGCCAGCGGCAGGTACTGCAAGCCGGTGGTGAACAGCAGGCTGGTACTCAGCAGGCTCAGGGCGCGTAACGTCTGCAACAACGGCCGGCGGGTACGCAGCACGTTGAGCCCGGCCTTGGGCAGGAAGATGCCGGCCATCAGCAGCGTATGCACCACATACCGCGCCCACACCACCATGATGATCGGGTACAGGCCGCCGAGGAACTTGGACAGGGCATCGTGACTGGCGAACAGGAACGTCGCCACCACCACCAGGGCGATGCCGCGCAGGGGTTGGTTGACTCCGGACAGCGGTGTGCTGGAACTCATGGCACTCTCGATGACGGCGCGGCTGGATGCGGCGCCCAGGGAAGGCCGCACAGGCGTTGCCTGGCGGATGCAACAGCTCGAATTCTAGAAGAGATGCCGGAGGATAAGGAAGTTCAAATGCCACTCGCCAAGGCCGACAGCATTTTCTGTTCGCTGATCGACCACTTTCCACCCCGCGCGCATGGCCGGTGCCATGCTGATCGCCGACCATCGAGTGCGAACCCTGCCCCCTACAAGGAATTTACATGCAAAGGCTCACCACCCGTAACGGCCTGGACCTGCCCGCCATCGGCCTGGGCACCTGGCCAATGACCGGCAACGCGTGCACCCAGGCCGTGCGCCAGGCGCTTGAACTGGGTTACCGGCACATCGACACCGCCACTGCCTACGACAACGAAGCCGCCGTCGGCCAGGCCCTGCGCGACAGCGATATACCGCGCGAGCAGATTCACCTGACCACCAAGGTATGGTGGGATCGCCTGGCGCCCAAGGCCATGCGCCAGTCGCTGGAAGACAGCCTGCGCGCGCTGGGGACCGAGCAGGTCGACCTGTTCCACATCCACTGGCCCAGCCAGGGCATGGACCTGGCCCGCAGCATCGAAACCCTGGTGGCCCTGCGTGACGAGGGCAAGGCGCGCAGCATTGGCGTGGCCAACTTCCCGCTGGGGTTGCTGCGCCAGGTGGTGGAAACCCTGGGTGCACCCTTGTCGGCGATTCAGGTGGAATACCACGTGCTACTCGGCCAGCAGCCGCTGCTGGACTATGCCCGCCGCCACGACCTGCTGCTCACCGCCTATACCCCGCTGGCCCGTGGGCAGGCGGCGGCGCAGCCGGTGATCCAGGCGATTGCCCGCAAGCATGAGGTACTGCCCAGCCAGGTGGCCCTGAAGTGGTTGCTGGACCAGGACGGCGTGGCGGTGATCCCCAAGGCCGGCAGCCGCGAGAACCAACTGGCCAACCTGGCGGCGTTGAACGTGCAACTGGATGACGAGGACCGCGCGGCGATTGCCAGGTTGCCGAAGGACCAGCGGGTGGTGAGCCCGGCGTTTGCGCCGGACTGGAACAGCTGAGCGCCGCTCAATATCCGAAAGCTGGCACGATCTCTGTGGGAGCGGCCGTCACCAGGAAATTGAGCAAGGCCGGTTCGTCATCCAGGGCTATGGCCTGCGCAGGGCGCGACAGCGCGGCCAATACGGCCTTGCAGAAGGCCACGGCAGGCGTGTCCTGTGCGTAACAGCGCAACAGCCAGTCGCCCTCGCCGCCCAGCAGCTGCAACGCCACCGCCCGGCCGATGCCCTGGCGGCGGTACTTCTTCAGGATGAACAGATCGGCCAGCTCGAAGGCGTCGATGCCCGGCAGCTCGCTGCGTTCAACCAGCACGAAACCGGCGATGAAGCCGTCTGCCAGCACCAGGTACGCCCCCCAGCCATCGGCCAACCAGTAACGTTGCAGGTGCTCGTCATGGATATAGAAGCGGCCATCCACTTCGACGTCTTCCTGCTCCCAGTCGGAGGACTCGTAGGCGTAGAACTGGTAGAGGTTGCGAATCAGCGAGGCCTGGTTGGCAGTGGTTGCCAGCAGTTCGATGGGCAGCATGGTGGGGGGCCTCGGGTAAAAAGGCGGATTCTAGACCAACTACCCCTGGCAACAAAAAGCCCAGGCCCTCCCCGCACGGAAAGGCCCAGGCAAAAACCCGTCATCGATGGGTAAGGGACCCTGTGGGAGCGGGCATGCCCGCGAACACCGGCAAAGCCGGTGCCTGCTTCGCGGGCACGCCCGCTCCCACAGTGGTACCCGTCAGGGCTCAGCTGTCTTGCAACGCACGCGGGCGCTGGCTGCGCGCCTCGGCGTCCGGCGCCTTGGCCGCCTGCAGGTGGAAGTCGAACGCCAACTCGGCAAAGCGCTCGCCCTGTACGCCGCGGTCACGCGCCGCCGCGGCATCCTCGACAAAGCGCAGCTCGCCGATCAACCCGTCTCGGGTGGCGTAGGCAAAGTCATCCCACAGGTACTGGTCGCCGGCAAAGTTGATTTGCGTGGTCAGGTGGCGGTGCCCCGGTGCCGAGATGAAGAAGTGCACGTGCGCCGGGCGCTGGCCGTGACGGCCAAGCAGGTCCAGGCACTCCTGGGTTGGCCCCTGCGGATCGCAGCCGTACCCCGACGGCACGATGGAACGCGCGCGGTAGCGCCCTTCGGCATCGGTGATGATGCGTCGGCGCAGGTTGTACTCGGACTGGCTGGAGTCGAAGTACGAATAAGTACCCTGGGTGTTGGCATGCCACAGGTCCACGGTGGCGCCGGCCAACGGCTTGCCGTCGGCATCGAATACCTGCCCCTGCAGGAACATCACCACCCCCGGGTCGCTGCCGTCGTCCATGCGCGCTTCGCCTTGCGCCAATGGCGCCCCCGCCACATACAGCGGGCCTTCGATGGTGCGCGGGGTACCGCCGCTCAGCCCGGCCTCGGCGTCCTTGGCGTCCTGCAGCAGGTCGAGGAAGTGCTCGATGCCCAGGCCTGCGGCCAACAGGCCGGCTTCGTTACGGCCACCCAGGCGGTTGAGGTAATCGACGGCATGCCAGAACTCGTCCTCGGTGATTTCCAGGTCTTCGAGCAGGCGTGCAGTGTCCTGCAGCACACGCAGGATGATTTGCTTGAAGCGTGGGTTGCCTTCGGCATGGCCCAGGCTGGCCACTTCCTTGAAGAACGCCTGGACATCGGCAGTGTGGGAAATTTTCACGGTCATCGTGCTTACCTCGTCTTGTTCTTGTCAGGTAGACAGGTGCGACTCAGCGGTCGTCGCTGTGGATCGACGAGGGGTGCCGGCACAGGCCGTCGACCTCGATGTCCATGTACGGGAACAGCGGCAGCTGCATCAGGGTATCGTGCAGCGCCTCGACGCTGGGCACATCGAACACGCTGTAGTTGGCGTAGTGCCCGGCAATGCGCCACAGGTGGCGCCAGGTGCCTTCGCGCTGCAGGCGCTGGGCCAGTTCCTTTTCCTCGGCCTTGAGCCGGGCGGCCTTGGCCGGGTCCATGTCGGCCGGCAGTTTCACGGTCATCTTCACGTGGAACAGCATGGGGGTCTCCTTTTTCTGATTTGGCGCGAACACTGTGGGAGCGGGCATGCCCGCGAACACGGGCGAAGCCCGTGCCATCCACCGTGTCGCATGCTTCGCGGGCACGCCCGCTCCCACAGGGGGGCGTGCGTTTTTAATGCCGGGAGAAACGCGCCAGGCGCTGCTCGTCCAGGGTCAGGCCCAGGCCTGGGGTGCGTGGAACGTGCAGCTGGAAGTCGCGGTACTGCGGTGGCTCGTTGACGATTTCTTCGGTCAGCAGCAGCGGCCCGAACAGCTCGGTGCCCCAGGTGAGCTGGCGCAGGGTCAGGAAGGCATGGGCCGATGCCAGCGTGCCGATCGAGCCTTCGAGCATGGTCCCGCCATACAGGGCGATGCCGGCAGCCTCGGCAATTTGCGCGGTGCGCAGTACGGCGCGCGGGCCGCCGTTCTTGGCAATTTTCAGGGCGAAGATGCTGGCCGCGCCGTCGGCAGCCAGGCTGAAGGCGTCCTCGACGCTTTCGATCGACTCGTCAGCCATGATTGGCGCCGGGCTGCGCTGGTTCAGGCGCACCTGGCCGCTGCGGTTGATGCGCGAAATCGGTTGCTCGATCAGGTCGATGCCGTTGTCGCCAAGCACCTGGCAGGCATGGATGGCCTGGGACTCGTCCCAGTACTGGTTGACGTCGACCCGCACGCTGGCGCTGTCGCCCAGCTCACGCTTGATCGCCACCACGTGTTTGAGGTCCTGGGCCAGCGGGTTGGCACCGATCTTCAGCTTGAAGACCCGATGTCGCCGAATCTCCAGCATATGCCGGGCTTCGGCGATGTCGCGGGCGGTGTCGCCACTGGCCAGGGTCCAGGCCACTTCCAGGCTGTCGCGCACGCGGCCACCCAGCAGTTCGCTGACCGGCAGGCCCAGGCGCTTGCCCTGGGCGTCGAGCAAGGCGCTTTCGATACCCGACTTGGCAAAGGTGTTGCCCTTGGCCAGCTTGTCCAGCTTGAGCATGGCGGCGTTGATGTTGTCTGCCGGCAGGCCGATCAGCGCCGGCGCCAGGTGCGCATCGATATTGGCCTTGATGCCCTCGGGGCTTTCGTAGCCATAGGCCAGGCCGCCGATGGTGGTGGCCTCGCCGATGCCTTCCACGCCATCGCTGCAGCGAACACGCAATACCACCAGGGTCTGCTGCTGCATGGTGTGCATCGCCAGCTTGTGCGGGCGAATCGTCGGCAGGTCGACGATAATTGCCTCGATACGTTCAATCAGCGCGCTTGTCATTTTTGCCAGGTCCCGTTGTTTCGGGCTGCCAGCCGCAGCCCCGAGTGATGCATTTACTTGCATGCCCAAGGATTGCGCGAGAACCTGATAGCCGTCCAATATCGAATGAATCTCCCACCATACCCTGGAGGTCTGATGGAGCTGCGCCACCTGCGTTACTTCAAGGTCCTGGCCGAAACCCTGAACTTCACCCGCGCCGCCGAGCTGCTGCACATTGCCCAGCCACCGCTGAGCCGGCAGATCAGCCAACTCGAGGACCAGCTCGGTACCTTGCTGGTGGTGCGCGAGCGCCCGCTGCGGCTGACCGAGGCGGGTCGCTTCTTCTACGAGCAGAGCTGCACCGTGCTGCAGCAGCTGGAGAACATCAGCGACAACACCCGCCGCATCGGCCAGGGCCAGCGCCAGTGGCTGGGGATAGGCTTCGCCCCCTCGACCCTGTACAAGGTGCTGCCGGAGCTGATCCGCGAGCTGCGCCAGGACAGCGAGCTGGAACTGGGCCTGAACGAGATGACCACGCTGCAGCAGGTGGAGGCGCTGAAAAGCGGGCGCATCGACATTGCCTTCGGGCGCATTCGCATCGATGACCCGGCCATTCACCAGCAAGTGCTGTGCGAAGACCCGCTGGTGGCCGTGCTGCCCAAGGGCCACCCGCTGGCGAGCAGCCCGCTTACCCTTGCCCAACTGGCTGGCGAGGCGTTCATTCTTTACCCGGCCAACCCGAGGCCCAGCTATGCCGACCATGTGCTGGCGCTGTTCGCCCACCACGGCATGAGTATCCGCGTCAGCCAGTGGGCCAACGAACTGCAGACCGCCATCGGCCTGGTGGCCGTCGGCGTAGGCGTGACCCTGGTGCCGGCGTCGGTGCAGCAGCAGCATCGCACCGATATCGAATATGTAAGCCTGCTCGACAGCGGCGCCGTCAGCCCGATCATCCTCAGCCGGCGCAAGGGCGATGTGAGCCCGATCGTGCAGCGCTGCCTGGCATTGATTGCGCAGCAGGCCGAATGAGCGCGCACTCCTCTAAATACCCGAAGCTTGCGCGATCCCTGTGGGAGCGGGCGTGTCGAGGCGTCGAACCGCCGCGAACACGGGCGAAGCCCGTGCCAGCCACCGTGTCGCCTGTTTCGCGGGCACGCCCGCTCCCACAGGGTCCGCGTCAGTCTGTGGGGGCACGCTTGTGTCGCCCCGGCCATCATCAACCAACAGGAAATCCAGCATGATTCACGGCAAGACACTGCAAGCATGGTGCAGCTCCCACCCCCTGATCGAGGACCTGGTGGCCCTGCGCGAAACCCGCTGGTTCAACCCGCACATCGCTCCTGCCGCCCAAGCCCTGGCCGATGTAGGCCTGAGCGCCGCCGACGTCAGTGCCGCCAGTGCCCGGCTGGCACGCTTTGCCCCCTACCTGGCCAGCGTGTTCCCGGATACCGCCGCCACCGGCGGCATCATCGAGTCACCGCTGCGGCCGCTGCCCACCCTGCACGCCACCTTGCTGCAGGCCGCGGGCCTGCCTGCCAGCGGTTCGCTCTGGCTCAAGGCCGACAGCGAGCTGCCGATCTCCGGTTCGATCAAGGCCCGCGGCGGTATTCATGAAGTACTCAAGCATGCCGAAGACCTGGCCCTGGCGGCCGGGCTCATCAGCCTCGACAGCGATTACCGGGTACTGGCCAGCGACCAGGCCCGGCAGTTCTTCAGCCAGTACAAGGTTGCGGTCGGCTCGACCGGCAACCTCGGCCTGTCGATCGGCATCATGAGCGCCAGGCTCGGCTTCCAGGCCACCGTGCACATGTCGGCCGACGCCCGCCAGTGGAAGAAGGACAAGCTGCGCGCCCATGGCGTGAGCGTGGTCGAGTACCAAAGCGACTACAGCGTGGCGGTGGAGCAAGGGCGCCAGCAGGCGGCGGCGGACCCGGGCTGCTACTTCGTCGACGACGAGAACTCGCCACACCTGTTCCTCGGCTATGCCGTGGCGGCCGAGCGGCTGGCCGGCCAGTTCGAGGCCGCGGGTATCAAGGTGGATGCCGAGCACCCGTTGTTCGTCTACCTGCCCTGCGGGGTCGGCGGTGGCCCGGGTGGCGTGGCGTTCGGCCTGAAGCTGGTCTGGGGCGACCATGTGCACTGCATCTTCGCCGAGCCCACCCACTCGCCCTGCATGTTCCTGGGGGTGTATAGCGGTTTGCATGACGCCACCAGCGTGCAGGATTTTGGCATCGACAACCTGACCGCTGCCGACGGCCTGGCGGTGGGCCGCCCTTCCGGCTTTGTCGGCAAGGCGATGCAGCGTTTGCTCGATGGTTATTACACGGTCAGCGATGAGACGCTGTACCGGCTGTTGGTACTGGCCCATGACCAGGAGAACGCGCGGCTGGAGCCTTCGGCGCTGGCGGGGATGCCGGGCATGGTCAAGGTGCTTGAATCACCTGAGTACCTGGCACGCATGGGCCTGTCGACTGAGCGCATGGGCCGGGCCACGCACCTGGTCTGGGGGACCGGCGGCAGCATGGTGCCAGAGGCTGAATTCGCGGCCTATCTGGCTAATGGGAGGGGCTGAGAATTTCTTTTCAGTTCACACTTAACCTGTGGGAGCGGGCATGCCCGCGAAGCAGACCACGCGGTGGATGGCACGGGCCTCGCCCGTGTTCGCGGCGGTTCGACGCCTCGACGCGCCCGCTCCCACAGGGATCGCATTAACTTCTAAGGGTGATCACCGCGCAGCCAGTCGATAAACCGCGCAAACAACTCCGACTGCGAGTTGATCTCCAGCTTCAGGTACAGGTTCTTGCGGTGCATGCGCACGGTTTCAGGCGATATGCCCAGCTCCAGCGCGGTGGACTTCACCGAATGCCCGCGCAGGATCATGTGCGCCACCTCCCGCTCACGGTCGGTCAGTACCTGGCAGCCGAAACTGTCGAACGCCGCCTGCAGGCTGCCACGCTCGGCCGCCGGGCCGGGCTGCAGCTGATGCCGCGCGTAGCGCCCCAGCAGTTCACGCACCATCGGTTCCAGCGCCCGCAGCAGGTCGATCTGCCCGGCGCTCAGGCGCGTGCCGCTGCAGCCCTGGAACAGGCTCAACGACAACTTGCGGCCAGCACTGAGGTCGACGATGTAATAGCTGTCTTCACTGCAACCGGTACCCAGGTAGTAGGCCTTGTAGTAGTCGCTGTCGAAGAAGTTGTCCGGGGCGATTTCCTGCAGGTGGTAGAAGCCCTCGGCCAGGCCGCTCTGCACGGCCAGGCAGAACGGGTCGAGCAGGTAGCCGGCACTGAAGTAGCGCTCCAGCACGGCGGCGCGGTGCAGGTCGGGGATGCCTTGCTGATACAGCAGTTGCGGTGCCCGCCCCTGGCACTCGAGGCTGATCATCATCGATTCCACCTGCACCAGCTGGCCGATGGCGGCCGCCACATGCGCCAGCGCCTCGGGCGTTTCGCTGTGGGCCAATGCGCGCTGCAGCGCCGCATGCCATTGCTGCAGCGCGCCCAGTGAAAGGGTAAGCGGGGTGTCGGGAGAGGCCTGGGTCATGCCCGGCAGTCTAGCCTGCCAGGCACGCCCGCGCACAGCCCTTTGCGCCAGGCTCATCGGCCCTGATACAGGCCGAGCGCCGTGAGTTCGCGCGCGGTTTCCAGGATGCACTGGCGCAGGGTTTCGACGATCTCGTCCACTTGCGCACGGGTGATGATCAACGGCGGCGACATCACGTTCAGGTGCATGATCGGCCGCACCAGCAGCCCTTTGGCCTGAGCCTTGCTGTGGATGCGTTCGCCGATGTTCACCGCGTCGGCGAACAGCGCCTTGCTGGCCTTGTCGGCAACGAACTCGACACAGGCCATCAGCTTCATGCAGCGCACATCCCCCACCAACGGCAGCTCGCGCAGGCTTTGCAGGCGCTGTTCCAGGTAACCGCCAACGTCCTTGACATGCGCCAGCAAATGTTCGCGTTCGATGATCTCGATGTTCTTCAGGGCCGCAGTGCAGCACACCGGGTGGCCACTGTAGGTGAAGCCGTGTGTAAAGCAGCGGCCTTTGCCCGGCTCGGCGATCACCTGCCAGATGCGCTCGGAGAAGATGCACGCCCCGAGCGGCAGGTAGGCCGAGGTCAGGCCCTTGGCCGTGGTGATGATGTCGGGGGTGACACCGAACAGTTCCTCGCTGGCGAAGAAGGTGCCCAGGCGCCCGAACGAGGTCACCACTTCGTCGGCGACGAACAGAATGTCGTAGGTCTGGCACAGCTGCCACATGCGCTGGAAGTAGCCCTTGGGCGGAATGATCACCCCGCCCGAACCCATGATCGGTTCGGCGAAGAACGCCGCCACGTTGTCAGTCCCCAGCGAGAGGATCTTGTCCTCGAACTCGGCCACCAGGAAGTCGAGGAACTCGGCCTCGTCCAGGTCGTGCGGCGCGCGATACGGGTTGGGGTTGGAAACGTGGTGGATCAGGTCGTGGTGATAATCGAACTCCGGCACCCGGTCTGCGGCCTTGTTGCCGATCGACATGGTCAGCGTGGTGGAGCCGTGATAGGCGTTGTAGCGGGCAATGATGTGCTTCTTGTGCGGCTTGCCACGGCAGTTCTGGTAGTACTGGATCAGCCGGTAGGCGGTGTCGACAGCGGTCGAGCCACCGGTGGTGAGGAACACATGGTCGAGATCGCCCGGTGCCAGTTGCGCAAGCTTCTGGCATAGCGCGATGGCCACATCGTTGGCCATGTCGGAGAACGGGTTGGAATAGGCCAGCTGGCGTACCTGGTCGGCGATGGCCAGGGCCATTTCCTCGCGCCCCAGGCCGATGTTGGTGCACCACATGCCGCCGACGGCATCGAGGAAGCGGTTGCCGTGGGTATCACGGATGTAGGCGCCCTCGCCGGCAACGATGTTCAGCGCACCTTGCTCGCGGTGCTCGTCGAACACATGGTAGCCGTGCATGTAGTGGGCCTTGTCGGCGTCCACCAGCGGGTCGTGGGCAATGGCGAATGCTTTGCTTGGGGTGGCCATGGGCAGCTCCTTGGCAGTGATCGTTGGGCAGTGTTCAGAAACCGGTCTTGACCGTGCTCCAGACCCGGGTGATGGCGCGCATGTCCTTCGGGCTCTGGGTTTTCTGCGCGAACAGGCGCTCGCGGGTTTGCGCGTCGGGGTAGATGGCCGGGTCCTGGCGGATCTCGTCGCGCACCAGCGCCGTGGCGGCGGCGTTGCTGTTGGCGTAGTGGATGTAGTCGGTGACCTTGGCCATGGTCTGCGGCTGCAGCAGGAACTCGATGAAGCGGTGGGCGTTGGCCGCGTGCGGCGTATCCTTGGGGATGTACAGGTTGTCGAACCATATCAGCGAGCCTTCCCGGGGGATGAAGAACGACAGCTTGATGTCCTTCTTCGCTTCCACCGCGCGGGCCTGGGCGGTGGCGTAGTCACCGGACCAGGTCAGGGCCAGGCAGACGTCGCCGTTGGGCAGGCTGGTGAGGTAGTTGACCGAGTCGAACTTGCGAATGTACGGGCGAATGCCCAGCAGCAGTTGTTCGGCCGCCTTGAGGTCGGCCGGCGATGCGCTGCGGGGGTCCTTGCCCAGGTACTGCAGGGCCAGCGGGATGACTTCGGTGGGTGCGTCCATCAGGGTGACGCCGCAGTCGGCGAAGCGCGAGACGATCCTGGGGTCGAACAGCATGGCCAGCGAGCCGATGGGGGCATCGGGCATGCGTGCGGTGATCTTGTCGACGTTGTAGGTTACCCCCGAGCTGCCCCAGGTGTAGGGCGCCGAGTATTTCAGGCCGGGGTCGTAGCCTTGCAGGTTGTTCACCACCTGCTGGTCGAGGTTATGCCAGCTGGGCAGTTGCTGCTTGTCCAGCGCCTGGAACACCCCGGCGCTGATCAGCGGGGGTACCAGGGAAGCGTTGAGCATCACCAGGTCGTAGCCGGAGCGGCCGGTGAGCAGTTTGGTCTGTACCGTTTCGTAGCCGTCGAAAGTGTCGTAGATGACCTTGATGCCGGTGGCCTTCTCGAAGTCGGCCAGGGTGGTTTCGCCGATGTAATCGGTCCAGTTGTACAACCGCAATGTGTTACCGCTGTCCAGCTCTGCCGCCTGGGCCAGGCTGGCGCCAGACGCCAGCAGCAGACCGCCAATCACCTTCAGTACCTTGCGCATGGCAACTCCATCGTGTGAGTGCTCGGGAACGAGCCGATGGGGGCACTATCGAGGGATTTGCCGAAGGGGGACATACCCCGAATGTGTGGGTGGTCGTTTTTTGGCAGAATGTCGTATGCCGATAGAATTCCGGGGCTGCCTTGCAGCCCTTTCGCGACACAAGGCCGCTCCCACAGGTTCACTGCCGGCTTCGAAGGCTGCGCAGCCCTTGTGGGAGCGGCCTTGTGTCGCGAAAGGGCCGCAACGCGGCCCCAGTGGCCGGTACAGGAGAAAAGTCAGGTTAGCGGATACAACGCCTCATCAAACTGCTCAAGGCGCGGGAACACCAATGGCTGATCGTCCGAAAGCTGCTCCAGGCGCTGCCGGTACTGCTGCAAAAACGCCTGCCGCGCCTCATCACTGATGTAAGGCACATGCCAGGCCACGAACGGTGGCAGCACCTCAAACCCGACATAGGCCAGCGTGCCGCGCAAGATCGGCCGCAACATGTCCTCCAGCGGCCCGTGGATCGCCCCGTCGCCAAACATGTGCTCGCGCCCGCCAAGGGTCACGGTCACCAGCGCCTTCTTGCCCGCCAACCCGCCCTGGTCGTAGAAGCGCTTGCCGCCATAGCACACCCCCGACACCAGCACCCGGTCGATCCAGCCCTTGAGCATGGCCGGCGCCGAGAACCAGAAGATCGGGAAGTTCAGCACCAGCAAGTCGGCCCACAGCAGCTTGTCCAGCTCCTGCTGGATGTCCGCGGCAATGGCCCCGCGCTTGACCCCCTGACGCTGCTCCAGGGCATACACCAGGTAGTCGGGGTTCTCGCGCCGGGTGAAGTCATCGGCACTGGCCACCGGGTTCCAGCCCATGGCGTACAGGTCGCTGACCTGCACCTGGTGGCCCTGGGCACGGAAGGTTTCCACGGCCTGGTCACGCAGGGCAGCGGTGAACGATTGCGGCTCGGGGTGAGCGTGGACGATCAGAACATTCACAGACTTTCTCCTCACACAAAACAGGTTGTCTTCCAGCTGTGGCTCAGCACTGCACCGCTTTCATCTCGACGAACTCCGCCAGGCCCTCCTCGCCCCACTCGCGCCCGTTGCCCGACTGCTTGTAGCCACCGAACGGTGCCTGGTAGTTGAACCCGCCACCGTTGATGAAGCACTGCCCGGCGCGTATCTGCCGTGCCAGGGCCAAGCCGTGCTCGCGGCTGCCGGCCCACACCGCGCTGGACAGGCCGAACGGCGAATCGTTGGCCAGCGCCAGCGCCTGGGCCTCATCGGCATAGGGGATCAGGCACAGCACCGGGCCGAAGATTTCCTCCTGGGCGATGCGCATGCGGTTGTCGACATCGGCGAACAACGTCGGCGCCACGTAGAAGCCGCGCTCGAAACCAGCTGCATCACCGCCGCACAGCAGCCGCGCGCCCTCTTCCTGCCCCAGGCGAATGTAGTCGAGCACGGTGCGCCGCTGGCCTGCCGAACACATCGGCCCGAGGAAGCTGGCCGGGTCAACCGGGTCACCCACGACCAGTGCACGGGTTTCGGCCTCGGCGATTTCCAGCGCCTCGGCGTAACGGCTGGCCGGCAGCAGCATGCGGGTCAGGGCCGTGCAGGTCTGCCCCGAGTTGATCATCACGTCCTGCACGCCATGGCGCACCGCCGCGTGCAGGTCGGCGTCGGCGGTGATCAGCAGCGGCGATTTGCCGCCCAGTTCCAGGCATACCCGCTTCACCGTCGGCGCGGCCGCCTGGGCCACGCGCACGCCGGCGCCGGTGGAGCCGGTAAACGACACCATGTCCACCTGCGGGTGCCGGGCCAGGGCCTCACCAACCTTGGCCCCCGGCCCGCTGACCAGGTTGAACACCCCGGCCGGCAAGCCGATGGCCTCGATCATCTCGGCCAGCATGAAGGCATGCAGCGGTGTTTCCTGGCTGGGCTTGACCACCACCGTGCAGCCGGCAGCCAGGGCCGGCGCCAGCTTGCCGATCATCTGGTGCAGGGGGTAGTTCCACGGGTTGATGAACGCGCACACGCCAACGGCCTCGCGGTACACCAGCGAGTTGCCGACTTCGCGCACCTCGTCCATCAGCCCGGCCAGTTCGGCGTACTGCTCCAGCCCGGCAATCGGGCCCTCCACCTGTACCACCTGGCACCACTGCACCGGCATGCCGAGCTCGTCGGTGATGACCGAGGCCATTTCCGCCGCGCGGCTTTTCAGCTGTGCGGCCAGCGCCGTTATGTACCCGGCACGTACGCTGGACGGTGTGCGCGACCAGCCATCGAAGGCCCGCCGCGCCGCCATCACCGCCCGTTCGACATCGGCCTCGGCGCCCAGCGGCACCCGGCCAATGGCCTGTTCGGTGGCCGGGTCGATCACCTCGGCCATGCCCTGCCCGCTCGGTACCTGCCAGGCGCCGTCGATGTACAGCCGCGCATACTCACGCATGGGCCTGCACCTGCATCAGTGCGGCGGCGCAGCAGGCGATACGCCGGCACGCGTCGGCCAGGCCCTCGTTACCCAATACCAGCCCCAGGCGGATATGCCCGGCAGCGCTGGGGCCGAAGGCTTCGCCGGCAAGCACCGACACGCCCTGGCTGTCGAGCAGGCGATCGGCGAAGGCCTGGGCGCTGAGGCCGGTCTCGCGGATATCGACCATCACGAACATACCGCCATCAGGCTTGAGCACCTTGATCCCCGGGCAGTTGGCCAACTGCTCGCACACCAGGTCACGGCGCTGGCGATAGGCTTCGCGCATGGCATCCAGTTCCGGCAGTTGCTGCTCCAGTGCGACCACGGCGGCGTCCTGGATGAAGTCCGGCGAGCCGTACAGCATGCACAGGGCCAGGTTTTCAAGATGGGTGGCAAGCTCGGTCGAACCCACCACCCAGCCCACCCGCCAACCGGTCATGGCATGCGACTTCGACAGGCTGTTGAGGGTGGCGGTGCGCTCGGCCATGCCCGGCAGGCTGCCAGGGCTGACATGCTCGCCGTCGTACAGCAGCTCGCTGTACACCTCGTCGGAGATCAGCCACAGGTCGTGGGCAATGCACAGTTCGGCCAGCGCCTCCCAGGTGGCACGCGGCAGGCTCGCCCCCGAGGGGTTGTGCGGGCTGTTCAGGGCCAGGGCGCGGGTGCGCGGGGTGATGCGCGCGGCCACGTCACGCGGGCACACGCGAAAGCCGTTCTCCGGTTTGACCGGCACTGGCACCACCTTGGCGCCACAGGCCCCGAACACCGCCTCGTAGGTCACGTACATGGGCTCGGCGACAATCACCTCGTCACCCGGGTCGAGTACGCACTGGGCAACGCAGTACAGCGCACATTGCGCCCCCGCCAGCACCGTCACCTGGTCGGCATCGACGGCCTGGCCGCTGCGCTGGCGGTGGCGGTTGGCGATTGCCTGGCGCAGCGCCAGCTTGCCGCGCACATCGGCATAATGGGTATGGCCCGCACGCAGGCTGTCGATGGCCGCCTCGACGATCGGCGCGGGGGTGTCGAAGTCCGGGTCACCCACCGACAGCAGCAGGATATCCTTGCCCTGGGCCTGCAGCGCCAGGGCGCGGTAGTGGATGTCCCAGGCCGCGGCCCCGTCGCCGGCGATGCGTTGAGTGAGCTTGGCGTAGCGCATGGCAATCTCCCTTCATGGCGGTTTCAGTCGACGAGAATCTTCGGGTTGGAACTGCCCCATACGGTGTACAGGTCGGCGAGCAGCGCGCCGTTGATTTCTTCCATTTCGGCCTGGGTGATTTCACCCCCGGCCTGTTTGCCGAACAGCACCACTTCGTTGCCACCTTTTACATCGGGGAAGTCGGTGACATCGACCATCAAGGTGTTCATCGACACCTTGCCCACCACCGGCACGCGGTGGCCGTTGATCAGCACATGGCCCTTGTTGGTGAACGCCCGGCGGTAGCCATCGGAGTAGCCGACGGTGACGTTGGCCAGGCGCGAGTCACGCGCCAGGGTGAAGGTGCGGTCGTAGCCGACGGTGTTGCCCGCCGGGTAGCTGTGCACCGCCGCCACGCGCGACTTGAACTGCATGACGCGTTGGTATTCGGTATGCGTCGGCACGGTGTCGCCGAACAGCGCGCCGCCGGTGCGCACCATGTCCAGGCGCGCTTCCGGCACTTCCAGCGTAGCGAAGGAGTTGGCGGCGTGCAGGGTGAGCTTGCTGCGATCAAGTTTCGCGTGCTTGATCAGCCAGTCGGTCTGCTCGTTGAACGCTGCCAGGCCTTTGCGCACATCGTCCTTGTCTTCCACGGCGAAGTGGGTCATCAGCGCGACCAGCTTGAGGTGCTTCTGGTCGGTGACCTGCAGCGCCTCACCCCGGCCGGACCAGGTGCTCATTTCCACGCCGTTGCGGCTCATGCCACTGGAGTTGAGCGCCAAATGAATGCGCAGGGTCTTGCCGTGGCGTTCGGCGAGGGCATCGAGCTGGCGGGCGAACTCGGCGCTGCCGACCAGCTCTTCCATGTCGTACTGCAGGGCATCTTCCACTTCGCTGACGCTGGCCAGGCGTACCCGCACCAGTTGCCCGGTGAAGCCGCTGGCACGGACCACGCGGGCCTCTTCGTTGCTGGCCACCGCCACGCAGGGCACGCCCTGGGCGATAATCGACGGCATCACCAGGCCGACACCGTGGCCATAGGCGTCGGCCTTGAGCACGGCGCACAGCTTGGACTTGCCGCCCAGCTCGGCCTGCAAGGTACGGATGTTGTGTTGCAGCGCGCCGGCACTGATTTCGACCCAGGCGTTGCTGTTCTGCACGGTCAGGGCCGTGGTGCCGTTGTCCATCGACAGGGGCGGTGCGGCGTACAGCGGGGCCTGGCCGGTGATCAGCAGAGCGAGGGATGCAGCCAGGAGGGTACGGCGAAATGGCATGGTGTCTTCTCTTGTTGTTCGTGGTGTCTGCGGTTTAGCAGACGCAGGTGTGTTTGAGTTCGATAAAGGTGACGCCGGGGGTAGCGAAACCGCTGGCCAGATCAGCCTGCAGCGCGTCCAGGTCACGCGGCTGGTGCACCGTGCAACCGAAGGCACGGGCCAGGCCGATGAAATCCGGGTTGCGCGGCAGTACGCCGACCGGCTCGATGTCCAGGCCGAGCATGTCGTCGCGGATCTGGCCAAGGGCGTCATTGTTCCACAACAGCACGACCAACGGTCGCTCCAGTTCCTCGACCGCGGTGGCCAGTTCCTGGGCGGTGTAGAGGAAGCCGCCGTCGCCTACCAGCACCAGGCCTGGGCGGTGGTCGCTGGCGAACATGCCGCCGATGCCGGCCGGCAGGCCGTAGCCGAGGGTGCCGTAGCCGGTGGGGTGCAGCCAGCTGCGCGGCGCCCGGCTGGCGAAGGCGTAGTTGCCGGTGTAGGCCAGCTGGGTCATGTCGCTGCTGATGAAGGCATCGTCGGGCAGCACGGCGGCAATGCGGTCGAGGATTGCCTGATGCACGGCCTGCAGCGGTGCATGCCCGTTGCGGATGGCCTGGCGCAGGTTGGCCACGGCTTCGCTGGCCTGGGTCGGATCACGGTCCAGCGCTGGCAGGTGCTCCAGCAGACCGGCCAAGGTTTGCCGGGCATCGCCATGCAGGGCAATGGCACAGGGGTAGAAGTCGTTGAACTTGCGCGGGTCGATGTCCACCCGCAGCAGCTCGCCGCTGATCGGCAGGCGCTCGCGCCAGAAGTCGGTGTCGGCCATTTCGGTCCCCACGGCCAGCACCACGTCGGCCTGGCTGATCAGTTGCCAGCCGGGTTCGACGCACAGGCTGGCACTGGCATTCAGCGGCGCGTCCGCCGGCAGCAGGCCCTTGCCGGCCACGCTGGTGAACAGTGGAGCTGCCAGCCGGGTGCTCAGCTGCTGCAGCTGCTCGGCCGCATGCAGTGCCCCGCCACCGGCAATGATCATCGGGCGCCTGGCGGCGGCCAGCTTCACGGCGGCCTGGTCAAGTATGTCGCGGCACGGCTGGCCGCGCCCGGGGCGGCGCACCACCTCATCGCTCCAGTCACGGCTGACCGGCGCGGCCAGTACGTCCAGCGGCACCGAGATGTGCACCGGGCGCGGCCGTTCGCTGTCGAACACGGCCCAGGCACGGGCGATCAGTTCGGGCAGGTCGTCGCCGCGCAGGGCCACGGCGGAGAAGGCGGTAATCGGCGCGGTCATGGCGCGCTGGTCCTGGGTCTCGTGCAGGCAGCCCCAGCCCTTGCCCAGGCTGGCAGTGTGGTTGACGCTGGAAATCACCAGCATCGGGATGGAGTCGGCATAGGCCTGGCCGATGGCGGTGGCGGCATTGGTCACGCCCGGGCCGGTGATGACGAAGCACACCCCCGGTTTGCCGCTTACCCGGGCATAGCCGTCGGCCATGAAGCCGGCGCCCTGCTCGTGGCGGGTCAGCACATGGCGGATGCCGCTGCCCGGCAGGCCGCGGTACAGCTCCAGGGTGTGCACGCCGGGGATGCCGAATACCGTGTCGACGCCGTAGTTGGCCAGCAGGCGCACCAACGCCTGGCCGGCGGTCAGGGAGTGCTTATTCATGTCGTTCTCCTTGCGCCTGGCCGAGGCGGATCAGCGCGTCGACCGCGATGGTGCCGTGGGCACCGGCCATCAATGGGTTCACATCCAGCTCCAGCAGTTGCCCGGCGTTTTCGCAGGCGTAGTCGGCCACCGCGCGGATAGCCGCAACCAGTGCGTCGAGGTCGGCGGCCGGGCGGCCACGGAAGCCTTGTAGCAGGCTGGCGCTACGCAGGCTGAGCAGCGCGGCGCGGATGGCGCTGTCGGTGGTCGGCAGCAGCAGGCTGACGCTGTCCTTGAGCAACTCGACCAGCACGCCACCGGCACCGATCACCAGGGCCAGGGCGAAGTTCTGCTCGCGCTTGATGCCGACGATCAGTTCGGCCAGCGGCGGCTCGGCCAGCGGCTCGAGCAGCACCTGGTCGAACGCTACCTGCGGGGCGTAGGTGGCGATGCGCTGGCGCATCTGCACCAGCGCAGCTTCCAGAGCGGCAGCATCGCGCAGATTCAGCGCTACCGCACCGGCTTCGGTCTTGTGCGGCAGTTGCGCACTGACCGCCTTCAATACCAGCGGGTAGCCGACGCGGGCGGCGTCTGCCACGGCGCGCTCGGGTGTGCTCAAGATCCCGGTCGGTACCGGCAGGCCGAAGGCACGCAGGGCTTGCTTGGACTGCCATTCGTCCAGCAGGCGGCTCTCGCCGGGGAGAGCCTGCGGGCACAGCGGCACCCGCGCCGCCTCGCCCTGTTCCAGTAGCCGCTGGCGGTTGCGCTGGTAGGCGACGATGCGGCCCCAGGCTGCCAGGCCATCCTCCACGCCCTGCAGGGCGGCGATGCCTCGCGCGTGCAAGCGCTCGCGCGCGCCGGCGGGCAACAGCTCGGGGAATGCCGAGGTGACGAAGCCGATCTTGCCGTGGCGCTCCAGCGCATCGCAGTACAGCGCCAGCAGCAGGTCGCATTCCTTGCGCTCGCCGGTGAACGCCGCCGGGTAGTCCAGCACCAGCATGGCCGCGCCGGTTGCACCGCTCAGGGTGCTGTCGAGCATGCGTTGCAGGGCCGCTGCATCGCCCCAGATGGCGGTGGTGAAATCCAGCGGGTTGACCAGGTTGGCATAGGCCGGCAGCACCTCGGCCAGCTGCGCCACCTGCCCTTGCGCAAGCTTCGGCAGGAGCAACTGGTTGCGCTCGGCATAGTCGGCGATCAGGCCGGCATCGCCACCGGAACAAGCCAGCGCGATCAGCTCGCCATTTTCCGGCAGGCGCCCACAGGCAGCGGCCTTGAGGGTTTCAACAAAGCTCACCGGGCCACTGACGCGGATCACCCCCAGGCGCTGGAACAGGCTGTCGTACAAGGCATCGGAGCCGGACAGCGAGCTGGTATGGCTGAGCGCCAGTTCAGCACCGATCTGCGACACGCCGGTCTTCAGCGCAATGATCGGCGTGCCCTGCTGCAATGCCTTGCAGGCGGCACGGGCGAAACCGGGCACGTTCTTCAGGCCTTCCAGGTGCAGGCCGATGGCGGTTACCCGTGGGTCGTCGAGCAGCACGTCCATCAGCTCGGCCACGCCCAGTTGCGCCTGGTTGCCGACCGAGGCCATGTAGGCCACCGGCAGCGAGCGGTCGCTCATCGACAGGTTGTAGGCGAAGTTGCCGCTCTGGGTGAGGATCGCCACGCCCTTCTCCACCTGCTGGCCACCATGGGCCACCGGCCACAGGGCAGCGCCGTGCAGGTAGTCGAGCAGGCCGTAGCAGTTGGGGCCGAGCAAGGCCATGTTGCCGGCGGCAGCGAGCAGTTGCTGCTGCAGCTGGCGGCCCTCTTCGCCGCTTTCGGCAAAGCCCGAGGCATAGCAGATGGCACCACCGGCGCCGCGTGCGGCCAGCTCGGCAACGCACTGCAGGGTCAGCTCACGGTTGGTGGCGATGAACACCGCGTCCGGGGCACAGGGCAAGTCGGCCACCCGCGCCACACAAGGGATGCCTTCGAGGCTGGCATGCTGCGGGTTGACCAGCCACAGCTCGCCGCCAAAGCCCCCTTCGGCGCAGCGCTTGAGCGCCCGCGCCATGCTGCGCCCGCCGACGAAGGCCAGGTGCCGGGGTGCCAGCAGGCGCTTGAGGTTGCCACGAATAGAATGCGACATGGGTGTTCTCCTGGCGCTCAGCGCAGCAGCGGGCGCAGCAGTTCGCGGGCGATGATGTGCCGCTGGATTTCCGAGGTGCCTTCCCAGATGCGCTCGATGCGTGCGTTGCGCCAGATGCGCTCGACCGGCCCTTCATCCATCAGGCCCATGCCGCCGAAGATCTGCACGGCTTCGTCGGCAACCTTGCCCAGCACCTCGCTGGCGAACAGCTTGGCCATGCCGGCCTCGCCGTCGGTCATGCTGCCCTGGTCCATCTTCCAGGCGGTGTGCAGGGTGAGCATTTCCGCGGCGCGAATCTGCGTGGCCATGTCGGCCAGCTTGAACGACACGCCCTGATAACTGCCGATGGCCTGGCCGAACTGCTTGCGGTCAGCGGCCCATTGCAGCGACAGGTCGAGGGCACGCTGGGCCTGGCCCACGCAGTTGGCGGCGACCATCACCCGGCCAGCGGTGAGCCAGGCGTTGGCCACCTCCCAGCCCTTGCCGACCTCGCCCAGCACCTTGCTGGCCGGTACCCGGCAGTCATCGAAGAACAGCTCGTAGGTGTGGTAGCCACGGTTGCTCACGCACTTGGGGCCACGGCGAATGGTCATGCCCGGCGTGCCACGGTCGACCAGCAAGGCCGTTACCGCATTGCGCTTGCGCCCGTTGTGCTCGTAGGTATCGGTGACAGCGAAGACGATGGCGAAATCGGCGTGGCCGGCATGGCTGATGAAGTGCTTGCTGCCGTTGATGACGAAGTCGTCACCCTGGCGCACGGCGCGGGTCTTGATGGCGTTGGCATCGGAGCCGGCGCCTGGCTCGGTGAGGGCAAAGCAATCGATCTTCTCGCCTTGCACGCAAGGCAACAGGTAGTCGTTGACCTGCTCGTCCTTGCAGGCCATGAGGATTTTCGACGGCCGCGCAACGAACACGTGCAGGGCCCAGGACACCTTGGACAGCTCGCGCTCGATCAGCGCCTGGGACAGGTAGTCCAGGCCACCGCCGCCGACTTCCTCGGGCATGTTGAAGGCATAGAACCCGGCGGCGATCGCCTTGCCGCGGATCTGCGCAGCCAGCTCGGGCGATACTGCATCGGCGCGGTCCACCGCCTCCTCATGGGGCAGCAGCTCCTTGGCCACAAAGCTGCGTACCGCTTCCACCAACATTTCTTGTTCTTGGGTCAGTTGGAAATTCATCTGCGAAGGTCCTGGTGAGGGTCGGTTGTCGGGTTACTGGCCGGTGAAACGGGGGGCGCGGCGTTCCACCGAGGCTTGCAGCGCCTCGGCACCGTCCTGGCTACGGCCGCACAGCAGGCCGGCCTGGCGCTCGGCTTCCAGCTGCTCGGCCAGGGTGCGCCGGGCGCCATCGCGGATCAGCCGCTTGGTCTGCGCATAGGCGAAGGTCGGGCCGTTGGCCAGGCGCCCGGCCAGCTCGGCGGCCACGGCGGGCAGTTGCTCGTCGGCGCACACTTCGCTGACCAGCCCGGCCGCCAGGGCACGCTCTGCACCCCACAGTTCATCGAGGAACAACAGGCGCTTGGCCTGCTCGCTGCCGATCAGCCGTGGCAGGTGCCAGCTGGCGCCGGCATCGGGGCTGTAGCCCATGCTGGTGTAGCCGGCCTTGAAACGCGCCGAAGCCGCGGCGATGCGCAGGTCGCAGCACAGGCTGAGGTCCATGCCACCGCCCACGGCGGTGCCGTTGATGGCAGCGATGGTGGGCTTGTCGAGGCTGTGCAGGCGCACCATCAGGGCGTGGGCGGTTTCGGTCCAGCCGTAGCTTTCCAGGGTGCCCTGGGCTTCGGCCGCGGCCCATTCGGCCAGGTCGGCACCGGCGCAGAAGCTGCGGCCGCTGCCGGTCAGCACCACCACGCGCACGGCCGGGTCGCTGTTGCAGGCTTCCAGCAGGGCGTGCAGTTGCTTGAGGGTGGGGATGTCCAGCGCGTTGCGCTGTTCGGGGCGGTTGAGGGTGATCCAGGCAACGCCGGCTTCGACCTTGCTCAGCAGTGGCGACGGGGTGGTCATGGAGGGCCTCGGTGTTGTTGTGATGGTTTTGGGAGGGCTTGGTGAGGGAGATACTAAACGAGTGTTCAGCAAGGCGGCAATTGGGCGGGGATTGAGCTGTAACAGCTCTTTAAAACGATATATATCGTTGTTTTTGTTGGTTTTATTTTTTAAATCGAGGTTGAGATAGGAGGTGGTTGTTACAACTTTGTACAAACGACGGATTGCTGGGGGCGCTTTGCGCCCCATCGCGACACAAGGCCGCTCCCACAAGTCATTCGCAGACATCAGGTCTGCGAGGTACCTGTGGGAGCGGCCTTGCGTCGCGATGGGCTGCGTAGCAGCCCCGAGATTGCAAACTCAGACCCCTGGCACGCTCGGCTCGAAGGCCCCCTGCCGACGGCGGTTTACGAAGAAGTACGCCGCATAGCACAGGGCAATGAAGCCAAAGCCCCAGTACAACGACGGCCGCTGGGTTTCATCCAGCGCCAGGAACACGAACAGCGAGCTGCACAGGGTGATGCACAGCAGCGGCACCAGCGGGTACAGCGGCGCCTTGTACTTCAGGTCCTGCAGTTGCCCACCGTCACGCAGCCAGGCCTTGCGGAAGCGGTACTGCGCCAGGGCGATGACGATCCAGGTCACGGTGCCGGACATGCCACTCACCGCCATCAACACCATGAACAGGGTGTCGGCGGCGACGAAGCTGGTCATCAGCGAGATCAGCGCAAAGCACAGGGTGATGCTCAGCGCCCGCAACGGCACGCCACGCTTGCTCAGCGGCGACAGGCTTTTCGGCGCCATGCCGCTCTTCGACATGGCCCACAGGATGCGCGTGGAGGCATACAGCCCGGAGTTGCCTACCGAGAGGATGGCGGTGAGGATGACGAAGTTCATCAGGTCGGCGGCAAAGGGGATGCCGACCATGTCGAACACCTGCACGAACGGGCTTTCCATCAGCCCTGCCTGTTCGAACGGCACGATGGCCGAGAGCACGGCAATCGCCAGCACGTAGAAGATCAGCACGCGGAACACCACGTTGCGCACGGCCCGCGGGATGCTCTTCTCCGGGTGCTCGGTCTCGCCAGCGGCCACCCCCATGATCTCGCAACCCTGGAACGCATAGACCACGGTCATCATCACCGCGAACACCGCCGACAGGCCATGGGGGAACAGCGACTCGCCCACCAGGTTGTCCAGCATCGGTGCCGGCGCCCCGCTGCTCAGCGGGATGGCGCCGAAGATCACCAGCAGGCCGATGATGATGAAACCGACGATGGTCGCTACCTTGATCCCCGAGAACCAGTACTCCGCCTCGCCGAAGGCGCGGGTGGCCAGGGCGTTAAGGCCGAACAGCACGACCACGAACAACGCTGACCAGTACCAGATCGGCACCTCCGGGAACCAGCGGGTCATCAGCATGCCGGCGGCAGTGAACTCCAGGCCCACGGTGGTGGCCCAGCTCATCCAGTACACCCAGCCGATCATGAAGCCGGTGGCCGGGCCGATGAACCTGGTGGCGTGGGCCTGGAACGAGCCGGACACCGGCATCTGCACCGACAGCTCGCCCAGGCAGACCATCACCAGGTACATCAGCAAACCTGCGACCAGGTACGCCAGGATCGCGCCGACCGGGCCGCCCTGGTTGATGGTCACGCCCGAGCCCATGAACAGCCCGGTGCCGATCACCCCGCCCAGCGACAGCATGAAGATGTGCCGGCTTTTCAGTGCGCGGGTGAGCTGGATCTTTTCGCGGTTGTCAGTCATGGCGCACCTCGCCTTTGCGGCCGGTGCCTGGCCACGCGGGGGTGCCGCGCGGGGTGTTGGGAAGGAGGGGCTGAGCGCTACGGCATGTCATTATTCTTGTCTCCAATAAGCCTCATGGACCGCGTGCAACACGGTTGCCATGGATTATTGGAAACGGATGTAAGGTGCCGTTGTACGAACGGATCGAAGATGTAAAAAGTCGTAAGTTTTTTGTACGTCAGCTCTGGATCAGCTGTTCCAGGGTGGCGCGGGCCTGGGCAAGCTCGGTGGCCAGCAGTTCGCCGAGCGCTTTCAATGCCTGTTCGTCGTGCTGCCTGGCAGCGTCTTCAAGGCGACGCAACAATTCAGCCAGGCCAGCAAAACCCAGGGAGTCGCAACTGCCGGCCAGGCGGTGGGCAAGGTGCAGCACTTCGGTAAAGTCCTGGGCTGGCAGCGCCTCGGCCAACGCCGTGGCGTGCTGCTCCAGCGACTGGCGCAGCACCCTCAACAGGCCTTGCAGCTTCTGCTCACCCAGCAGCGAGCGGTGGGTATCCAGCAACGACCAGTCCATTGCCCCATCAACACCCGCCACTTCGGTGGGCGCCGCCGCTTCGGCCAGCGCCTGGCGCAGGTTTTCCAGCCGCAGGGGCTTGGCCAGCACCCCCTGCATGCCAGCGTCCAGATAACCCGGCACCTGCCCCGGTTGCACACCGGCCGTCAGCGCCAGGACCCGACTGTGGCGGTTCGGCCCGGGCGTGGCACGCAGTTGCCGGCACAGTTCCACCCCACTCATGCCGGGCAGGTGCACGTCGAGCAGGATCAGGTCGAAGCGCCGTTGTGCGCAGGCCTGCAGGGCCTGCCCGGCATCCTCGGCAAAACTCACCCGGTGGCCATCGCGCAGCAGCAACCCGCCAGCCACCTCGCGGTTCAACGCCACGTCCTCGACCACCAGGATATCCAGGCTGGCCAGGGGCGAAGGCGCTGGCGAACTGGCCAGCGCTGGCTGCTCGCGGGGCAGGTCGAGCTCGAACCAGAAGCAACTGCCCTGCCCCTGCACGCTGTCCAGGCCAATGCTGCCCCCCAGTTTTTCCACCAGGTGCTTGCAGATCGCCAGGCCCAGGCCAGTGCCGCCATAGCGCCGGGCCACTGCCTCGCTGGCCTGGACGAAACGGTCGAATATCCTCGCCTGTACCGCCGGTTCGATGCCGATGCCATTGTCACTGACCGACACCCGCAAGCGCTGCGAACCCTGGGTACTGGCCAGTACCTGCACCGCAAGGCGCACCTGGCCGTGTTCGGTGAACTTGATGGCATTGGCCAGCAGGTTGCTGAGCACCTGGCGCAGGTACTGTTCGGCACCGTGCTGGTACTCGGCCAGTTGCTCGTCGATATTCAGTTGCAGGGTGTCACCGTTGTCCCTGGCCATGGGTTCGAGCAGCGCCAGCACTTCCCGGCACAACTGGCGCAGGGAAAAACCGACCAGCTCGGCGCGGCTCTCGCCCTCTTCCAGCCGGGCGAAATACAGCACTTCATTGAGAATCGCCAACAGCCCCTCGCCGGCCTTGTACAAGGCCTCGACGCGCTGGCGGTCGGCCACCTCCAGCCGGCCGCCGCGCAGCAGCTCGGCCATGCCGAGAATGCCGTTGAGCGGTGTGCGCAGCTCGTGGCTCATGGTTGCCAGGAAGCGTGACTTGGCCAGGTTGGCGGCTTCGGCCTCGTCCTTGGCCCGGGCCAGGCTGGCGGTGCGCCGCTCGACCATGGCCTGCAGCTCGTCGCGCTTGTCCTGCAGCGCCAGGCGGTCGCGCTCGCGGCGCTCGATGTCGCTGAGGATGGCGCGGCGCATGTCATCCAGGGCATTGGCCACGGTGTCGATCTCGTCCGGGCGCGTCGATGGGCGGCGCCCCAGGCGCAACGGTTCCTGCCACTGGCCGGCACCAATACGCCGGGCGAACTCGGCCATCACTTGCAGGTGGCGGGTGACCAGGCGGTAGAACAGCCCCGACAACGCCACCGCCAGGCCACACAGGAACACGCCCATCCACAGCAGGCTGGCAAGGCCCGTGGCATACAGCCGCCGGTGCACCGCACCCAGGTCGATGCTCACTTCCAGCTCGCCCAGGTGCCTGGCCGGCCCCGAGGGCGGCTGGTAATCGAGCGGGAAGCGTTCGATGCGCAGCGGCCCCTTGGGCTCGGCGGCACCGCGCAGCAGCTGGAAATCGTCGCTGACCAGGCGCACCCGGGCGACATCGGAAAAGTCCACCAGGCCGCGCAGTTGCGTATCCAGCTGTGCCTCGTCCAGGTCCCACAGGCTGCGCTCCAGGCTGGCCAGGTAGCCGGCGCGGATCAATGCCATGCGCGCCTCGATATCGCGCATTTCGCGGCGGTATTCAAAGTACAGCTGCACCGAGCTGGCCAGCACGGTGAAGCACAGGCTGAACAGCAGGATGAACAGCAGCAGGCGGCGCAGCAGGCCATCGGTGCGCCGGCGGATCATCGGGTATCCGCCGGCAGGTTGATCATGTCGCGGTAGGTCACTTCGCTCTGCTCCAGCCAGCGCTCGATCTCGCCGGCCTGGGTCATGCGCAGCAGCTGCGCGTCGATTTCGTCCATCTGCTGGCTCAACGGCGATTGCCGTGATACCGCAACGCGCAGGTAGTCCACGCTCAGCGCCGTGGGCAATACGCGGATGTCCTGCGCCCCGGGCAGGTTTTCGATGAACAGCTGGCCGGTGCGCCGCTCCTGGATCACGTAGTCGATGCGCCCACGGATCAGCTTGCCGAAGTTCTGCTGGCTGGACGACACCCGTTCGATGTTCTGGTGGCGGGCGACGAAGCGGTCAAAGTCGGCGCCGTAGCTTTCGCCGTACAGCAGGCCACCGCGGTAGCTGGCCAGGTCCTCCAGGCGCTGGAACTGCACTGGCCGCAGGCGGTTGTAGAACACCGCCACTTCCTCGCGCACCACCGGCACCGTGGAAAAACGCATGCGCTGGTCACGCTGGTCGCTGTTGTAGGCCAGCACCACGTCCACCCTCCCGGCGGCGGCGTCCATCAGGCAGCGCTTCCAGTTGCCCAGCACCACGGTCTGCACCTCATGGCCCATTCGCCCGAACAGCTCTCGCACCACGGTGGGGGCCAGGCCGCGCACCTGGTGGCCGTCACTCCAGGAAATCGGCGGGTACACCGGGTAGTCGCAATAGCGCACCGGTTGCCCTGCACTGGCCTGCACGGCGAACAATGCCAAGGCCAGCACCCAGGCGCTGCGAGTCATGCCGCCACACTGGCGGTGAACAGGTAGCCGGTGCCGTGGATGGTGATGATCAGTTGGGGCTCGGCCGGGTCGTCGTGCAGCTTGCGCCGCAGGCGGCCAACCAGCACGTCGATGGAGCGGTCGTTGGGCACCCATTCACGGTTGCGGATCTGGTCCATCAGCTGGTCGCGGCTGAGGGTGTGGCCGCTGTTGCGCAGAAACACGCTGAGCAGCTGAAACTCGCCATGGGTCAGCAGGGTCTGCCCGCCACGGGCGTCGATCAGCCGCCGGCGGTCGGTGTCCAGCGCCCAGTCGGCGAACTGCTTCAGCGATTGCGCGCAGGCCGGCGCCGAGTGCACCTCGCGGGCATGGCGCACGCGGCGGATCAGGTTCTTGGCGCGGGATACCAGTTCGCGGGGGTTGAGCGGTTTGATCACGTAGTCGTCGGCGCCGCATTCCAGGCCGACGATGCGGTCGATGTCGTCGTTGCGGCCGGTGATGAGGATGATGCCGACCTCCGAACGTACCCGCAGCTCACGGGTCAGGGTGAGGCCGTCCTTGCCGGGCAGGCGGATGTCCAGCAGCACCAGGTCGACATCCTGGCTGCCGAGCAGGGCTTCGGCCTTTTCCGCGGTGTCGGCGCAGTGCACGTCATAGCCTTCCCGGGACAGATAGGCCTGCAGCAAGTCACGAATAAGCGGATCGTCATCGACGATCAATACCCGAGGCGTCATTGCGTGTCGTCTCTTTTTTTTATTGGTTTGTTCTACACACTCGCGACAGCAGCGTACTCGTTACTGAACAGGCGATCAACAGCCCTCCGGCAGGCTGAAGCGGCGCCGGCCACCGGCCTGCAGGCCGTCGACCCAGGCCTCGCAGATCAGCACGCCCTGCTCGGGGGTGAAGGTACCAGGGTTGAGCCCCGACTCCAGCCACAAACCGTCGAGCAAGGCACTCAGGCTGATGGCCGCAAGGTCGGCATCGAAGCCCTGCCAGCCCTCCTCCCCGGCCAGCGTGGCCAGCAGCCCGCTCAGTTCGTTGCGGTATTCGCCATAGGAATGGTCGTGCACCTGGTTGATCGCCTCGGCGGTCTTCACCGCGCCCCAGAACGCCAGCCAGGCGTCGAGCAATTGCGGGTCGAGCAATTCGGCGCAGAACGAGGCGCGGAAGAACGCCGACAACCGCTCACGGGCATTGGGCGCGGCCTGGGCCATGGCCTCGCGCAGCAGGCCCATCACCCGGCCGGTGACCGCCATGTAGGCTTCGGCCACCAGCTCATCCTTGCCGGCGTAGTGATGGCTGATCAACCCGACCGAAACCCCGGCCTCGGCCGAAATCTTGCGGATCGACGCGCCTTGAAAGCCATGGCGCTTGAGGCATGCCAGGGTCGCCTCGACCAGGTTGGCTTTGCGCAATTCCGGCAGCATGCGGTGGTAGCGGGCTTCCTGGTTCATCGGCGGCTCTCGGGCTAGGGGCTGGGCTGAACGACTGTACAACAAGCCGGACTGCGTGATAAACCCTTGGCACCCTAGCCCACAACAACAAAAGCGGCCGCCA
>Ga0209676_1001069_pt1 | contig 31243 bp, 35 predicted proteins | sample AraplaCvi_mLB_r2_FD_184282 | JGI IMG/M metagenome (GOLD analysis project Ga0209676, IMG submission 184282) | Arabidopsis root microbial communities from North Carolina, USA - plate scrape MF_Cvi_mLB_r2 (SPAdes) (version 2) | ecosystem: Host-associated > Plants > Roots > Endosphere | place: USA... | reverse complement strand
AGTGAAGATGTAACGTTTCATTTTTGGGTTCCAACGGCGAGTTTGGTGACCGAAGTGAACACCAGCTTCTAATAATTGCTTCATAGAAATTACTGACATTTTATTTCCTCCTAATGGTTCTTTTTCCTCCGCTCACGTCGTCTTCTCCTATCACTCCCAAACTGGGTAGCACCAATAAGAAAATCGGCAAGCGTGTGTAATAACACCATGGACTACTATAGCATAGCTAGATTGTTTTATCAAGTAAATTAGAAAAATTATTGTCGAAGTTTCAACATTAATTCTATTTCTGTTTTCCCTTTATCCAGCTTTTTCGCAATTTCATCCGTAGTTAGTCCATCATTTTTCATAGAAATGATTTCATCTAACAGGCTATTTGAAGGCGTATCTGGTGCTAGTTTTTCAGTAGGTTTAACGCTTTCTGCTACTAGTTTTTCACGATTTTGTATTCGCTCAGAAATATTGTTTTGATCACTTTCATTTAATAGTAGATCTTTATAATCTATTTCTGTTTGTTTTTCTACAAAATCAAATCTCTTAACTAGATTTGGTTTTTTAGAAACGAAAGATTCATTTCTATTAATTGGTGGAGCTTTTTCGACCTGCTTATTATTATTGGAATTATCGCTTAATTTATTCAAAAATTGTTCATTTTCCTCTTTCCATTCTTCAATAAATGAGTAGAGTACATCTTCTGTTTCCTGTTTAATATGAAATAAAGAAGTTTCAATTTCTTTGTATTTAGATAATTGCATTGTTAAATAAACATTCCAAACACATAATAATAAAAATAATATAAAACAAAAGATAATTAGTACAGTCAATCAATTCACTTCCCAAGATCGTTAAATTTTAGCTATTTTCTAACAGAATGTTGCTATTAGAATCTGATACGGCAAAGACAAAAGTTGATTACAACGGAAGGTGCTAGTCTCCTATAGGATATGCGAAGAAGGCTAAAGACCCCGCAGGCCCGCAAGAAGGCTCAGCTCACACCCCACGAAAAATGGGGCATCCTTGTGTTGTAATCAACTAACGTTTTCTTACATATCAACAATTGAACGGAAAACAGCCTAAATATAAGACAAATGTTTGAACTAGTTTTTACTTAAAAAATCTCTAAGTTTAAAAATTGCTTTTGCATGTATTTGTGAGACTCTAGATGTAGACAATTTTAACACTGTACCGATTTCAGTAAATGTTAATTCATCATGATAAAATAAACTGATCACTAATTGTTCTTTTTCATTTAATTCAGTTACAATCGTAGCAGCCAACTGTTTAATTTGCTCAGCTTTTAGTAATTCTTCTTCTGGATTTAATGTGCCGTTATCTCTTAAAGTTTGGATGAAATTAACTTGTCCGTCTCCATCATCTTTAATCTGCTCATCAACAGATAACATATTCGAGAAAAACACATCGTTAACCACATTTACAACTTCATTCGAAGAGTACCCTGTGTATTCAGCAATTTCCTCAGGCGTTGCTTTTCGTTGTAATGACTGCTCCAATGTTTCAATTGCATAATCAATTTTCTTTGCTTTATCTCTAGTAGTCCGAGGTAGCCAATCTTCTTTTCGAAGCCCGTCCATAATATTACCTCTAATTCTAATAGAAGCATATGTTTCAAACTTTAAATCCCTATTTGGGTCGAACTTTTCTAAAGCGTCATATAATCCCATCATTGCAAAGCTTCGTAAGTCATCTCTGTTAACATTCGAAGGCAAACTTTGAGATATTCTATTTACTTGAAAATGAACTAATGGCATATAGATCCGAATTAGAGCATCACCAGCATGAATATCGCGATCTTCTATCCACTTTTTCCAATAACTATGTGAATCATTTTTCAGGATTTGCGACACAGTCTTTCACCTCAGCTACTTACTAAATTATGATAACACCTTGATTTACAATTCTTATGTTCAATAGTGAGTTTTCTGGTGAAAATTCAATCGTTCGGCCTTTATTGCCTCCTACATCTGAACCCAGCACTCGAATTTGAAGTTTTTCTAATTGTTGTAATACTGCTTCTACGTTTCTGGGACCTATCCTCATCATTTCATTGGATGAACTGAATTGAAACATTTGTGATCCACCAGCTAGTTTAGCTTTTAAATTAGCTCTTCTACCACCATTAAAAACTACGTGATCTACTAATTCTTTAATCGCCGTATCAGCAAACTTGGCCTTATTTAGTTGACCATCCTTTGCTAGGCTTGAATCTGGTAGCATGACATGCACCATACCACCTATTTGTCTTTCATCATCATATATGACTACACCTACACACGAACCTAACCCAGATGTTCTTATCGCTTGAGATCCCTTTACAACTCCCATTTCTGCGATACCAATTTTTGTAATTTGAACAAGATTACTCATTGGAACCTAAACCTAGCGAATTGAAAATTATTTCAAAACTATCAGGATCAGGAAGTAAGAAGAAATGTCCATTTAATTCCTCATTTTCCTTATCCTCATCGGAAAAGAAAATCGTATCGATGACGATTGCTTCGTCACTAACTTGTCCTATTTCAATTAAACCGTATGAAATAATTGCTCCAAACATATCGATTGCAAGTGCTGGTACAGTAGGATAAATATTTAATTTAGTAAAATCTGAAAAGGATGATAAATATGAACCTATTAATATATTTCCAACTTCTTGTAATACAGATGCAGCTATCGGATTTTGTTCAAGATCTTCTATTTGAAATTTAGGGTCGTGCGTTAATTGTTTAATGATATTTGAAGCTTGTTCAAGGCTTGTTACAAAGTACATACTACCAGGTGCTTCACCTTCTATGCGGAAGTAGACAGAAGCAACGACATTTTCAGCACCACCAACAAGTTCCATCATATCGTTAAACTGCATAATCTTAACATTTGGTACACTCATATCAATCTTCGTATTTAATAGGTTTGACAGAGCAGTAGCAGCGTGCCCTGCTCCGATATTTCCTATTTCTTTTAAAATGTCTAGTTGCAGGGATTTAATCTGTTCTTGAAAGGACATTATTTAACCTCAACAACGTTCATTTCTGCATCATCATTTATATCTAAAACTTTTTCTAAATCTAAAATAATAAGAAGTCTTTTATCTAATTTTGCAATTCCTTCAATATAATCATGTACTTGTTCACCAACTACTTCAGGTGCACTTTCAACACAATCATTTGGAATATCAATTACATCATTAGCAGAATCTACGATAAATCCTACTTCTTTATCTTCAAACGTTACAATAATGATACGCGTGCGCTCATTATATTCTTTTTCTTCTAAATTAAAACGAAGACGTAAATCAATGATCGGTGTAACTACTCCTCGTAAGTTAATAACACCTTTAACAAAATTGTTAACTTTTGGAACTCGTGTAATGAATTGAATTTTTTCAATCGACTTTACGTTTTTAACCGGTATTCCGTATTCCTCATTATTTAAATCAAACACAATTACTTTTTCTACTTGAGACATCATACGTTTATCTCCTAACAGTTATTTAATTAATGCATTACAATCTAAAATTAATGCTACTTGACCGTCACCTAATATAGTTGCTCCTGAAATTGCGAAAACATTTGTTAAATAATTTCCTAAAGATTTAAGAACAATTTCTTGTTGTCCAATAAATGAATCAACTACTAAACCAGCAAGTTTGTCACCTTTTCTTACAATGACAACTGAAATTCCATCTGTGTTATTATCTGATTCAACTGGTACATTAAATAAATCATTTAAAAACAACAGTGGTACGACTTTCCCACGGAAATCGATTACTTTTTGATTGTGTGCACTCATGATATCTGTCTTTTTAATAAACGCTGTTTCAATGATTGAAGATAATGGGATTGCGTACTTCTCTTTTTGAAGCTCAACTAACATAACTGAAATAATTGAAAGTGTTAAAGGTAATTGAACTGAGAATGTAGTGCCGTGTCCTAAAATAGAATCAACCGATACTGTCCCACCTAATGATTCAATCTTACTTTTTACTACATCTAAGCCTACTCCACGACCTGAAATATCAGATAATACTTCAGCAGTAGAGAAACCTGATGCAAAGATCAATTCGAAAACTTGTTTATCTGTTAATGTAGAAGCTTGTTGTTCAGTAACAATTTTATTTTTAATTGCCTTCTCAAGTACTTTCTCGCGGCTAATTCCAGCTCCATCTTCTTTAACTTCGATAAAGACATGGTTTCCACTATGGAAAGCCTTAAGCTCAACAGTACCCGTTTCAGGTTTACCTTTTGAAACACGAACCTCAGGTTTTTCAATTCCATGATCAAGCGCATTTCTAATTAAATGAACTAATGGATCCCCAATTTCATCAATTACCGTACGATCAAGCTCAGTTTCAGCACCGATAATTTGCAAATCGATTTTCTTATTTAAGTCTTTTGATAATTGTCTAACCATTCGTGGGAATCGGTTAAATACCGTATCGATTGGTACCATTCGCATATTTAAGATAATGCTCTGTAAATCACTAGATACACGTGTCATTCTTTCTACTGTTTCCTGTAGCTCACCATGACTTAAATCTCTAGAAATTTGCTCGAGTCTTCCACGGTCAATGACAAGTTCTTCAAATAAATTCATAAGAATATCTAAGCGTTCAATATTTACACGAATCGTTTTACTATTACTTTGAGCCGTTGCTTTATTTTTTTGCTCATTTTCTGGAGCAACCGTTACAGCAACTTCTTTTTTTGCTGCAGCAATTTCGTTCATTACTTCTTTTTGTTCACTTTCTTGTTTAATACGGTTTAGATCAAAGCTAGTAATCTCAACATTATGAATCTCAGAAATTTTCATTATTACGTTTTTTACTTCTGATTTATCGATTTTTGTAATAAATGTAACATAAAAAACGGCATCAAATTGCTCAGTTTCTAATTTATCAACTGAGGGATTACTTTTTAGAATTTCTCCATTTTGTTCTAATGATTCGAAAACCATAAACGATCGAGCTGCTTTTAAAATACATGATGCTGTTAACTCTACTTTGATTTCAAATACATTAAATCCTTGATCCACCGATTGCTCTATAACTGTATAGTCATATTCATCGTACCTAAGAGTCAATTGATCAGATTCATTTTTCACTTCAATTGTTTCTTCTACAAATTCTGTGCCTTTTTCGATTGCTGCTAACTTAAGCACGATTTCTTTTACATCTCTTTTACCGTCTCCACCTGTACTAATCGATTCAACCATTGCTTCTAAATCATCAATTGATTGAAATACCACATCTAATATAGATGAACTTACAGAGATTTTATTATTTCGAATGGCATCTAAAACATTTTCCATTTGGTGTGTTAAATTTGCTAAATCTTCATATCCCATCGTTGCGGACATACCCTTTAAAGTATGTGCACTTCTAAAGATTTCATTTACAATCGCTAAATTAGTAGGTTCTTTTTCAAGTTCTAATAAATTCTCATTAATATTCTGTAAATGTTCTCTGCTTTCATCTATAAATAAATCTAAATATTGATTTAGTTCCATAGTCTTACTCCCTTATTATTTGGAATGTTTAATTATGGTGTCAGCTACTAGTTGAATAGGTACTACTTCATCTACTACATTTAATAATGTTGCTGCTTTTGGCATCCCAAAAACAACCGATGTTTCTTCTGATTCTGCGATTGTTGTTCCTTTACATTGCTGTTTTATTAACTTCATACCTTTGGCACCATCTGCTCCCATACCGGTTAAGATTGCTGAAGTAATTTCATAGTTTTTTAAACTACTAATTGATTCAAACAATACGTCAACTGAAGGACGATGACCATTTTTAGGTGGTTCCTCAGATAGTTCTATCAATAATTCATTATTTTTTTGGATCACTTTCATATGAAAACCACCAGGGGCAATGTAAGCTGTTCCATTTGCTACTCTTTCACCATTTTCTGCTTCTTTCACATGAATTGCAGATAGCTTGTCCAATCGAATTGCCAAGGAGTTTGTAAAACCCGCTGGCATATGCTGCACGATAAAAATCGGTGGTTGGAATCCGTTAGGAATCTTTGTTAAAACCTCCTGGAGTGCTCGTGGCCCACCTGTAGACGTACCAATGCATACAATTCTATTACTTAGTTTGGTGAACACAAATGTATCTGTTGGTTTGGCAATTTGTACCTTATTTTCATTTTTGACTGGTATTTTTGTCTCTTCAACTACAACTGGAACTTTACTAATTTTACGAATAGGTAGTTTTGGTGTTTGTTTCGGTAACTGTAATTTTTTCAAGTTAACAGTTACAGCCATTTTCACCTTTTTAATAATTTGTTCCGAAACTGTCTCAATATCTAATGAAATGGCTCCAGATGGCTTTGGAACAAAGTCAACAGCCCCGTTATCTAAAGCGATAAATGAACTTGTTGCACCTTCTTGCGTTAAGCTTGATAACATAATTACTGGCACTGGACATTCTTTCATGATGACTTTTAATGCATCTAGACCATTCATGACAGGCATCTCAATATCAAGTGTTACTACATCAGGCTTTAATTGAATTACTTTTTCGATTGCTTCTTTCCCAGTTTTTGCTGTACCAATTACATGAATGCCTTCATCAGATGATAATATATTTCCGATCATCTTCCTCATGAAAGCCGAATCATCGACGACAAGAACATTGATTTTCTTCAATTAAACCACTACCTTTTTAAAAATAGAGATTTCATACGATGTATAAAGGAATGTGACGGTTGTTCATTAAAATCCTCGTTTACGTATTTTTTGCTAATAAATTCTATATTTTTTGATGGCTGACTAGATGGTGTATGTAAAATAAATGGTTTTTGTGAAATAACCGCTTTTCTTACACTTGGATCATCACAAATCATCCCTAATAGATTTACTTCGACATTCATAAAATGTTTGATTGCATGACCTAATCTAAAATGAACAGATTCTCCTTCTTTCTGAGAATTTATTCTATTTATCACCATAGATAGTTTAGCGCTTACTTGATTAAGTACTAGATGTTTTATCATTGCATATGCATCCATTATTGCAGTGGGCTCAGGAGTAGTTATTACAATGATTTCATGCATTGCAGAAAGTAATTTTATTGTTTGTTCACTCACTCCTGCACCCATATCAAAAATGATATAATCAAACTCTTCCATTGCATCATCTAACTCATTAAATAAATGTGAAAGTTTAGTTTCACTTAATGAAAAAATGTTTGATAAACCCGAGCCTCCAGATATATATTTCAACCCAATTGGCCCTATATTCATAATATCACGAATCGTCAAATTTTTATCAAAAATGTCAATAATTGATAAATTAGTCACGGTTCCTAATAGGACATCAATATTACCCATCCCTACATCAAAATCCAGTAATAATACCTTTTTATTTTTTTGACATAAGGAAATGGCAAAATTCAAGCTAAAATTTGATTTTCCAACCCCGCCTTTTCCACTAACAATACCAATCACTTTACTTTTTGGTTGTTTTGCAAATTGTAACTTTTCCCTTAAATTTGCCGCTTGGTCACTCATAGCTGAACTTCCTTTGCTAGGATCGAATAAACTTTATTAGGGCTTCCTTCCATGATATCGTCTGGAACATTTTGACCATTTGTTAAGTAAGCCACCCCAACTTGTTTTTCGACCATAAAGTTTAACATCGAGCCGTATGATTCTGTTTCGTCAACTTTAGAAAAAATCACTTTATTAATAGGAACCGAGTGAAATTGTTCATAAATCTTTTTCATATCTTTGTACTTTGATGTTAATGCAAGTACTAAATACGTTTCCAATTCATTAAAATCAATAATTTTCTTCAATTCAGTAACGTATTTCTCATCACGGAAATTTCGTCCTGAAGTATCGATTAATACTAGATCATATCCTTCAAATTTGTCTTTTGCATGCTTAAAATCTTCTAAGTTATAACAAACCTCAATTGGCACACCAAGGATTGTTGCATATGTTTTTAATTGATCTATGGCAGCAATTCTATATGTGTCAGTCGTAATAAATGCAACTTTTTTTCGATATTTTAATACTGCTTCAGCTGCGATTTTAGCAAGTGTTGTTGTTTTACCAACTCCTGTAGGTCCTACTACATTCACATATCTAATATCATCATGTTTATGACCAAATTCTAAATCGTTAATTTTCGTCATGATTGATGACTTTAACCATTCATTAATTTGCTCTTTTGAAACTTGATTTGATAAAAGCGCCATTCTAGGCTTGATTTCTGAAATGAATTCTTCAGTCAGTTCCTCTAGAATATCTTGATCCATTAATTTGGTTTTTAGTTCCTCTACTAATGGATGGAGCGCCTCATCCCCAGATTGTTCATTGCTCATTTTTGTAATCATTGATTTCAGTTGTTTCATTTCTTTCAGAAGATCATCATGCTCCAAATCTTCTTTTGGTTTTTCCTTTTTTGGTATAACGATTTCTTCTTCTTTTATTAATGGAACAAGATCATCTATTTGACTTTGAAATGTAACTGTTTTTGGTTGCTCTTTTTGAGTTGTCGTTTTTGGAGCTGCTTGATTTTGATCTAAAGCAGCTATTAACTCTATTTTCTTTTTAGCAAAGAAACCAAATACGCCACCTTCTTGAATGACTCTTGAATTTAGAATGACAGCATTTTGTCCAAGTTCTTCGGTTACCTTTTTCATTGCTTCAGCCATAGTGGGTGCAATAATTTTTTTTACTCTCATCCTACTCTCACAACTCCTACGCTTTGAACTTCAAGATCTGCATCCAATTCATTATATGAAAGGACTGGAAGTGTCGGCATATATCTTTCCACCAACTGTTTTACATACATTCTTATTGCAGGAGAACATAATAAAATTGGTTGTTGCTGTGCAATTGACATTTCTTCAACTTCTTTATTTACGGCCTTGATGAACTCCCCTGAAGTATCTGGATCAATTGATAAATATGAGCCATGCTCTGATTGAGTAATAGAATCGGCAATAATTTTTTCAACCTTACCCGATAAAGTAATTACTTTTAGAGATTCATTAGATTGACTGAATTGACTTGTAATTTGTCTAGCTAGTGCTTGTCTCACATATTCTGTTAACACTTCTGGATCAGTCGTGTATCTACCATAATCAGCCAAAGCCTCAAAAATTACTGGTAGATTTCTAATAGAAACTTTTTCTTTTAATAGTTTGCCTAAAACTTTTTGAATATCTCCAATTGATAGTGGATTTGGTGTTACTTCATCTACTAAGATAGAATAGTTTTCTTTTAAATGATCTATTAAATTCTTCGTTTCTTGTCTACCTAATAATTCATGCGCGTAACTCTTAATGATTTCTGTAATATGAGTTGATACAACTGAAGGCGGATCTACAACTGTATAGTTAAACATTTCCGCTCTTTCTCTCATTTCTTCTGAAATCCATTTTGCTGGTAATCCAAACGAAGGTTCAAATGTATCAATACCTATAATTGAAGGTTCGTCATATCCAGGATTTAGTGCTAGATAATGGTCTAGTAATAACTCACCATGTGCAACTTCATTCCCTTTGATCTTTAAAACGTATTCGTTTGGTTGAAGTTGGATATTATCCCTTATACGAACAACTGGGATGACTAATCCTAGTTCAATTGCTAATTGTCTTCTAATCATTACAATTCGATCTAAGAGGTCTCCACCTTGATTCGTATCAGCTAATGGAATTAATCCATAACCGAATTCAAACTCAATTGGATCAACTTGTAGTAATTTAACAACACTTTCAGGTGCTTTTAGATCATTCGTGACAATTTCTTCTTGCTGTTCTTCTATTACAGTTTCATCGACAACTGGTTTTCGAGATAATTGATAAGCACCAAACGCTAGTAGTGCACCAATTGGAAGTGTAACGATATCATTTAACGGTGTTACTAAACCTAATAAGGTAATTGAACCTGCTGAAATATATAATAATGTTGGATAAGCTAATAATTGTCCCGTTAAGTCCGTTGCTAGATTGTCTTCTGAACCAGAACGTGTAACCATAATACCTGTTGCAGTTGAAATTAATAGCGCAGGAATCTGACTTACAATCCCATCACCAACAGTTAATGTCGTGAATTGTTTTGCTGCTTCAGCAAAGCTTAAGTCCAATTGAACGACACCTATAATCATCCCTACGGCAATATTTATGATAACAATAATAATTGTTGCAATTGCATCACCTTTTACGAACTTACTTGCTCCATCCATCGATCCATAAAAGTCTGCTTCTCTAGAAACCTTTGTTCTTCTCTCTCTTGCTTGTACTTCAGTAATCATGCCTGCATTTAAATCAGCATCTATACTCATCTGTTTACCTGGCATCGCATCAAGTGTAAATCTTGCTGCTACCTCAGATACACGTTCAGAACCTTTCGTGATAACGATAAACTGAATAATAATTAAGATTAAGAACACTACAAAACCGACAATCGCATTTCCGCTTGTAACGAAATTCCCGAACGTTTCTACAACATTACCACCATGTCCCGTTGTCAGGATTGCCCTTGTTGTAGATACGTTCAAACCAATTCTAAACAAAGTTAAGATTAATAACAGTGATGGAAACACAGAAAATTCAAGTGATTCTTTTACATTCATTGAAAGTAATAAAACAATAAGTGCTATTGACATATTTAGCATGATTAGAAAACTAATTAACCATGTTGGTAAAGGAATAACTAACATGACAACGATAAATATTACACTGATAAGCACTGTTAAGTTCTTTGCTGACATTAGTTTCTCCCCTTAAATCTTTCTTTTCAACTTATAAACATATGCCAATATTTCGGCAATTGCTTTAAAAAACTCTTCTGGTACTTCATCTCCAATGTCCGTTTGTGCATATAGCGCTCGAGCAAGGGGACGATTTTCAATCGTTACAATATCATGTGCTTTTGCGATTTCTCTAATTTTTAATGCTAGGAAATCTACTCCTTTTGCTATGACAAATGGAGCATCTCTTTTTTCCTCATCATATTTAAGCGCAACTGCATAATGAGTAGGATTTGTAATGATTACATCTGCATTTGGAATTTCCTGCATCATTCGACGCATCGCGATTTCCCTTTGCTTTTGTTTAATTTTCGATTTAATCAGTGGATCCCCTTCTGATTTTTTATACTCATCTTTAATATCTTGCTTTGACATTCTAATATTTTTCTCGAAATCAAAACGCTGATAAAACAAATCAAGTACACCTAAAATAAACAAGGAAGCTGAAGCAAATATTCCACTTTTGACGACTAAATTGTAAATCGTTTCTGCAACTTCCCTAATACTAATAAAGGGTAAATTTAATAACTCCTGTTTACTTTGCCAGATGATATAAAATGTTGCAGCACCTACAATCGTTATTTTCAATAATGATTTGACCAATTCTACGATTGCTCTTAAAGAATAAATCTTTTTAAAACCTTGTATTGGATTTAAGTTACTAAACTTTACATTAATTGCTTCTGTCGAAAACATAAAACCAACTTGCGATATATTAGCTACGATAGCAGCAATAAAAGCAACTCCTAAAAAAGGACCAATTAAAATTAAAATTTGCATGTAAATTTTAGATAGCACTGAACTAGCATTCTGATTAGAAATATCTTTTAATAAATTATGTTCCAGATAGTCCTTCATCACATGCTCAAATTGGTCAAAAAGAAACTGTCGACCAAATAGTAAAAAGAGAAACATGGAAAGTAAAATCACAGCTGTATTAATCTCTACGCTTTTAGCTACCTGCCCTTTTTTCTTCGTTTCTTCCCTCTTTTTGGGGGTTGCTTTCTCAGTTTTTTCCCCAGAAAAAAGTTGTAAATTTAGTTTAATTTGCGCCATTTTAAATTCCTCCAATTAGCTGGATGAGGGAATTTGTTGATTGTACAACTAATTCAAATAAATGCTGAACTAATATCATCATTGTTGGTAAACCGATGATTAATAAGATAAAAGCAATAATCACTTTAAGTGGAAGGCCAACAACAAAAATATTCAATTGTGGAACAATTCTCGTTAAAATACCTAATGCAATATCTACTAAAAATAATGATGCGACAATTGGTAGCGCCATTTGAAATGCAATCACAAACATTGAGATAAAAATTTTTACAACTTCAAGCACAAATTCCTCATGACCAATGGGTAATCCTGTCGAATTTACAGGAATAATTTTGAAGCTATTTATGATCCCTTGTAGTAAAAGATGGTGTGCATTTACCGATAATAAAAATAGGATCGTAATTGCATTTAAAAATTGAGCTGTTATTGGATTTTGCATACCCGTTTGAGGATCAAATACACTAGCCATTGAAAATCCGACTTGAAAATCGATTAATCCTCCAGCGATTTGTATCGCTGACATCACAATAAATGCAATCAATCCGAGTGCTAAACCGATTACTGCTTCTTTCATCAATAAAAAAAGATAATTATCAATGTTTAGTAGTGGTTGTTGCTCGACAAGAAAAAATGCAATATAGCTTGTAAAGAAAGAAAATCCCACTTTATGACTTGTCGGTATCGATCTATTCGAAAAAATCGGAACTGAGACAAAAAAACTTGAGATCCTAACAAAAATTAATAGAAATGCTGGTATGCTTTGATATAAAGTCTCCATTTTTATTAACCTACGAAGTTATTCAAATTACTAAAAATTTGAAATGTAAATTCTACTAATTTAGTTAACATCCAAGGTCCAAAGAAAATCAGTGCGACTAATATAGCAACTATTTTTGGTATAAATGCTAGTGTTTGCTCTTGAATTTGGGTTGTTGCTTGAAAAATACTGACAATCAAACCAATTACTAAAGCAATAATTAGTAATGGACCACTCACAATAAATAATGTATAGATTGCCTTTTGAGCAATTGTTATAACGAATTCTTGACTCATTTTTCAGTTCACCTCTAGAAGCTTTCGAGCAATGATTTAACAATTAAATACCATCCATCTACCATAATAAATAATAAGATTTTGAACGGTAGTGAAATCATAATAGGTGGTAACATCATCATCCCCATCGACATTAATACACTTGCTACAACCATATCTATCACTAAAAATGGAATAAAGATCATAAACCCCATTTGAAAAGCAGATTTTAATTCACTAATTGCATATGCTGGTACTAATGTAGTTAACGGAATGTCTTTAATACTTTTAGGCTTTTCCATACCTGTATAACCCATAAATAACTCTAGATCCTTTTGTCGCGTATGCTTACTCATGTATTCTTTAACCGGGACTGAAGCGCGATCATATGCTTGTTCCAACGTTATTTTATTATCAAAAAGTGGTGTTAAAGCTTGTTTATTTACTTCTTGAAATGTTGGAGCCATAATAAAAAATGTTAAAAACATTGCTAATCCTAGTAAAACTTGGTTTGGTGGTACACCTTGAGTACCAATTGATGTTCTAACAAATGATAGAACAATGATGATTCTTGTAAAACATGTAGTAAGAATGATTATTCCCGGTGCTATAGATAATACCGTTAATAATAATAATAGTTTCACAGATGTTGTAACCGTTTCTGGATTACTAGAATTAAAGTATTGAACTACATCATTCATTGTTGTCGATCCCTTTCTCATCAATTCTAGTAAGGATTGAATTTTTCTTACCTTTTAAAGACTGCATTTGTTGATTAAATAGATTTTTAAATGATTCTTTTGTTGAATCTATCTTTGTAGAATCAATTTTTCGATAATCTTGTTTGATTACATTTTCAAACCATTTTGTTACCTTTACCTCAGTTTGCGTTTTTTGCTCTCTTAATTCTTCAATCGATTGTATTTCTTCTTCATCACTGATTTCTTTTAGTAAAGTAATATCCTCACCTACACCAACTACATATAATGAGTTTCCAATTTTTAAAATTTGAACGGATTTATTAGATCCAACCGATGCTCCACCAAGAGAATTGATTACATTATTTTTTGAGAAAGAATTCCCATTTCGTTTAATCCAGTAAAGTACTAAATATAATAGTCCAATGACAATTCCAAAAGAAATGATCATTTTCACATAGTCAAAAAATGTTAGTTTGGTAGACTTTACTTCTGAGATGTCTTGACTAGTCTGCTTTTTTGTATTGTCATCACATAACTTTGGGTTATCTATACAATCTTGTATAGATGGGTTAGATTGCGCCGCAAAGCCAACTGTGGACTTAAACGGCGCAACAATCACCATCAATGACAACAACGTTAAAAAAAGTAGCTTCTTCATTCGTTGTCACCTTCTTTTCAAATTCATTGCTAGATTTTAAGCTAAAGTTTTAGAAATAGCTTCAATTACACGATCAGCTTGGAAAGGCTTAACAATAAAGTCTCTAGCTCCAGCTTGAATTGCGTCAATTACCATAGCTTGTTGTCCCATAGCAGAACACATAATTACTTTTGCATTAGGATTAATTTTCTTAATTTCTTTTAAAGCTGCAATTCCATCCATTTCTGGCATTGTAATATCCATTGTTACAAGGTCCGGTTGATGCTCTTTATATTTTTCAACAGCTTGAGCTCCATCAGCAGCTTCAGCAACTACATTAAATCCATTTTTTACTAAGATGTCTTTAATCATCATTCGCATAAATGCTGCGTCATCAACTATAAGAATATTATTTGCCATTTCAAATTCCTCCAAAATATATTTAAATTATTTTAAATTATTTAATCGATCACTCTTACTTACAATATCGGTAACACGTACCCCAAAATTCTCATCAATAACAACTACTTCACCTTTTGCAATTAACTTACTATTAATTAGAATTTCAACAGGTTCGCCTGCAAGCTTGTCCAGCTCTAAAATTGAACCAGTCGTTAATTCTAGAATTTCTTTAACTGAACGCTTTGTTCTTCCTAATTCAACAGTTACATTCAATGGAATATCGAATAACATATTTAAATTTCTAGCTTCATTTTCAGTAATTGACACTGGTTGTAATTGTGAAAAAGCAGCTGGTTGAACAGATTGGTTACTTACAGGGTGTGATGCTCCAATCATTTGATTTCCAAGAGAATTTGAACTTATTGGTGTATTATATGACACTTGTTGAGCCATTCCATTGTTTATTGGCTCTTGATATGCATGCGACGTTTGTTGTACTTGTTGTTGCTGTTGTGGTACTTGTTGTTGCTGTTGAGCTTGCTGCTGTGTTGGCACTTCCGCAGGAGTTTCAGCAGGTGAATTCAGTTTAAACAGTTCATCAACTAGCTCTTTTCCGAAATCATATGGTAAAAGCTGCATGATCGTTGAATCAATTAATTCTCCTACCTTTAATCTAAATGAAACTTTAATTAAGTACTCATCTTGAGGAACTCTATTTGTTCCTTCTCCAACTTGGAAATCGATTAATCCAATTGTTGGTGGTGAGATATCTACCTTTTTCTTGAAAATCGTACTCATTGATGTTGCTGCTGATCCCATCATTTGATTCATAGCTTCTTGTACTGCACTTAAATGAATATCATCTAATTCAACTTCTTCTACGATTCCATCTCCACCAAGCATTAGGTTAGCTATAATTGCAGCATCTCTCGTATCAATTACAAATAAGTTTGCTCCAACAAACCCAATTGTGTAACCTACTTGAACTGCAACGTACGGAGATTGAAACTCTTTTTCTAAATTCTGACGATGTAAAACAGATAAACTAGGAGTCGTAATTTCTACTTTTTGATTTAATAATGTTGATAGTGCCGTAGCAGAACTACCGAATGAAATATTTCCTATTTCTCCCAATGTATCCATTTCAATTGAGGACAGTAAATCCTCTAAAGGGGGTACATTTTCTTGATTATTTGTTTCGGTTGGCTCTTCTCCTAAAGAACCACCATTTAATAGTAGTTCAATTTCTTCTTGAGATAGGATTTTATCACTCATCATTTCCTCCCCCTTTCAACTCATCTAATATTTGAACTGCAACTTTTTTACCTACGACACCAGGTTGGGCAGTAAATTTATAACTTTCACCTATTTTTATATTTAAGGCTTCATTCGTATCTTTATCTAATACGATTACATCACCTATATCCATATTCAATAAGTCATTAATGGAAATTGTTGTTTTGCCTAGTTCTGCCGTAATTTCCAATTTCGTTTTATTAATTCGTTTGTTAATAAACTCTGATTCCTCAACATTTTTAGGCTTTGTATTTGGTTGCATCCAATATCTTACAGATAACTTTGGAATCATTGGTTCAAGCACTACATGAGGAATACAAATATTAATCATCCCGGTCGTATCACCAATTACAGTATTAAATGAGATTACAACTACTGTTTCATTTGGTGAAACAGTTTGTAAAAACTGAGGATTTACTTCAAAATCTGTTAATACTGTGTCAATATCTGCAATCGTACTCCAAGCATCACGCAGATTTTCTACAGCTCTTTCAAATAATTGAGTCATGATTTTTGTTTCGATTTCAGTTAAGTTCTCAACTTTATTAATACTATTGCCCTGACCACCTAGAACTCGGTCAAGCATTGCATACGCAATATGAGGATTGATTTCAAAAATAATTCTTCCATCTAAAGGAGGTACTTCAAATACATTTAAAATCGTCATTTTAGGAATCGAGCGAATAAATTCCTCGTATGGAATTTGATCAGTTGATGCAACACTTATTTGTACATAAGTCCTTAATTGGGCTGAGAAATAAGTTGTTAACAATCTGGCAAAATTTTCGTGAATTCTTGTTAAACTACGGATATGATCTTTCGAAAATCGAAGTGCACGTTTAAAATCATACACTTTAACTTTTCGTTCACTTTCTTCCTTTTTCAGTTCTTCGGCGTCCATTTCACCTGTTGAAATAGCTGAAAGAAGCGCATCTATTTCATTTTGTGATAAAACCTCTCCTGACAAGCAATTCACCTCCTCTTACATGTAAGATCGACTATTGTAGGATGAATGAGGTGGTGTATACTTTTTCAACTTTTCCATCCTGCATTATACCGTTTAATTTTTCTTTTAACGTATTTTCTAACTTTGAAATACTATCTTTTTCCTTCAATTGGTCACTTTGCATTTGTGCCAGTTGTTGAATAATTAAGTTTTTCACTTGAAAATCTCTTTTTTCAAGTTCAGCTTTTGCATCATCACTTGAAGTTTGAATTTTATAAGAGATTTTTATATAATCACCATTTTTTAAGTTCGTTGTGATTTCTGGAACATCAACTGAAGTTTTAATAATTTCATCAATTGTTGGTTCTCCACTAGCAGGTTTTACATTTACTTTATTAATAATAATGACAGTAACTGTTCCAATAAGCGTAATCGCTAACAGAAGCACGATCATAATATTTACTAACTTATTTTTAAACAATGGACTACGCCTCCATTTTTTTATCAGTACCTAATAAATTAATTGTTTGGTAAAATGCAGTTACTAATTTGATTACTTCAGCTTCTGGTTCTTTTACAAAGAATTTATGACCATTCGTTAAAGTAATTGTCGTATCAGGGAAGGATTGTATTTCCTCGATATAAATTGCATTTAATGTAAATTTATTTCCGTTTAATTTTGTTAAGCTAATCATTTATAGTAGAGGATTAGGTTTTAGCATAATCCTCTTTCACCTACCTTAACGTTTTAAGTTTACAAGCTCTTCTAAGATTTGGTCTGAAGTCGTAATAATTCTAGAGTTCGCTTGGAATCCACGTTGTGCAACAATCATATCAGTGAATTCTTCAGATAAATCAACGTTAGACATTTCTAATGTACCTGCTTGTACTACCCCACGAGAATTACCAGGAGTTGAAACATTTGGAATACCAGAGTTATTACTTTCTTGGAATGTATTTCCACCTGCTTTAAGTAATCCACCTGGATTCGAGAATGTTGCCAAAGCAATTTGACCAAGCGTTTTTACTTGTCCATTAGAGAAAACACCCGTAATTTCACCTGACTGACCAAATGTAAAACTTGTTAATGACCCACCAGCTGATCCATCTTTTTCTTTTACTGATACAGAAGATGCTGCTGCAGTTTGAGTTAATCCAGAAAAATCAAGTGCTGCATTATTTAATGTAATAGAACTTGCAGGTGCAGGAGATGTAATTGTATAGTTACCTGCGTTTCCAACTGGAACAGCTTTACCTGTCGCATCAAATCTTACAGTAAATAAAGGTGCTGCGTCAGTAACTGCATATCCTGCTGCAGTGGTATTTAAATCTACATTCCAATCTGTAGCATTTTGTTTCGTAAATACTACTGTAATTGGAATTTCATTACCTAGTGAATTTCTAACTGTCATATCCATTGAATACGATGTTCCGTTTGCGGCATTACTATCAAGATTACCAGCATATTTTGCAAATGTAGTAGCTTGTGGTAAAATCGTTGCATTTTTATCAATTGATAAATCAACTAATTTACTTGTATTAGGTAATCCTGTCGTTGGGTTCATTGCATATCCCTGTACTTTCAAACCATCTGAATTTACTAGATTCCCAACACTATCTATATCAAAGTTACCAGCACGTGAATAATATTGTTGGTTCCCATTCTTCACAACGAAGAAACCGTCACCATCTACACCTAAGTCTAGTAATCTACCAGTCGTTTGAAGACTTGAATTTGTCATAATCGTATCAATAGATGCTACAGCAGCACCTAGCCCGATTTGTTTCGCATTTGTACCACCGCGATTATTTTGTGCGCTACTTGCACCAGACATTGTTTGACTCGCAATATCCTTAAATGTTACTCGTCCTTTTTTAAATCCATAAGTATTTACGTTCGCGATGTTATTTCCAATTACATCTAATTTTGTTTGGAAGTTTCTCATTCCACCAATTCCTGAGTACATTGAACGAAGCATTAATTTTTCCCCCTAAACTAAGTAACTTTCATACTATGAAATGTTTCATTTATTTCGTTGGTTCACTAACAGTATTTTCACTAATTTTCGAAATATATTCTGTATAAGTTGATTTGCCATTTGTTAATTGGACTAAGAAACCATCTTTATTTCGTTCTACGGATTTCACGATACCTTCTTCTACTGTCGTTGTTTTTCCATCCTCCGAAATTACAATATAGGATACTTTCTTACCGATTAATTCACTGAACTGAAGTAAGTTTGTTGACATATTTGATAAAAAGTTATTCAAGGATGTATTCATGTTCGTCATTTGTTCTAGTGAAGAAAAAGTTGCTAGTTGAGCAATGTAGTCTTTATCTTGCATTGGATTTAATGGATCCTGGTTTTTCATCTGCGCCATTAATAATTTAAGAAAATCATCTTTTCCTAGTTCACTGCCAGACTTTTTGCTTGTTTTCGAATCCGTTGAATTAATAGCATTTAATGCATCTAAAATTGTGCTCATGGGCTACAGACTCACTTTCAAGAACTCGTCTAAGAATGAAGAACCAACTTCTTCTTCTTTCTCAGGTTGGTTTGATTGTTTTTGTTGTTGATTTTGTTGCTTTTGATCGCGTTCACGATTCAAGTAAGATGAATTATCAGTTTGCAATGATTGATAAAGGTCAATCTTTTCTACTTGCAAATTGTTCATCTGAAGCGCTTGCTTTAAACCATCCATGTTTGACTGTAATAATTCTTTCGCTTTCGAAGTTGATGCAATAATTGTTGCAGTCATACCATGTTCGTTTTTGACTAATTCAATCGAAATACGACCAAGCTGTTCTGGGAACAGTTTTATAAATATTTTTTGTTGACCCATTTCATTTGTAAAATTACTTTTCTGAATGATATTTTGAAAATCTCTTACAAATTGATTGGCCTCAGCTTTATTTGTTGTTTTTCCTATGAATAAAGCAAACTGTTTAACATTTTCACCAAAAAATGATTGATTTGAAGATGAGAAATTTTGATTGTCCGTCTCGGAAGTATTTATTTTTGTCACTGAGACAGAATCTACTTCAACTTCTGCTGTATTAGAAATTGCTTGTTTTTCTAAATTAGCTTTTGAATCCATTAATTGTGAATTCGATACCATTTTCACGATGCTATCAGAAAAGTTCTTGATTTGATCAGTTCCCAAACCATTCTCTTCTAAAAATGCTCCTAATCCCGCTATCAACTTCTTTAAATCACTTTGAGAAATTTCAATGTTTGAATTTTGAAGATGATCACCTAGTTTAGCTTCTGATTGAATCGTTTCCATTAACTTTGAAAGAATACTAGATAAAATTGTTGAAATACCTTTTAAATCGTTTATTTCTGTTGATTTTTTAAAGTCCGTAGTAGATAGAATGGCATTCATAAAACCTTTTGAGTCTGTTAACAAAATCCCGTCTGATAAATTAAAAGTCGTATCATTAGTATTATTACTATTTGATGGATCTTGTATAGATGATTCAAGTTGTTTTTGAATCATTGACTGTAATAGTGTTAATAAATCAACCATACCATTCAAATTTTCTTTATCAGAGTCACTACTATCTTCTATTTTTTCAAGTGTATCTTCAATAAGCTTTTCTAGTTTTTTTATATCAGAATTTTCTTCGATATGTTTTACTAGTTTACGAGTATTTTCATTCGGTTGAACCGTCTGAAGAGATTGTGAATCTTTCATAACTTTATCAAAGGATTTATTATTCTTCTGAAAATATGAAGATTTTGATTTCAATGGCTGCACCATATTGAATAATTGATTTTTTTCAATCCCATTCATACTGTTCACCTCCCCCCACTTTCTGTTTTTTATCTGGAACTAGCTGTCATCATGGACGTAAACTTAGCAGCTTTTTTTACATCCATGTTTGCTAAAATTTCGGTTACAGCTTCGTTTTTAAGGTTTGAAAGAATATAGAATGCTTCATCATCTGTTACCGACTGTAAAATTTGAGCGGCTTGTTTTTCAGACATTTCCTCATAACTTGTAAATAGTTTTTTGGATAATGCCTTTTTCTCTTCTTCTGAATCGATGGATGCTGTATTTCTTTCTTCTAAATCCTTGATCTGTTGTCTTAACTTTTCAGCTTCAATTCGTAAACTGTTAATATGTTGATCTTTTTCTTTCGACTGACTTTTCAATGTTTTTAACTCTTCTTCAGCTTTTTTATTCGTTTCTGTAAGCATTGCAAGCTTATTTTTGTTTTTCTCATCTTCTGATAAGGGAGACTCACTTTTTACATATGATTCAATAATAGGAATATGTGAAGCGATCTTCCTTGCCTCTTTCGGTACATCTACGCCAGCAACATTTAATATAATCACTGCAATTGTGACAGTAAAAAGTATTGGAATCAAAAAGACAAAAATAAAATATTGAAAAGCGCTGTATTCTTTTTCTTTCGTCTCAATCTGCATATTCATCACCTATAAGTTTCGATTTACAAATTGTTGAAGAGATAGGTCATCCATGAGTTTAGACTCTAAATTAAGTAAATTTGCATATTGAAGTTTAAATGCTTTTTCCTTCATCTTTTCAAATTTCTTCACTTCTACATTTTGATCGAGTAATTCTTCTTGTTTTGTAAGCATTATATTTCTAGTTTGCATTACATCAATTTGTGCTTTTGAAATGTCTCTTTCTATTGCGTCTCTAAAAAGTTGTTGTTGTTTTATTCCAATGATTGAAAGCCCTGAGTTTAATTCTTGTTCTGTGTGTTCATCAAACATTTCTTTTTTTCTTAGTAACTCATATAATTTAGTGGCTTCTTTCTCAAACGATTTAACAGCAACTTCATAGCTCATTTGAACATGTTCTTTTTCTTTTTGTTTAATTGTTAATATTTTTTCAAATCTAAATGGTATTGCCATTATTGATCACCCTTACTAACAATTGAATTTAACAGTTCTATGGTTTCTTCAGCTGAATAATTTTCATGAACAGATTGTTTAAAAAAATCAACAAGTTTTGGATAATAATATATTGCTTCATCGATTTCTACGCTTGTTCCTCGCTTATAGGCACCGATATTGATTAAATCCTCTGAATTTAAATAAGTTGCTAATATTGTTCGAACTCTATCAGCTAGTTTCATATTTTCGCTCGGAACGACGGCTGGCATTACCCTACTTACACTTTTAAGAACATTGATTGCTGGAAATTGACCTTTATTTGCTAATTCACGATCTAATACAATATGACCGTCTAATATACCGCGGACTGTATCTGAAATCGGTTCATTTAAATCATCTCCATCAACTAGTACCGTGTAGAATGCACTAATTGTGCCATGCTCGCTTGTACCGGTTCTTTCAAGTAATTTAGGTAAAATCGCAAAAACTGAAGGTGTATATCCCTTTGTTGTTGGCGGTTCTCCTGTAGCTAAACCGATTTCTCGTTGAGCCATTGCAACACGCGTAACGCTATCCATCATAAACATGACATTTAAGCCACGATCTCGAAAATATTCAGCGATTGCAGTTGCAGTAAAAGCTCCTTTTAGCCTCATTAAAGCTGGTTGATCAGAAGTAGCTACAACTACGATTGATTTTGCCAAACCTTCAGGACCTAGATCTCTTTCAATAAATTCTCGAACCTCTCTACCACGTTCTCCAATTAATGCAATTACGTTTAGATCTGCCGTCGCGTTTCTAGCAATCATCCCCATTAATGTACTTTTACCAACACCACTACCTGCGAAAATACCGATTCTTTGACCATTTCCAACACTTAGCATACTATCGATTATTTTCACTCCAACTTCAACTTGCTCCAAAATTGGAGGCCTCTTCATTGGATTTGGAGGTTCATTTTCAGTAGGTACAGGTCTTAATCCTTTTGGTAAGCTTGAACCATCTAGTGGTTCTCCTAATGCATTAACAACTTGTCCTATTAATGAATTACCAACTTTCACTTGAAGTGATTTTCCTGTTGTTTCAACAATGCAACCTGGTGAAATATCATGTACATTTGTAAATGGCATAAGTAAGACGTTTTCATCATTGAATCCTACAACTTCTGCAAATACTTTCTTCTTTTGATTTTTATCAAGAAAGATATAACATAAATCGCCAATTGAAGCTTTCGGACCTTTTGACTCAATCATCAACCCTATTACTCGAAGTACCTTACCGTACCTTCTATATGAGTCAATTGAAGGAAGCTGCTGGATCACTCTAGTTAGTTGCATCTACTTCCTCCTGACTTAGTTCTAAAAGTTTCCTAGATATTTCACTTAATTGAACATCTACACTTGCATCAATTCTTCCAAACGAAGAATCTATTACACAGCTACCCATTGATAATGTTTCATCTGGATAAATAAATAACTTTGATTCATTTAGTAATATTTTTTCTAATTCAACGCGTTGCGTAACTAATAAATCATATTGTGAAGGATGAATTGTTAATCGAATATCCTTCTCTTCTCTGATTTCATGTAAAACCTTTTTAACAATTGGTATTAGATGTTCCTGATTTTGATCAATTTCATGTAATAAGATATGTTCTGAAACAGCTAATCCAAGCTTTAAAATCGCATCTTCACTTTCTTCGATTCTGTTTATATAATCAACTTTAGAAGCTTCAACTACTTCCTTTGCTTCATTTAATAAGCTTTCATATTCATAAAGTGCAATTTGTCGGCCTTCTTCTTTACCAAGTGCAATTCCTTCTTCTTTTGCGACTTGAATCAAGTTGTTTTTTTCTTCGAACCAAAGCTGCTTCATTTGGTCAATTTCTAATTGAGCATCTCTTTTTTGCATCTCAATTTCTTGTTTAACAAGTTCCAATTTATTTTGATATTCTTCAAGCTCTTCTCTAATATTTAGAAGTAGCTCGTTATCATTTTCATACTCTAACAGATCCTCCGCATGCTGAAATACTCGTTGGATTCCGATTGTTTTTACAGGAGTAGATTCATTTTGCAATTGCTGTCTTTTTATTAAATTAGACAATGATATCCTCTCCTCCGCCTCTAGCAACTACGATAATGCCTGATTCTTCTAATCGACGAATAGTTGATACGATACGAGTCTGAGCTTCCTCTACATCACGTAAACGAACCGGTCCAAGATACTCCATTTCTTCCATAAATGTTTCTGCCATTCGATTTGACATATTCTTGAAGATAACGTTTTTAACTTCTTCACTCGCAACTTTAAGTGCAAGCATAAGGTCTTCATTATCAACATCTCGAATAACACGTTGAATTGAACGATTATCAAGTGTAACAATATCTTCAAATACAAACATTCTCTTTTTAATTTCTTCTGCCAATTCAGGATCCTGTATTTCAAGCGCTTCTAGAATTGTTCGTTCTGTGCTTCGGTCAACACCATTTAACACATCAACTACTGTTTCTATACCACCAGTTTGTGTATAATCTTGTGTCACACTTGTTGATAGTTTTCTTTCTAAGAGCTGTTCTACTTCATTGATGATTTCTGGTGACGTACTATCCATAAGTGCAATTCTTTTCGCAATATCAGCCTGCATATCTTGTGGTAATTCAGAAAGGATTTGACCAGCCTGAATTGAATCAAGATAAGATAAGATTAATGCGATTGTTTGTGGGTGCTCATTTTGAATAAAATTTAATATTTGTGATGGATCTGCTTTTCTAGCAAAATCAAATGGTTTAACATGTAATGAAGATGTCAATCTATTAATGATTGTTTGAGCTTGATCTCCACCTAATGCTTTTTCCAAAATTGTTTTTGCATAGCCGATTCCACCTTGTGTGATATATTCTTGCGCTAATGCGATTTGGTGAAATTCTTCTATGATACCTTCTTTTTCTTTAGCTTCTACCTTACGAACACCTGAAATTTCAAGTGTTAATCTTTCAATTTCTTCCTCAGATAAATGCTTGTAAACTTGTGCAGATACATCCGGACCAAGAGAAATAAGAAGAATAGCAGCCTTTTGTTTTCCACTTAACTCTGTTGATTTATCCTTTTTTGCCATTGTTCTCCTCCTAGTCCTCTGAAATCCAGCTTCTTAATAATTTTGCAAACTCTTCTGGCTTTTCTTTCGCCATCTTTTCTAATTGCTTTCTTCTTACAGTTCCATCTGTTTCAGTTTCTTCATTTATGTCTGGTACATCAATAATTGGAGATGCTAAATCCTCTACAGTAATTTCTTCTTGACGTCGTTTACGAAGTAATAAGAATACTAGAATGATAATAACCAACAATAATGCGCCGCCTGCGATATACATCCATAATGGAATTGTTGTATTCGTAGTAGTTAAGGCCGCATTATTTCCTTTAAATTGTGAAACTGAGACTGCAACTTTTTCTGCTACTTGATCTTGCGTTAACTCAACTCCATCTTTGTTGTACCCTTTATCGATTGATGTTTTTACAATTGTTCCAAGCATTTGTTTGATTTCATCAATTGTTTGCTGTGGTAGTGAGTTCACATCTTTTGGATTAGGTGGTTCTACAGCTAGTTGAATACTTAAATCTCTAATTCGATATGGTGCATCAACGATTTCATTTTTAATTCGGTTTACATCATAGTTAATTCTTTCTTCTTCTTTTGTATAATCTCCATTACTTGAACTATTTGAACCTTGATAGCTAGCAATATCTTCATCACCAGTTCCGGCCACTCCACCATCAGTTGGCTTCGAGCCTGCATAAGCTTCTTTTATTTTTTCTGAGCTTACGGCAATTCCTTGGATATTTTCTTTATCAACAGGTTCTATTAAATCTTGGTTACTTTTCTTTTGGCTAAAATCGATATCAGCAGTTACACCAACAGCAACTTTATCAGGACCCATCATTTTACCAAGCAATTGTTGTACTTGAAGCTGAATATCTTTTTCAACATTATTTTTAATATTTTCTTGTGATGCAATATCTGTACCAAGTTCTGAATTTTCAACTTCATCTTTTATGTCAAAACTATCAAAAAATTGGTTTGTAATGACGATATTAGAAATAGGTAAGTTAGGAACACTTTTTGAAACTAAATGATAAAGTGCAGTTTTTTGTTCTTGATTAAACTTATAACCAGGTTCTGTTTCTAAAACGATTGAAGCGGACGCCTCTCCAGCCTCATCTGTGACCCACACACTCTTTTCTGGAAGATTAATCATTACTTTCGCATTATTAATTCCATCTATTTCTTTCATTAAATTAGCAAGTTCATTTTGCATAGCTTCTAGCTTTACAACATTAAACTCATTTTCAGTCATGCTGAAATTGGAATTACTTCCAAAAAACTCATAATCGATTGTACCTGAATCTGGAATACCTTTTGATGCAAGGTCTACCTTCAGCTCATCAACTACTGTATCTGGCACAAAAATTGTTTGACCATTATCCTTAATTTCAGATGTGATACCCTTTGAATCTAGCGTCTCTTTTATTTGCCCTGTTTCAGAAGGGGAAAGATTACTATATAAAGGAACTAAATTTTCTTTTGTAAAAAAATAAGTACTTGCTGCTAATATAACTACTATTAGGACTGGGAGCCCAATTAAGAATGATTTTTGTTTTAACGTTCGATTCGTCCAAAAATTCTTTATTCGAGCGATCCATCCTTTCACCTTTTCGTTCATTACAATCCCCCAGATGTTATTCAAAATATGAAAAACATTTTATATATATTTTTAAATTTCTTAAATTGGTTTTCTCATTACATTTGCATTCTCATCATTTCTTGATATGCATCAATAACTTTATTTCGAATTTCCATCGTAGTTTGTAACATAATACTTGATTTCTCAGATGCGATCATGACATTGTGCAAATCAACGTTTTCGCCTCTTACTAATTTATTTGTTAAGTCACTTGAAGCAAGACCTGCCTCGTTTACTTCATTAATAGAATCTTTTAAAAAACCTGCAAATTTAGATTGTATTTCACCTGAAGTACTAACAACATTTGTTGGTTTTAGAGGCTGTATATTAAACGAATGAATTTGATTAATTTGTGTCATCTAATGTCCCTACCTTTATTTTCCAATTTCTAAAGCCTTTGTTAAAAGCCCTTTAGATGCATTTAAAACAGTAACATTCGCTTCATATGATCTTGTTGCACTCATTAAATCTACCATTTCCTTTAACGGATCCACATTTGGCATTTGTATGTATCCATTCTCATCAGCATCAGGGTGTTCAGGATTATATACTAATTTAAAAGGGGACTGATCCTCTGATATTTTAGTTACTTTAACACCGCTCCCAGCACTATTATTTGATTGTACTGTGTCATTAAAAATACTTGCAAAACTACCACTACCGTTACTAGATGAGATTTCAACCATTTTTCTTCTATACGGTTGCCAAACACCATCTACCATTTTTGATCTGGTAGTTTCTGAATTTGCCATATTGGATGAAACTACATCCATTCGTAATCTTTGCATTGTAAGAGCAGAAGCTGAAATATTAATACTATTGAAAATACTCAAAACCTATTTACCTCCTCTAATGACACTCTTCAATGTGTTGAACTGTCCGTTAATTCGATCAACTAAAGCTTGGTTATAAATCTGATTTTCCGCTAATTGCGCCATTTCAGTATCTAAATCTACATTGTTTCCATTATGTGAATAAGAAGTATCACTTTTTTCAACAATTGAATTACCTGATGCTTGTCCATATTTAAAATCAAAGTGTTTACTATTCGTTTTAATTGCCCTAAAGTTCGCATTCATTTCATTTTCAAGAACAGTCTTAAAAGATACATCTTTTGCTTTGTAATTTGGCGTATCTGCATTTGCTATATTTTGAGAAATCGCCTTTTGCTTTTGTACTGAATAATCAAGTCCTCTTTCTAATGCAGTGATTGTACTAGAAAATAATTTCATATGTCCTCCTCTGTCTATCAAAAACGTCTTAATCTTACAAAAATCAACATTTTATATCTAATATATTAATATTTCGACAATATGTTCCAATCTACTACGTAATAAATTATAACTATGTATGTCTTGCATGGAAACTGTATATTTTCACATATTACAAATAGGTATATTGGACTAAAATATTGAACGAATTGAAGTCATATTGTTAATTCGTATGAAATATTTTCTATAATATATGACAAATTATTTCATATTTGAAACATTACTTTAATAATCATACTATATATTACCAAGAAAAAACCTAATTTGGTATACGTTTCGCAATAATTTAAATATTTTGTCTAAAAATATAACTGGAAATTCTTCAATTTTATACAATTTTATGGATAAATTAAACATAACTTTATAAAATTGACAAAAAGTTTACAAAAAAAACCTTATCCAGATGGATAAGGTTTCTTTTATATCATTTATTAGTTTGATTTTAATTTTTCTAATTCTACTAAGAATTTATCATTAAGTACTTTAATATAAGTACCTTTCATACCAAGTGAACGTGATTCAATAACACCAGCGCTCTCTAATTTACGTAAAGCATTAACGATCACTGATCTAGTAATACCTACACGGTCAGCAATTTTACTTGCTACTAATAGACCTTCATAACCGTTTAACTCTTCGAAAATATGTTCAATAGCTTCTAACTCACTGTAAGATAGTGATGAAATCGCCATTTGTACAACTGCTTTACTTCTTGCTTCTTCTTCGATTTCTTCAGCTTTTTCACGAAGAATCTCCATACCAACTACTGTTGCACCATACTCTGCTAGAATTAGATCATCATTTTCAAATTCATGGTTAATACGTGCAAGTACTAGTGTACCTAAACGCTCACCACCACCGATAATAGGAACGATCGTTGTTAATCCTCCAGCAAATAATTCTTTATTTTCAACTGGGAAAGCAGTGTATTCACTGTCAATATCAAGGTTTGAAGATGTTTCGTTAATATTAAAAAGACTTTGAGTGTATTCTTCAGGGAATTGACGATCACTAAACATTTTTTGCATACGCTCATTTTCAATCTTTTGATGTAGACCGTATCCTAATAACTTCCCTTTACGGCTTAATACAAATACATTTGATTCAATTACTTCTTCTAAAGTATCAGCCATTTCTTTAAAGTTAACTGGCTTACCTGCTGATTGTTGTAATAACTTATTTATTTTTCTCGTTTTGTCTAATAATTGCATCTTTCTAAATGCCTCCTATTTAATTGTACGTTTCCTATAAGATAAATTGACTAATATCTTTGTCTCTTGCTATATTTGCGAGTTTTTCATTTACGTATTGCGGAGTAATAAGAATAGTACCCATTTGGATTTCTGACGCTTCAAATGATAAGTCTTCTAGTAGCTTTTCCATAATTGTATGAAGTCTTCTAGCACCTATATTATCAGTAGATTGATTTACTTCAAACGCTATTTCTGCGATTCTACGTATAGCATCGTCAGAAAATTCGATTTGTATACCTTCTGTAGACAATAAAGCTTTATATTGTTTAATAATTGAAAAATCTGGCTCAACTAATATACGTACAAAGTCTTCAACTGATAGTTTTCCAAGTTCAACTCGAATTGGAAATCGTCCTTGTAATTCTGGTATTAAATCTGAAGGCTTTGAAATATGGAAAGCACCAGCTGCAATAAACAAGATATGGTCTGTCTTGACTGGGCCATATTTTGTAACGACAGTGCTTCCTTCTACAATTGGTAATATGTCTCTTTGAACGCCTTCTCTTGATACATCTTGCGTACTACTATTTTGTTTACTTGCAATTTTATCAATTTCATCTATAAAAATAATGCCTAATTGCTCCGCTTTAAAAACTGCTTCTTGAGTAACTTCATCCATATCTATTAATTTCTGAGCTTCCTCATTCGTAAGAATTTTACGAGCCTCTTTTACGGGAAGCTTTCTTTTTTTCGTTTTCTTAGGAAATAAACCACCTAATGATTCTTGAAAGTTCATTCCCATTTGTTCCATTCCGGTTCCTTGCATAAAATCTAACATTGGTGCTTGTTGTTGTTCTACTTCAATGGATACAAGCTCATCTTCTAGTTTTCCAGATAATAGTTGAAATTCTATATTTCTTCTCTTTGATGTTATTTCTGTATCATTCTCATCTTGCTCTGAATCTGAGTTTTGCGAATCCTGATTAAAAAGCATCTCAAGTGGATTTTTAAACGATGATTGTTTTTTTATACTTGGGACAAGAATTTTAACTAACCTTTGATTTGCGTTTTTTTCAGCTTGTTCTTTCACCTTATTCATTCGATCTTCTTTTACAATACGAATGGCAGTTTGAACTAAATCTCGAACCATAGATTCGACATCTCTTCCAACATAACCAACTTCTGTAAACTTCGTCGCTTCTACTTTAATAAAAGGCGCACCAACAAGTTTTGCCATTCTTCTAGCAATTTCTGTTTTACCTACTCCTGTTGGTCCAATCATTAAAATATTTTTAGGTGAAATTTCTTCACGGAAAGAATCTTCTAGTAGACTTCTACGATAACGATTTCTGAGTGCAATTGCTACTGCCTTTTTCGCTTGATGTTGGCCAACAATGTATTGATCAAGTTTTTCAACAATTTGACGCGGCGTGAAAGAAGTACTCATTAAACACTCTCCTATTCTAATTCTTCTAAAATTATATTTCCGTTTGTATAAACACAAATATCACTTGCAGTTTTTAAACTTGCATAAGCTATTTGTTTAGCTGTAAGATTATCTCCGGCGTTTTCTTTTAATGCTCTACCAGCAGCTAATGCATAGTTGCCTCCAGAGCCAATCGCAAGAATTCCATCATCAGGCTCAATTACTTCTCCAGTTCCTGAAATTAATAATAATGAGTTATGGTCCATTACGATCAGCAATGCTTCAAGTTTATGTAGTACTCGATCTGTACGCCATTTTTTGGCTAATTCAACTGCTGCTCGTTGAATATTTCCATTATATTCGACGAGTTTACCTTCAAATAACTCAAAAAGTGTAAACGCATCGGCAACAGAACCTGCAAATCCAGCAAGAACCTTTCCATTAAAAAGTTTCCTAACCTTCCTAGCAGTGTGCTTCATTACGACTGCATTTCCAAATGTAACTTGACCGTCACCTGCCATTGCACTTTTACCATTGTGTTGTATCGCGAATATCGTTGTAGCGTGAAAATTGGACATTTAAATCCTCCTTAGAAATACCGATTTCTAAAATTGAGCATGTTTTAAGCTCTAGGATGATGTAGATTGTATACTTTTTGTAATCTTTCCTTCGTAACATGTGTATAAACTTGCGTTGAAGATAAGTGCGCATGCCCCAGTAACTCTTGCACCGTTCGTAAATCCGCACCATTATTAAGTAAGTGGGTCGCAAATGTATGACGTAACATATGCGGATATATCTTCGTATGAAGTGATGCATTGTCAATCATTTCATTTAAAATATAACGCACGCCTCGAGGTGTAAGTTCCCCACCACGCATATTGACAAATA